>JAEEGI010004185.1_pt1 | contig 33955 bp, 21 predicted proteins | sample 8958751 | NCBI WGS metagenome assembly JAEEGI01 (sample SAMN16246545, study PRJNA631951) | gut metagenome | biome: gut microbiome; feature: rumen; material: KS-attached | host: Bos | place: Iran: Karaj | collected 2018-10
ACTTTTATTATCAAGACCGTTTATTAAACTTTGAACAGGCATACTTGAAAAAAAGAAATCGGCTTCATACTTATTACCTTCATTATCAACAACCGATTTTACAACGTTATTTTCCGTTTTAAACTCAACTATCTTTTTATTTAATTCTATCTTACCGCCCAATTCCTGTACTTTTTTTGCCACTAACTGCCAAAAATGTCCCGGACCGAATTTCGGATAATAAAATTTTTCTATCAAACTTGTTTCGGTATTTTTTTGTTTTAAATCCTGTTTGTTCCCGCCAAACACTTTTTTTATTGCCTGCTGTAACAATTTTACTATCGACAAACCTTTTATTCTTTGCGTTCCCCAATCCGCGGGGATATCTTTAGGTTCTACCCCCCAAACCTTATGTGTATAATCTTTAAAGAAAGTTAAATACAATTCTTTACCGAATCTGTTTATCATAAAATCTTCAAGATTTTTTTCTTCTCTTTTAAACAACAAACTGTAAGAATAACTGAACCCTATTTTTATTATTCTTACAATTCCCAAATTTTTCATAGTTGAAAAGGATAAAGACACGGGATAATCAAAAAAAGTTTTTAAGAAATATATTCTTGAAAGTCTGTTTCTTACAAGCATTACATCATCTGTTTTGTTCGGATTTTGTTCTTTTTCGGATTTGGATAAGTCTATTTCTCTGTTTAACAAAATATCATCTTTTGACGGTACCGTTTGTATCGGCATTAAATCTGTCCACCATTTCATAACGGTATCTGATTTTGAAAAAAATCTGTGCCCGCCCATATCCATTCTGTTTTGTTTATAATTAAATGTTTTTGATATTCCGCCGATATCGTCGGTAGATTCAAATATTACAGGTTTTATTTCCGTTTTTGTAAGAAGTTCATAAGCAGCGGTAAGTCCTGCCGGTCCCGCACCGATAATTATTGCTGTTTTTGACATATTATCCTCTTTATATTACTAACTGAAAATAAATTTTTTTCTTGCAAAATAGTTCCATAGGTAAGTTATTATTATAACCAAACATTTCGACAACATATAATACAATCCCAAGTATTCCGTAAAAACATACAAAAAAACATTGTTTAAAACAAGCCCTATAATTCCTATTACAAGAAAAACAGTAAACTCCGCTGTTTTATTTTTTATACTTGTTTTAGTAAAAATATACAGTTTACTGCATATATAAGTTATTGCTATTCCCACCATAAAAGATATCGTTGCAGAAATCAAATAATATAAGTGTACGTATTCGGTAAGGATATAAAGAACGGCAACATCCGCAACCAATGCTATTCCGCTTGCAAAAAAATATTTTATAAATTGTAAGTAAGAGTTATCTGTTTTTGTTACAATAAGGTCTTTTATTTTATTTAACATTTCAATTAGTAAACAATATAGTTTTATCTGTCTCAGCCAATAATTTTATCTTATTTTCATATTTTTTTAAAATATCTCTCATAAAAGTATCTTTATATGAAGCAAAATAATATTTTTTATCTTCCGATATTGTTTTTTCAAAATCTTCATCAAGCAATGTAATATTTCCTCTATCTGCATAAAACAAAAACATAGAACTAAAGACGAAATGATCTTCCTTCCTTATAACTATTTTTTCGGCTTTATCAATTGTATTAACAACCGGAATAAGTTTTATCGGATCCGTTAATTTTTGCGCATCTATAGATTTTGAAACTATCGGGAAACAGACAAAAAGTATCGATGCAAACACAGAAACGGCAACCAATATTTTTATAATTTTTTGAACTGCCTTTTGAGAAAAAGAATTTAACACTTCAGCGGATATTACGGCAAAAGCAGGATACAGTATATTTAAATAGTTACCATTTTTTTTGCTTGCTATTTGGAAAATTATGAAAGGGACTAAAGCCCAACACAAAACAAAAATATCCGTTTTTATATTCTTTATAATTATATTTTTTGCACCTTTAAATTTTTTGTAAAATCCATATATTAAAAACGGTAACCAAGGCCAATAATTGTTTATCAACAACTGCAAATAAATATACCATTCATTACAAAAATTATATTTTTTTGCAGTCATAGCATAATTTATTTTATCTTCCGTCCAACCGTCACCCCACCCTTGAACATTGTTAATTGTCGAATAAAAATATTCTTTAATAAAAACATCTCCAAAACGTTTATACATTTCAATATGCCATGGTAAAACAATTATAGGAACTAACAAAGAAGATAAATAAAAATGAATATTTTTCAGCGCACATCTGTCTTTTGATAAAATCAAATATCCGAAAATAACAAAATATATCAATAAGCCGGAAGCCTGTTTAGTCATAATCGAAAGTCCTATAAAAAAGGACATCAGATAATAATAAAAAGATTTTTTCTCATTGCTTGCTATAAAAAAGCAAAACAATGCAAGCATGAAAAAGAGTGCAAACGGTCCGTCTGTTACAACACTTCTGCCATGATGCAAATATTGTTGTGTAAAAATCAGTATTATCGAAGCAAAAAAAGCCGTAGTGTAATCGTAATATTTACTTACAAACATAAACAACAAAATTATGGATAAAAAAGATAAAATTGCAATGGGTAACTTTACGGAAAAATTGCTGAATCCTAAAATTTTACCGCTGAATGCCATCATCCAATAAATTAAAGGCGGTTTACTTGTATAAAATATCGGAACACCATCGTGATACGGTGTTAAATAATCACCCGTTACAGTCATTTCTTTTGCAATTTGTCCGTACCCTATACCATCACCGCTTAAAGGGGCTTCACCCAATCTGTGAAAAAAAACAATAAAAGCAACAACTATAACTAAAAAGAATAAGAAATTTTTGGTAAATATAAAATTCCAATTTATATTTTTCATATTAAACAATTTTTATTTTATTTTTACCGCGGGAATAGTTTTTAATTCTCCGCTTTTTTTGCTATTTTGATAAACTCCGACTTGTTTTGCTGCTTTTCCTTCGGGAATATTTATTTTTTGATTATCATAATATAAATCATCATCATCACCTACAAGCAGCATCAAAATTTCGTTAGGGAAACTGCCTGCTTTAGCAAGAGCCGTATTAGGCTTTAAAATTTGAAATATTCTTATTTGTTCTTTTGTTATTATTTCACCGTCTTTCTTTTTGGAAAACAAAGTTAATCCGGACAATTTTTTCTCATCGGTATTTATTGTTTCCTGTTTTTCATCCTGATAAACAAAATTCTTAAAACTGTTCATAAAAGTTTCAACAAAGGATGTCATTTCTTCAATATATTTTTCAGCTTGTTCCATTTCTTTTTTGTTTAAAACATCTTCATCATTTTGAACTTTATCTTCGGCAAAAACACCTACACAGCAAAACAAGCTTAAAACAACTGCCAAACCAATAATTTTTTTCATTTTATTCTCCAATAATTTCAATATAAGTTATTTTAATTCAGGAAGAATTAAATCGTTACCTAATTTATAGTCCCATTCAAAAGGTTCAAAAATATCTGTTCCGTTTCCCGGTGTAAATGTCAGTTCTCCTAAATAAATATCTTTATTTTTATCCTCATAAAAATCTACTCTGCAAAGAGGAAAAGGTTTTGCTAATTTTTCTGCCAATTCTACCATTTTATTATAATTATTTAAATTAACCTTTTCATCTTGCTTTATAGTTCCACCGTTTTTCAAATTTAATAAATTAAGATTTTTATCATAGAAATTGCAAAATCTATTTTTCTCGTCTATTGCACCAATAACTAACAATCGTTTAAAAATACCATTACAACAATGAAATTTATAATCTTTCAAATATTTATCACCGACAATATACTTTTCACAAATAATTTTGGGTTTTATATTTTTATACTGCCACTCAAAATATCGATAATAATTATTACTTCTGGGGCTCATCCATTTTTTTAATTTCTGTTTCGCATCTTTAATATCAAGCCTCAACTTATCTTTTACGATAATATTTTGTTTACATCCCCAATTAACTTTCAAAACAAATCTATTCGGTAATTTATTAAAATCAATTTCCTCGGGACTATTATAAACACCTAAACACGGAATTAAATACTGTTCGCCTATTGTATCTTTTATATAATTTCTAACTTCCACTTTATCCGCACATTTTGTCATTAGAGGATCACGATAATAAAATTTTAACCATTGTATTTTTTCATTAAATGTTTTTGGTTTATCAAGATTTAACTTATAGCCCAACATTGTTTCAAATTGAACTTCTAAAATATATTTTATTTCTTCTCCAGTTAGGTTGTTTTCAAATCTTCTTTTATATAGTCTTCTATATTTGCAAGGAACTTTATAACTTAATACTTTTCTGTTAAAAAAATATAATTTTCTATATCCGTCTCTTGTTCTTGTAAAGCCAAATATTTTCATTTTTTAATTGCAAATACAATTTTTATGCATAAATTTATGAGAATCATTATACAAATAAAAGGTTTGTTTGTTAAGTTTTTTACAAATAAAACTTTAAATTTTTAACATAAAAAACAAACAAATAAAAAAGCAGAATAAAATTGGTATAATAATAAAAATAAACTTGAATATATTATTGATTCTTTCGGAGAAATTACAAAGTGAAAGAAATAGGTGTCTCAGTATTATGTGTGGCATATAATCAAGAAAAATATATTCGACAAACATTGGAAAGTTTTGTTATGCAAAAAACAAATTTTCCTTTTGAAGTTCTTATAAATGATGATGCTTCCACAGATAAAACGCCGGAAATAATAAAAGAGTTTGCAGATAAATATCCGAACATAATAAAACCTATTTACCAAAAAGAGAATCAATATTCAAAAAGAATATCAATACCGGGCACATATTTATTTCCAAAAGCTAAAGGTAAATATTTGGCTTTTTGTGAAGGCGATGATTTTTGGACAGATGAAAATAAATTACAAATGCAGTATGACATAATGGAAAAAAATCCCGATTGTCATCTATGCTTACATAAAGTTAGAGCTATTTCCGAAAGCGGAAATGAACTAAAAGAAACTTATCCGAAACATTTAAGAAAAAAGGTAATAAATACCAGAAAATTTTTAAAATTATTTTTTTATTCTTGGACTTTTCAAACAAGCTGCTATTTTTTTAAAAAAGAAGATTATAAAAACTACAGAGAAAACTTTAAAAAAATAATATCAATGTATATCAATCTTGGAGTTGGAGACGAGCCGATGCTTATTTATTTCGGGCTGTTGGGTAAAACGTGTTATATAAATAAAATTATGTCAAAATACAGAAAATGTTCCTTAGGAAGTTGGTCTTCAAAAATGAATTCAAACTCTAATGATCAAAGAGTAAAAAAATTAAAATATTCGATTGAAATCACCAAAGAAATAGATAAATATACCTCTTATAAATATCATAAACTGTGTATTGTCAGATTTCTTCATTTTAGTATTGACATAGCCAAATATACAATAAATAAAAAAGATTTATTATTAAAAAACAGAAAAGAATTTTTTGAAGGATTTAATTTGTTTCATAAATCAATTTTATTTATATATATTTTGTTCCCGCGTTTTGGGAAATTTATTTATAATACATATTTGAGTTTATATAAAAAATTTTAAAAAAGAGATATTAAAATGAAAAAAATAATAAATGTTACCCGCTCATCAATGCCAAATTATCAAGAGTATTGCAAAGAAATAAAAGAGCTTTGGAAAACACATTGGCTTACAAATATGGGACTAAAGCATGAACTTTTCCAAAAAGAATTGGAAAAATTTTGCAGAGTTCCGCATATAGCATTATATACTAACGGACATTTAGCTCTTGAGAATATAATTACCGCGATGAACTTAAAAAAAGGCGGAGAAATAATAACAACACCTTTTACTTTTGTTTCTACTACACATGCAATAGTCAGAACAGGTTTTAAACCTGTTTTCTGTGATGTAAACGATAAAGATTATACGATAGATGTCACAAAAATAGAAAAATTAATCACAAAAAAAACGGTAGCAATAATTCCCGTTCATGTATATGGGAACATATGTAATATTGAAGCAATAAATAAAATAGCAAAAAAGTACAAATTAAAAGTGATTTACGATGCCGCACATACATTCGGAGAAACTTATAAAGGGATATCAACGGCAAATTTCGGTGATGCATCAATATTTAGTTTTCATGCAACAAAAGTTTTTAACACAATAGAAGGCGGGGCAGTTTGTTTTTCCGACAATAAATTTGTTCAGATTTTAAATGATATGAAAGATTTCGGCTTTAGAGATGCTGAAAATGTCGTTTATATCGGCGGTAATGCAAAAATGAACGAGTTTCAAGCAGCAATGGGAATATGTAATTTAAAAACAATAAAACAAGAAATTCAAAAAAGAAAAAAAGTATATGAACATTACAAAAAAAGATTACAAAATACTAAAGGAATAAAGTTTTGTAAGAAACAAAAAAATGTTAAATATAATTATAGTTATTTACCGATAATGTTTGATAACTATAAATATACAAGAGATGAAATATTTGAAAAACTTAAATCACAAAACATAATGGCAAGAAAATATTTCTATCCGTTAACAAATGATTTTGAGTGTTACAGAAATTTATCGACGATAAAAAAATATAAAACGCCGGTAGCAAAATACATTTCCGAAAGGATTTTAACATTACCTCTTTATGCAGATTTATCTATAAAAGATGTAGATAGAATTTGTAACATTATTTTGAATTAGTTGTTACTAAGTGTTAGTGTTACTTTATCAGTGATTCCTTTATATGTAGCACTAAGTCCGAATTCACCTGAGCCTGAAAGAGCTGCAACTTTGCAACCTGTAACTTCACTATATTTTTTGGTAATACTTGTTCCTTGATAGTCAACAGTTCCAGCTTCATTCCATATTTTTAAATTACCGACAGTAGAATCTTTAAAAGTAGATATAGTAACATCACCGGGATCTACCTCTTTACCATTTTTTATTAATTTTACTGAAAATTCTCTTCCGTCTCCCGGATCACAAGTTGGCATTCCGAGAATAAATAGGTCCAGTGCATAATTATCCGAACTTCCACTACCATCCTTACCGCAAGACATAAAACCAAACGATAAAACAAATATACATACCAAAATTAAAAATTTTTTCATTTTTTACTCCGACTAATTTTATTGAAAGCTATTATACAAATAAAAAGTTAGAATTGTAAACAAAAAGTTTAGCAAAATATAACAACGAGATCCCGCATCAAGTGCGGGATGACAAAAAACGGTTGTTGTCGTTAAAGACCGGATAGTTTGTGACGCAATGTTGTCGTTAGAGACTTTAATATTTTAGGTTAGAATGAAGCAACTAACGAATGAAGTGTACATTAGTGAAACGGTACTCGATTGAGTTAGTTGCGAAATTATAACCAAAATATTAAAGCCGATATAAAATGTATGGATATTTTTTTGACAAAAAAAATAGACATACCTTATTCTTTGCAATTCAAAACTTTTAATTTTTGAGCTGAAACGAAGTATTTGCCGCCTGAAGTGTACTGAAATGATAGCGAAGCGATGAGTACTCGAAGGAGGCAAATACAAAGTTGTAAGCCAAAAAGAAAAGTTGCTTCGCTTTGAAATATGCACTGCATATTTTTTTGTTGCAAACAAAAAAGCAAGTGCATATTTCTATACACTTGCTTATATAAAGAATCTGGCAACGACCTACTCTCCCGGGACCCTGCGGTCCAAGTACCATCGGCCCATATGAGCTTAACTTCCGAGTTCGGAATGGGATCGGGTGTGACCTCACAGGTATAGTCACCAGAAATTTTTCAATTTCAAAAGTACTTATAAAGAACAACTTAACTTAATAGACAAATTCTACAACTTTTTTATAAAAAAGTCAATTACTAGATTAGAGAATGTGACCAAGCCAAACGACCGATTAGTACAAGTTAGCTGAATACATTACTGTACTTACACTTCTTGCCTATCAAACCCGTAGTCTACGGGTGGTCTTCGGGGAAATCTTATCTTGGGGCAAGTTTCACACTTATATGCTTTCAGTGTTTATCTTAACCATACTTGGCTACTCTGCAATGCTCTTGGCAGAACAACAGAAACACCAGAGGTATGTTCATTCCGGTCCTCTCGTACTAAGAACGAGCCCCCTCAAATTTCCTGCGCCCACGGTAGATAGAGACCGTACTGTCTCACGACGTACTGAACCCAGCTCACGTACCTCTTTAATTGGCGAACAGCCAAACCCTTGGGACCTGCTCCAGCCCCAGGATGAGATGAGCCGACATCGAGGTGCCAAACACCATCGTCGATATGGACTCTTGGATGGTATCAGCCTGTTATCCCCGGGGTAGCTTTTATCCGTTGAGCGACGGCAATTCCACACTGAACCGCCGGATCACTAGTACCTGCTTTCGCATCTGCTCGACTTGTAGGTCTTGCAGTTAAGCACCCTTCTGCACTTGCACTCTTTGGACCATTTCTATTGGTCCTGAGGATACCTTTGTACGCCTCCGTTACTATTTAGGAGGCAACCGCCCCAGTTAAACTGCCCACCTAACCATGTCCTCTCGGTTGTTTCAAACCTGAGAGTTAGAACCACAGAACTAAAAGGGTGGTATTTCACATTTCCGCTCCACCTAGCCCAAAAGCCAAGCTTCGAAGCGTCCCACCTATTCTACGCATTAAACTCCATAATTCAAGGCTAAGATACAGTAAAGCTCCACGGGGTCTTTTCGTCTAGCCGCAGGCAACCCGCGTCTTCACGGGTACCACAATTTCGCCGAGTCTTTCGTTGAGACAGTGCCCTCTTTGTTACACCATTCGTGCAGGTCGGAACTTACCCGACAAGGAATTTCGCTACCTTAGGACCGTTATAGTTACGGCCGCCGTTTACTGGGGCTTAAGTTCAATGCTTCGCTTGCGCTAACATCTCCCCTTGACCTTCCAGCACCGGGCAGGTGTCAGTCCCTATACATCATCTTGTGATTTCAGCAGAGACCTATGTTTTTGTTAAACAGTCACGAGGGCCATTTCACTGCGACCTATATTGCTATAGGCACCCCTTATCCCGAAGTTACGGGGCTAATATGCCGAGTTCCTAAACGAAAGTTATCTCGCGCGCCTTAGGATTTTCACCCCACCTACGTGTGTCCGTTTACGGTACGTTTACCTTCAGAAGCAGTGTCTAGGTTTTTCTTGGCTCTCCATACGATCAGTTCTTCGGATTGCTCCAAATCCTCCCTCTTGCGAGGCAACATCCACAACCAATCGGATGATGATCTACTAGAAAGCGTAGCTAAACACATTAACCCACTAAAGGTAGTTCAGGAATATTAACCTGATACCCATCGCCTACGGCTTTCGCCCTCGGCTTAGGATCGACTGACCCTGAGCAGACGAACTTTACTCAAGGAAACCTTAGGTTTTCGGCGAAGAGGATTTTCACCTCTTTTATCGCTACTCATTCCGACATTCTCACTTCCCACAACTCCAATGCTCCTTTCGGTACATCTTCAGTGTCGTGGGAACGCTCCTCTACCACTTTATATTGCTATAAAATCCACAACTTCGGTAATATACTTGAGCCCCGGGTGTCTTCGGTGCAGAATCACTTGACTAGTGAGCTGTTACGCACTCTTTAAAGGGTGGCTGCTTCTAAGCCAACCTCCTAGCTGTCTAAGAAATTCCACTTCCTTGTACCACTTAGTATATATTTAGGGACCTTAGTTGGTGGTCTGGGCTGTTTCCCTTTTGCATGTGAAGCTTATCCCTCACAAACTGACTCCAGTATAATACATCTGAGAATTCGGAGTTTAATTAACTTCGGAAAGTGGGTTACACCCCCTAGATTATTTAGTGCTCTACCTCTCAGACTTAACGTACTAGGCTAGTCCAAAAACTATTTCGAGGAGAACCAGCTATCACCAAGTTAGATTGGCCTTTCACCCCTATACCCAGCTCATGCAAGACCTTTTCAACGGTCGACGCTTCGAGCCTCCTTCCCCGGTTAAAGGGAATTCACTCTGTCCAGGCATAGATCACTTGGCTTCGGGTCTAATGATAGGTACTAACGCCCTTTCAAACTTGCTTTCGCTACGGATACGTGACAAGCTTGCACTTAACACTTATCCTTGCACCTACCAATTAACTCGCCGGATCATTCTTCAATAGGCACGCTCTCAGGCTTTCTGGTTGCCGAAGCTTCCAGCATAACCCTCGAACTGCTTGTATGCATACAGTTTCAGGTTCTATTTCACTCCGCTCCCGCGGTTCTTTTCGCCTTTCCCTCACGGTACTGGTTCACTATCGGTCTGAGACATGTATTTAGCCTTAGAGGGTGGTCCCCCTAACTTCCCACCAAGTTTCACGTGCTCGATGGTACTCAGGATACTACTTCGAGTCAAAAAATTTTCACTTACAGGACTATCACCTTCTATGGTCGGTCTTTCCAGACCGTTCGATTAATTTTTTGATTGATAACTCTACTAATGTAGTCCTATGACCCCAATGTGCAAGCACATTGGTTTAGGCTGTATCGATTTCGCTCGCCACTACTTTCGATATCTCGGTTGATGTCTTTTCCTCTAGGTACTGAGATGTTTCACTTCCCTAGGTTGCCTTCCTTGCGGATCGTAACAATTACTTGTTACGGGGTTACCCCATTCGGAAATCGCCGGGTCAAAGGTTGTTTGCACCTCACCGACGCTTATCGCAGCTTACCACGTCCTTCATCGACAGTCTCAGCCAAGGCATTCACTATATGCACTTAGTAGCTTAGTCACATTCTCTAATCCCATCCTAAAATGAGATGATTATGTAACTTACTTTTTTATAACTTTGTTATTATTTAACAACAACTAATTGTGTTTTCTTGTTTTCATATTTTAAAATATGAAGACGCTGATTTGCCTATTAAGTTTTCAATGAACATTACTGCTATATATTTATCAGTATAAAACTGAAAAATTCGTTTATCTTGTGGAGATAGTGAGGATCGAACTCACGACCTCCTGCTTGCAAAGCAGGCGCTCTCCCAGCTGAGCTATATCCCCAATGTTCCAAGAAAGTATATATAACTGGTGGGCCTATGTGGAGTTGCACCACAGACCTCACCCTTATCAGGGGTGCGCTCTGACTAACTGAGCTATAGGCCCGCTTTCTGCAACAACCGTATCTTACTGCTTTCGCCGACCAGATACCAGCTTTATAATGCCAACCAAATAATATGCGGATGAATGCCCCATATAGGTAGTAATCCCGAATGTGCAATTTAAGTGTATCAACCAATAACATCCCATCAAATTAATGATGTATGTTTACTCCTTATAAAGGAGGTGATCCAGCCGCACGTTCTCGTACGGCTACCTTGTTACGACTTCACCCCAATCACCAACCTTAACTTAGATGCCTGCCTCCTTGCGGTTAGCACAACAGCTTCTGTTAAGACTGACTTTCGTGGTGTGACGGGCGGTGTGTACAAGGCCCGGGAACGTATTCACCGCAGCCTGCTGATCTGCGATTACTAGCGATTCCTCCTTCATGTGGACGAATTGCAGCCCACAATCTGAACTGGGGTCGGCTTTATGGGATTCCCTCCATCTTACGATATCGGAGCCCTCTGTACCGACCATTGTAGTACGTGTGTAGCCCTGGACATAAAGGCCATGATGACTTGACGTCGTCCCCACCTTCCTCCATCTTGTCGATGGCAGTTTCCTCAGAGACCCTGTATTGCTACAGGTAACATGGGATAGGGGTTGCGCTCGTTGCGGGACTTAACCCAACATCTCACGACACGAGCTGACGACAGCCATGCAGCACCTCTGCTAGCTACCTTGCGGTTCACTGATGTTTCCAACAGCTAAAACTAGCAGTTCAAGCCCAGGTAAGGTTTTTCGCGTTGCGTCGAATTAAACCACATACTCCACCGCTTGTGCGGGCCCCCGTCAATTCCTTTGAGTTTCAACCTTGCGGCCGTACTCCCCAGGCGGCTCACTTAATGCGTTAGCGTCGACGCGGAAGGGGTCGATACCTCCCACATCTAGTGAGCATCGTTTACAGCTAGGACTACCAGGGTATCTAATCCTGTTTGCTACCCTAGCTTTCGTACCTCAGTGTCAGTATTGTGCCAGGAGACTGCTTTCGCCATCGGTGTTCCTCCTGATATCTACGCATTTCACCGCTACACCAGGAATTCCGTCTCCCCCTCACACACTCAAGCCGGACAGTATCTATGTACCCTTCCCAGTTGAGCCAGGAAATTTCACCATAGACTTATCCAACCACCTACATACGCTTTACGCCTAGTAATTCCGAGTAACGCTCGCCACCTTCGTATTACCGCGGCTGCTGGCACGAAGTTAGCCGTGGCTTTTTCTGAGGGTACCGTCAATTTATTCTTCCCCTCCAAAAGGAGTTTACAATCCTAAAACCTTCATCCTCCACGCGGCGTCGCTGGATCAGGGTTTCCCCCATTGTCCAAAATTCCCCACTGCTGCCTCCCGTAGGAGTCTGGACCGTGTCTCAGTTCCAGTGTGTCCGTTCACCCTTTCAGGCCGGATACCCGTCTTAGCCTTGGTAGGCCGTTACCCCACCAACTAGCTGATAGGACACAGGACCATCTTAGAACGCATTGCTGCTTTTACCCCTGTTTGATGCCAAACTGTGGTCTTATGCGGTATTAGCTCCGTTTTCACGGAGATGTTCCCCATTCTAAGGGAGGTTTCCCATGTGTTACTCACCCGTTTGCCGCTAACTCTTACGATACTCTGTAAGAATTCGCTCGACTTGCATGTGTTAGGCACGCCGCCAGCGTTAACTCTGAGCCAGGATCAAACTCTCCATAAAAAAATTTTATAGAGTTTTGCTTAAGCTCTTAATTACATTAATAATATATGTTTAAACATATATAAACTACAAAAAAACAACTAGACCCTTAAATTGCTTGATTGCCCCTTTTACAGGACACTCATCTGCATATTATTCAGTTATCAAAGACCTTTTTGAGAGAGAAAAAAAACCATCCTTCTTTGCATCTCGTCATTCAGCAAAGAATTTTCTCTGCATATTATATATTAGTTGGGTGCTTCATTATTTCCAGAAGACTTGTTTACCCGTACTATTAATTACAACTACTAAAAAAGTCTGCTACTCAAAAACTACTAAAAGATCATCTTGGCTTTACTTATACCACAAATCTAAAAATTTGTCAAGTATTTTTTTCAAAGCCTAAAAGTTATACCATACTTTTTAAAATTTGTCAAGTACTTTTTTTCTTTTGTACTTTGCTTGTATCAAACTTTTAAAAAGAACTTTTTGCAATTCCGATTTGCAATGGGCATACTTATACCACACTTTCAAAAATTTGTCAAGTACTTTTTTTCTTTTGTACTTTGTTATCTAAAATTTTTAAAAGAACTTTTTGCAATTCCGATTTGCAATGGGCATACTTATACCACACTTTCAAAAATTTGTCAAGTGAAAAATTTTGCCATGCAAATTTTGAGGAACAGAATAACAGATGTATGGAGGGATGTAATAAAAATTTGTATAATATATATGTTATGAAAAAATTTAAATCTGAACTTTTACTACCTGCAGGATCTTTATCGAGATTAAAGACTGCTGTTCTATACGGTGCAGATGCGGTATATTCGGGAACTCCGGATTTATCTTTAAGAGCAAGATCGTCTTTTCCGTTGGAAGAACTTAAAGAAGGAATAGAGTTTGTTCATAATGCAAATAAAAAAATATATCTTACTTTAAATTTGTTTTCCCACAATAAAGATATAGATAAATTATCGGTGTTTGTAAACACAATAAAAGAATTAAATCCGGACGGAATTATTATTTCGGATCCGGGAGTTTTCCAATATGTGCACGACAGAATTCCAAATATTCCTCTGCATATATCCACACAGGCAAATGTTTCTTCTTATCTCACGGTAGACTTTTGGAAAAAGATGGGAGCAAGTCAATGTGTGTTATCCAGAGAAACATCCTTTAACGAAATCGTTGAAATTAAACAAAAGTGTCCCAATATAAAATTAGAAATGTTTATACATGGTGCAATGTGTATCAGTTATTCGGGAAGATGTCTTATTTCCGCATTTATGGCTTCCCGAAGTGCAAACCAGGGAGCATGTGCTCATTCCTGCAGATGGAAATATAAAATGTATCTTGAAGAAGAAGAAAGACCCGGCAATTTTTATCCGATAGAAGAAGATGATAAAGGAACATATTTTTTTAATTCCAAAGATTTGTGTTTAATGCCGAAACTCGATAAAATTTTACAAGCAAAAATAGATTCTTTGAAAATTGAAGGCAGAACAAAAACGGAATATTATGTTGCACAAACGGCAAGAATTTACAGAAAAGCAATAGATGATTATTACAGCAATCCCGAAAAATGGGATTATACAATATATATGAAAGAGCTTGAAACTTTACAAAACAGAAGATATACTCTTGGCTTTTTTAACGGAATTCCGGACGAATCCGCACAAGATTATAATGACACAACAAGTAAAAGCAATTACAGAAATTGCGGATTTGTAAGAGAAATTAACGGGGACAAAATAACCTTGGAAATAAGACATAAATTATCTAAAGGAGATGAATTCGATTTGTTATCACCTTATCAGTTTGAACCTTACAAAATAAAATTGGGCGATATTCAACTTGCAAATTCAAAAAAAATTGTTGATACGATTTCCCCCGGTCAACTTAATCAGGCTATAATTATTTCCGTACCCGAACAAGATATAAAACTTTTCCCCAAATATACCATTGCGAGACTAAAAATAAAATGAAACAAATTTTAATTTTGTTATTTGTTATTATTTTTTTATTTATAACTTTTGAAGTATTGTTGCAACTAAATTTTTATGTCACTTTATCAGCTAATAAATTGTACAACACCAATGCAACTATACCGCAAGCAACAAAAAAATATAAATTAAAAACTTTAGAAACTTTTGTAAACATAAATAAATATATAAGAGACAAATCTATAAAATTGGTGAAATAATGTCTTATTTAAAACTTGACTTGCACGACATTTTTAATAAGGGCAAAGAGATAGATAAATCATTGTTTGATATAATACAACAAGCTGTCAATAAAAAAATAGATATTGTTGAAATAATACCGGGTAAAGGAACAGGACAATTAAAAAAGAAAGTTATAAGATTTTTGAATGAGCCGAGCATAAAAAAATGTTACAGCAGATATAAAACCGATAATATAAATTTTGGTAAAATATATGTATATTTTAATCATAAAAAATTGGAGAAAAAATAAATGAAGAATTTTATTGTTGTTATTTTAATAAACACATTTGCTTTGTTTATTGTATCCGGAATTTTTACCGGAATAGAAATCACCAGTTGGCAAGCATTAATAGTTTCTGCGATAATATTATCTTTAATAAATATTTATTTAAAACCCATTATAAAAATAATAATGTTGCCGGTAAATTTTTTCACTTTGGGAATTTTTACATTGTTTATAAATGCCTTCTTATTAAATATTGTGGAATATTTAGTAAAAGGGTTTTATATAAAAAATTTTACAAATGCATTTTTCGGTGCATTAATGTTAAGTATAATTTATTTGGTAGTTGAAAGATTTGTTATTGTAAGAAACATTGAATTCTACGAAACACAAAAATCTTCAAAATCGGGAAAAACTTTAAATAATGATAATGTTATAGATGTGGAAGGAAAATACGAAGACGACAATAAAGACAATTTATAATTTACAATGTATAATTGACGACAAAAACAACAACGGCAATTGATAATTTACAATGTATAATTAACGGCAAAAAAAATCGGAGGAAAAGAAGTGATAACCAAACAACTTATTGAAAGAATATTTTCGGCAGCAAATATTTTGAGATGGAACGATCATATAAGACCATTTGATTTTTTTGAAATAGATAAACAAGCACATAAAATGATTATTGCATACATAATTGCAAAATTTGATGAAGAAGAAAACAAAAAAATTGATTGGTTTAAACTTATTGAAGGCGGAATATTTGAATTCTTTCACAGAACAATGCTCACGGATTTAAAACCGGAAGTTTACCATGAAATAATGTCGAAAAAGAAAAAAGAATTAAACAAGTGGGTATTGGAAAATCTCATCGAAGATGTTACCAAAATAGGTCCGGAATTTTCAAAAAGATTAGAACTTTATTTGTTTGATGACGAATATGCAAAATATGAAAAAAGAATTCTTGCCGCTTCTCATGAGTTTTCTACAAGATGGGAATTCGGTGTAATCTATCCTTTGAACCAAATGCTTTACGGCATACACAGAACAAAAGAGACCGTTGAAAATTGTGTATCGAAATATCAAGATTTTGTAGGAGTAAAAAATCTTGTAATGAATAAAAAGTATTACGGATTTTTAGATTTATGCGGTCAGTTAAGATTTCAACAAAGATGGGCACAATCTTTCAGACAACCTAAAACTTCGGTTTTAGGGCATATGTTTATAGTTGCAATATTTGCATATTTATATTCTCTTAAAATGAATGTCTGCGAAAAAAGGTGTTATAACAATTTCTTTTCTTCCTTGTTTCATGACTTGCCGGAAATTTTAACTAAAGATATAATAAGTCCGGTAAAATCTTCGGTAGAAGGTCTTGAAGATATAATAAAAGAATTCGAAAAAAAACAAGTTGAAAACAGAATTCTGCCTCTACTTCCAGAAACTTGGCATTTTGAAATGAAATATTTTATAGAAAATGAGTTCGCAAACAGAGTTGTAGAAAACAATGAAATTAAATTTGTAGATACAATTGAAGATAAATATGATAAAAATGAGTTCAATGCAACCGATGGTGAATTGGTAGAAGTTTGTGACAAATTGTCCGCATATATAGAAGCGGCTTTAGCTTTAAGATATGGTATTCATTCCGATATGTTAAATAAATCGAAAATGAAACTGTACAACAAATTTGCAAATATAAAAATTGCAAATTTAACTTTCAAAGATGTATTTGATTATTTCAAAGAAGAAAACTAAAAAATTTTTAGAATCCCGTTTCTTCTTCCTCGGGAGCTTCTTCTGCTTCCGCTAATTGTTCATCATAAATATTTTTTTGAGTATAATATAAGGTGGGAGCCGTTCCCTCTAAGAATGCTTCCAAATAAGCATTTTTGGTTTTGCTTAACGCAAGAAGTCCCGTTTTAGGATCTATTAAAGCCCACTCTACTCCACTTGCCGGTTGTGCAAAATCAACTTTCGGATAACCCTTTAATGCTCCTTGCATAAATGTTGTCCATATAGGACAAGCTATTTTTCCTCCGGTAATACTTGAGCCTAAAGATGTTCTATCATCATAACCAACCCAAACTCCGGCGACAAGTTGCGGAGTATATCCCACAAACCATGCATCAACATTGTCATTTGATGTTCCCGTTTTACCGGCACAAGGTCTTTCCAATTGTCTTGCGGCAGCCCCGCTGCCGTTTCTAACAACACCTTGCAACAAGTTTGTCATAACGAACGATGTTTGCGGAGATAACACTTCTTTTTCTATAGGAAGATTATTTTCTAATACTTTTCCGTCTTTATCTATAACTTTTGTAATAAAATAAGGTTCCGTTCTTATTCCCCCGGAAGCCAATGTTCCAAAAGCGGAAACCATTTCTTGTAAAGTTACATCACTTGCCCCCAAAGACAAAGATAATGTATTTGTCAACGGACTTTTTATTCCCATTTTCCTTGCATAATCTATAACCGTTTCAGGACCAACTTTATCTATTACTTGTACTGCACAGACATTTAAAGATTTTTCTATGGCTCTTCTTACAAGAACAGAACCTCTGTACTTTCTGTCAAAATTTACCGGATGCCAAACTTTCATAGGATCTATCAAATCTTTGGCAGTCATTTTTTCTGCTAAAACTTCAATATTTGATAAATTTCCCGAAGATAATTCCCATTTTTTACCGTCAAATAAATACAATAATTGTTCATCTTCAAGTTGTGTTGCAGGTGTAATTTGTCTCGTATCTATTGCAGCGGTATATACAAAAGGTTTAAAAGAAGAACCTGCCTGCCTTTTGGCTTGAACGGCTCTGTTAAATTTGTTTTCTTTAAAATCTCTTCCCCCCACCATAACTCTTATAGCCCCGGTTTTTGGGTCTATAGCCATTATGGCACCTTGAACTTTTTTAGTTTTTTTACCTTGCTTTTTAGCAGCTTCATTATATTCTTTATCAAATTTGTCCAATGCTTCGGTTAATGCTTTTTCCGCAACTTCCTGCATTTTTATATCCAGTGTAGTATATATCGTCAATCCGCCTTTATGTAACACATTTGTTCCGTATTTCGGTTCTAACAATATTCTTAAATATTCAACAAAATAGTGAGCGGATGCCTGTTCCCGAGTATGCTTTTCCGTTGGAACCGGAGTTGCATTTGCTTCTTGTTCCTGCTCTTCGGTTATGTATCCCAATTCTCTCATTCTCGACAGAACCAAAGCTCTTCTTTTTGTTGCCCTTTCAGCATTTTTTAAAGGAGAATAGTAATTTGGTGCTTTGGGAAGAGCCGCAATCATTGCAGCTTCCGCTAAATTTAAATCTTTAACAGACTTACCGAAATAAACTCTTGAAGCAGACTCTGCTCCGTAGCCGCCGGCTCCGAAATATATTTGATTTATGTATAACTGCAAAATTTCTTCTTTAGTATGTTGTCTTTCAAGTTGTATTGTAAGTAAGACTTCTTTTAATTTTCTTTTCATTGTCCTTTCAGAAGTCAAAAATATAGCTTTTGATAACTGTTGTGTTATTGTAGAACCGCCTTGAGAAACTTTCCCCTTTGCCAAGTTTTTTACAAATGCTCTTAAAATGCCTTTTGTTGATATCCCCCAATGATTATAAAAATCATTATCTTCCGTGGCTAAAAAAGCATTTTGTAAATCCGCAGGAATATCTTTAAGCGGCACCAAAACTCTTCTTTCCATAAAAAGTTCTGTAATAAGTTTTCCGTTTCTATCAAAAATTTTTGTAACGATACTTGGAGTATAATTTTCGAGGTTGGATATAGACGGTAATTCATCTATAAGTTTTTTTGTATATATTGAACATGCAACCATTGATATTGAAAGAAGTATTGCTAATACTAATATTATTTTAAATTTCATAAGTAAGCACCTTTAGATTTATAATAGGCTATATTATACATAAGAAAAAAATACCTTGCAATTTTTTATTTGACAAAGAAACATAAATCTTTTAAAATCTTTATTTATAAAATGCGCCCATAGCTCAATTGGATAGAGTGTTTGACTACGAATCAAAAGGTTAGAGGTTCAACTCCTCTTGGGCGCGAACGGATATAAAAGCAAACATTAAAATAAGGAGTATCCCATGAAGGAAAAAGTTGAAGCTATTTTGAACCAAGTAAGACCTTCTCTCATTGCAGACGGAGGAAATGTTGAATTGGTAGATGTTACACCGGACAACATTGTAAAAGTAAGATTACAAGGTCATTGCGGCAGTTGTCCAATGGCAATGATGACTTTGGAAATGGGAATAAAAAAAGCTATTCAAGAAGCTATTCCCGAAATAAAAGATGTTGTTGCAGTGTAAATGAAAATCGGTATTTTATCTGACACACATAACAATATAGATAAAATATGCAGGGCTATAGATTTTTTTAATCTCCGGCAGGTGGAATTTGTTTTACATGCCGGAGATTTTTCTTTCCCGGAATCGGCAAAATATTTTTCGAAATTAAAAATGCCTTTTTTAGCTGTATTCGGAAATAACGATTTCGATTATTACGGCCTCACAAAAACAATTGAAAAATTCGGTAACATCTATGAACCGCCTTATGAATTCGTTTTAGATAACAAAAGTTTTTTACTTACCCATCATTTATATACGCCTTCAAAAAAATTTGATTATATTATTTACGGGCATACACACAAACCGTCAATAATAAAAACATCTAACGGAACACTTATAAATCCCGGTGAAACGACAAACAGAAGATATGGAAGAAGCACGGTTGCCGTTCTTGATACAACAGCGAACCGTGCCGAAATATTTGATTTGGATTTGGAATAAATTTTTATTTTATTATATCCGGATTTGATGTGCCGGAGTACGGATCTACAGGCATAATAAAATATGCAATTATATATACAAGCCCTACAGGGAAAAAGCCTGTAAACACAAATAACAAAACCATTATTATTCTTACTATGGTTTTATCTATCTCAAAATATTGTGCCAAGCCGGAACATATACCGAAAATAATCTTATCATTAGGTAATCTTGTTAACTGTTTTGCCATTTTATCCTCCTTTAAAAATCGCTTTGCGATTTTGATGTATGGATGCATAGAAATATAGATGTATTGAAACTGCAAACACAAGATTCCGTATCAAGTGCGGAATGACAAATTCTCTTTTTATCCTTCCAAACTTCTATTCTTCTATATCTCTATTCCTCAAGAAATGATTTCATCATTTCTTATTGTCTGCTTCTCTTATTTGTACTCTTCTTATTTTACCGCTTATAGTTTTAGGCAACTCGTCAACGAACTCAACTATTCTCGGATATTTGTAAGGAGCTGTAACTCTTTTAACATGATTCTGCAACTCTTTTTTCAAATCGTCACTTGCCTTAAACCCTTTTGCCAAAACAACGGTTGCTTTAACAATTTGTCCTCTGTCGGGATCGGGAACTGCGGTTATTGCACATTCCAAAACTGCAGGGTGCTCCAATAATGCACTTTCAACTTCAAAAGGCCCGATTCTGTATCCGGAACTTTTTATAACATCATCAACTCTGCCTACAAACCAAATGTATCCGTCTTCGTCTCTGTATGCGGTATCACCTGTGAAATATAATCCGTCATGCAAAACCTGTTTTGTAAGTTCGGGATCTTTATAGTAACCGTTAAATAATCCTGCCGGTTTTTCACCATGAAGTCTTACAACAATTTGTCCGACTTCACCGAACTCACAAGATTTATAATCATCATCAACTATATCTATATCATAATATGGTGCCGGTTTACCTATTGAGCCGGGTTTCGGTGTCATCATCGGGAAATTTCCGATAATTGAAACCAATTCCGTTTGCCCGTAAGATTCCATCAATCTTACACCTGTAATTTTTTTCCAATTATTGTACATTTCAGCATCTAACGGTTCCCCTGCAATAGTACAATACTTTAAGTTAGATAAATCGTAACTCGGCAAATCTTCTTTTATCAAATATCTGTATATCGTCGGAGGTGCACAGAAAGATGTAACTTTATGTTTAGAAATTTGTTCCAATATATCTTTCGGTGTAAACTTATCAAAATCATAAACGAAAACCGCAGTACCTGTTATCCATTGAGCATATATTTTTCCCCATGCGGCTTTTGCCCAACCGGTATCTGCAACCGTTATATGCAATCCGTTTTCTTGAAGATTATGCCACTGACCTACAATTAAAAGGCCCAACGGATATGTAAAATCGTGTGTTACCATCTTAGGCATTCCGGTTGTTCCGGAAGTAAAATACAAAAGCATATTATCATGATTTGTTGTTGCCTGGTCACCTTGCGGTCTTTCGAACACATCGGATTCTTTTTCTATTTCTTCGGTAAAGTTGTACCACCCGTCAGCACCTTTACTGTTTACACAAACTTTATATTTTAATGTGGGTGTCTTGCTTTGCGATTTATTCACAACATCAATAAGTCCGTGAGCATCTACAACAACTGCCATTTTAACATCTGCGGCATTACATCTGTAAACAATATCTTTTTCCGTTAACAAATGTGTAGCAGGTATACCTATTGCACCTATTTTGTGAAGTGCTACAACGGAAAACCAAAACTCAAATCTTCTTTTAAGAATAAGTAATACGGTATCACCTTTTTTTACACCTATTCTTTTAAAGAAATTTGCTGTTTTATTTGTATATTTTTTAATATCTTCAAACGTAAAAGTTTTTTCCAAACCTTTATCATCGCACCATACAAGAGCCTTTTTGTTTGGTTCCTGTTTTGCCCATTCATCAACAATATCGAAGCCAAAATTAAAATTTTCGGGAACGGTTATTTTAAAATTTTTTACAAAGTCTTCATATTTGTCAAAATGTTTTGTTGTTATATATTTTTCTAACATATTTTTCTCCGATTAATTCAAAATTGTAGCGAGAAATCTAAGTTGCTTATTACCTAAAGCCATCATAGCATGTTCTGTTCCGGAATCAAAGTAAATGCTGTCTCCGGGATTTAAAATAACTTCCTGATTTTTATAAAAGAATTTCATCTGACCTTCAAGAATATAATTAAATTCGTGTCCTTCGTGAGCATATTTATGAATATCAGTTTTTTCTTCTTTTTCAGGATCAACCGTTACCATAAAAAATTCCGCTTTTTTATTTATAAAATTATAAGCCAAATCTTGATATTTATATTCTTTTCTTCTGTCTATCGAAAGACCTTTATCTTTTCTTACAACACTGAACTTTTTTAGTTTAGGCTCTTCACCGGTTAACAGAACGGTCAATTCGATATTAAATTTGCCTGCCATTGCATACAAGAAACTTACAGGAATATCGCATTCTCCGCTTTCATACTCAATATATTTTTCTACATCTACATTAAGCTCTTTTGCCATTGATTCAATAGACATATCGGAAATTTCTCTTAACTCTTTAATTCGCTTTGCAATCAATTTAATATTTTCTAACATAAAAAACTACCTCCCTGCATATAATAAATACCCGTAAATTCTATAAATTTAATTATACAAAAGCAATACAAGAAACTTAATCCAATGTTCTAAAAATTTTAATTTTTTTGTGAAGTTTTGAGGAAATCAACAATGTTTGATTATATTTATGAAAATAATGATGTAACAAAATAGCGGATATCAAACATGCGAAAAAATCCGCAAATGTCGTTGCCAAAAAAACACCGTCAAGTCCGAAAAACAACGGCAAAATTAAAACAAAAGGTATTAGCAACAAAACCTGTCTGGTTAAACTCAATATAGTTGCTTGAACAGGTTTATTTATTGCCTGGAAATATGTACTTCCGAAAATATGCAAAGATATTATCGGCAACATAAAATTAACAAATCTTAATCCTCTCGCCGCAATATTTATAAGTTCGGCATTTGTGGAATTAAAAAGTTTTACCACCGGTACAGCAAAAATTTCGGTTATTAAAAATCCTAATATCAAGACTATACTGCTCCACCTTATTGCCATTTTAGTAGTTTGTATCGCGTTTGAAAAATGTTTAGCACCATAATTATAACCGATTAAAGGTTGTGTTCCTTGCGATATTCCCAAAATTGTAAAGATTATCATTGAATTTACGGACATTACTATACCGATAGCCGCAAGAGCAATATCGCCTCCGTAATGAACCAACGATCTGTTCAAAATAAAATTTAATAAACTTGAAGATATTTGGAAAACAAACTGAGAAATACCTATTGCGCTCATTGCCAATATAATGTCCAATTTTAAAACAAGATTTTTTATTCTGACTTTGTAAGGGCTCTTTTTACTTAAGAAGAAATACAGTATCCAAACTGAACTAAACAACTGTCCTGCAACACTTGCCCAAGCAACTCCTTTCATTCCCCAATGGAAATAATAAACAAATAATATACCGACAATAATATTAACTAAATTACCGACTATTTGAGTTACAAGTGCCGTTTTTGGATACCCGCTTGACCTTATAAAATGGTTCATGCCGGCACCGATACCCCAAATTGTAAAACCTACCATAGCAATATCCATGTACTCTTTTGCATAAGGTAAAACATCGGCACTTGCACCTACAAGAATAAGGGCTTTATCCAAGAAAGCATACAAAAACACGGACACTCCGATAGATACAAGTGTAAGCATAACAAGAGTGTTGCCCATAATATTTTCGGCTTTATCAATATCTTTTTTACCTAAATAAATGGAAAAAAGTGCATTACCGCCTACACCCATAAATGCACTGAAAGCCATATACAAAATTACTAAAGGAAATGTTACAGTTATACCTGCGATACCTAAAGGGCCGACATCGTTTCCTATCAATAATCTTGCAATAATGTTATACAATGCACCGGCAATCATACCGGCAACCGCCGGAGCAGAAAACTTAAATAACAGTTTAGGTAAACTCGTGGATAAAAAAGGATTTTTGTTGTTCATATTTTAAATTTTTTCCAAACCTTCCGTTTCATCAAGGCCAAACATTATGTTCATATTTTGAACCGCTTGTCCGGATGCACCTTTAGTTAAATTGTCTTGAACGGAAATTACTATAAGTTTGTTTGTTCTTTCATCTATACAAATACCTATTTCAAGATAATTTGTTTCAACAACATTCTTAATTGACGGAAGTTTCCCTTCATCCAATACCCTTACGAATTTTCTTCCTTCATAAAACTTTTTATACATTTCTATTATTTCGCTGACAGAAACTTTTTTTGCTAAATCCATATAAATACAAGACAACATTCCCCTTTCCATAGGAATAATTTGAGGCGTAAATGTTATTGTTACCTGTTTACCGAACATATTTGATAATTCCTGTTCTATTTCGGGAATATGTCTGTGTTTACCGCCGACTTTATATGCTCTTGCGGTAGGTGCTTCGGTTTCATAATAAGCTTTTACACCTTTTCTTCCGGAACCGGAAACTCCGCTTTTAGAATCTATTATTATTCCTTCGGATTTTACCAATCCGTTCTTTATTGCAGGAGCTGTTCCCAACAAAATTGTTGTGGGATAACATCCCGGATTTGCAATAAGTTTTGCAGATTTTATTTCATCTTTATAAATTTCACTTAACCCGTAAACGGCATCTTTTATATATTCTTTACCTGTATGTTTTACTCCGTACCATTTCTCGTAAGTTTCAAAATCTTTTATTCTGAAATCTGCCGATAAATCTATAACTTTTTTCCCTGCTTTTATTAAATCAGGAACAACTTCAAAAGCAACTGCATGAGGTAAAGCCAAGAAAACAACGTCCGTTTCATTTTTTATTTGTTCAATGTTTAACGGATAGCACTTTAAATTTAAGTCTGCATATTTAGGATAAATATCTTTTAAATCTCTAAGCTCAGAGGTTGCTCTTCCTGCAAGAACAGTTATTTTTGCTTGTTTGTGTTTAGACAATATTCTTAACAATTCTTCTCCGGTATAACCGGTAATTCCTATAATTCCAACTCTAATCATTTCATACACTTCCTTTTTGTTATTTGTTTTTATATTTTGATAATTTTACAAAATTTTAAATTGTTTTTATATAACAAAAAATCAACGGCCGATATTTCTACCAACCGTTGATTTTGATTCTTGTAATAAACTATGCCGCTGCCAAAATGCTTCTCACGGCTTGTGCGGAAATTTCTAATTGTTTTACACCGCGTGCAGGTCTCAAATTTTCTTCCATCAAAACATTTATATTCATAAAATTCGTCTTTGCCGTTTCTTTTTCTTTATCACTTATTTCTTTTATTGCAACTTTATTTGCTATTATCGTTTTTCTGACATCCTTATTCACTTCTGTTCTTATTGAATCAAATAATTCTTCAACCGTTTGATTTGTATCCGGTCTTAATTCTAATAAATCACTCAATTTTTCTCCGGCCATAACAAGCTGTATAGCTCTTATTCTCATATATTGTCTGTATTCTTTATATTCTTTTTTCAAATAATCTTCTCTTTTTGATCCTTCATATTTAGATAATATAGCTTGATCTATTACTTGGTTTACAAAACCTCTTATTGTGCCGATTGCTTCAAAATATTTCCCTTCATCTATTTGAGTTTGCAGTCTCATTTGTAGTATGGCCGGTAGTTGTTTATATATTGAACTGTCGTCTTCAACAAAATTATCCGCAGCCATCTTTGCTTCACTTTCTTCCGTAAATTCTGTTGTTAATATTGATTTAATTTTACCATCTTTCATTAAATCTTCCAACAAATTTTCTCTTACTTTTTCTATTTCTTCTCCAAACTTTTCACCGAAATTGTAATCACTTACTGCAGTGGTTTCTTCTGCTATTTTTTGTTCCGGTTTTTTTGGCTTTAATAATTCATTAATTGTTCCAAAAACATTATTAAATATTTTTGCTAATCTTGCTCTTAATTTTTCCAATTGATTTCCTTTTGCCTCACTACATAATATATTAGCAAGACCTTCATTTAATAATATTCTGTTTATTTCATCTTCTGACTTATCTTTCATTTCATCATCATTATATTGTATTGCATGTTTTCCCGTCATACTTGTTGCTTGTTCTATAGTTACTATCGGCATTATTCCTTTATTATAATATATTTCATTTATATCAATTGATTCTTTTGCTCGTTCTGATACCGTCGTCATATTTACATACATTTGAGTTTCGATAAGAGATGTCCCTTTCATTTCAGTATTATTTGCTGCTAAATCCTCTAATTTATCTAAATCCCCTATTTTTCCTGCTTCTTCAAGAATTGCTCCGTCTAATCTGAAATCAGCACCATCGAAAATACCTTTTCTTTCAAAAGCATCTTCTATTTCATTACTTGTTCCCCTTAATATAAATCTAAAACCGATTGCTCTTAATTTATTAATTTCAGAACCGTATTTATCTAATTGACTTGCTTTTAATATTATTGTTGTTGTAGATTGTCCTCGAATATTTTCGCATTTTTGTTCAAGGGTACTTCCAATATTTTCTATATCCGACAAATCTAAGCTTACTTCAACTTCCGCTCTTTGTACTCCGTTTATAGCTGCATTTGTAATTCTGTTTTGAATATTTACTAATGATTTTTCTATATCTGAACTAACAACTTCTCCTTTTTCCGCAAAAGCTATTACCTGTTGATCGGTAAAATCTAAGTCTTTTCTTCCTTCACTATATGCTGTTTCTATCAAATCTTTTATTTCTTCTACACTTAAAGAAATTCCATATTTTGAATATACAATTAACTCGGACTCTAATTGATTAAACTGTAATCTTATTATTTGATTTCCTCCTATCATTGTACCACCTTTTCTTATTGCCTCCGGTTCTGTTAAAATTTTCAGTGTAACAATATTTATTCCCTGTTCAGCTGCTTTTTCTCTTAACACATCATCTATTACAGTTCCATCTTCCACTATTATATTTTTCCCCTTCATATTATCACCAACTGACATATTTCTCATTTGTTCAATTGTCAATCGTATCAGTTCTTTTAGCTGTGAAGGATATCCATATATTCCTGTCCTTATTGCCATTTCCATAAGTGGCTTAAATTCTATCTTTTCTGTATCATATGATTCATCACTTATTAAAAAGTTTATTATCCCTTTTACTCTTTCTTTTTCACTTTCGCCCAAACCTGAAAACAATGTATCATCAGTTAATGCATCTTTCAGGAAATTATAACTTTCTTCGGGACCGATTATAAAATCAGTATCAGCCTTATTAAATATCTTTAAAAGGGTTTGTTTTTCCCTTGGAGATAACCTTTCTAAGTTCTTTTTTAATTCCTTAAACCATCCAAAAGCTCTATTCGGATTCCACAAAGTAGAATCTTGTTTCCTTTTCACATACGAATCATATATATCTCTAACAAAAATATCATATTTTTTCAGCAAATCTATTTTCAACCTATTAATATTAGCAACCACAATGTTATACTTTTCTGTAGACATGAGTCCCTTCTGAATTGTTTGTATTTCCTGTTTATATTGAGAATCCGGTTTACCTATAGATTTTGTTATCAATCCCAAATTTACAAAAATTTGTTCTACTTCATAAGATTTATAGCCATTGTCTATTAAGAAATCTACTAATAAATTAATGTCGTCATCAATCACTGCAACATTTTTCATGTCACCCAAATCCGTTTCGTTATCACCTAAGTTTATTTTCCCTTTTTCTTGTAACTTTTTCATAGTTTCAAGAAATATTCCTACAACAAATTCTTTTTTTTCTACATTTTCCATGAAAAAGAATCCTAACCATTCTAATCTTTCTCGTAGATTTTTTTGTTTTATAATAAAATCCATTATAATCTTATTAACTTTAGAATCTAATACTTTATTAGAATTAAATAAGTCGACTAAGGCTTCTTTATCCAACAAAGAATTTGTTTTTGTAGTTATCGATTCCTCAATTTCTTTCATAATTTTATCTTCTATTTGTTTCGGCAAGTCTATTCCTTCATTGTAACTTCCAAGACGAATATTATCTCTTGCTAACATATCAATAAGCCTATGTACTATTTCTTTTTCCTTATCAGAGAACTCATACTGATCTGTTTGTTTTTTCTCTTGTTGAACTTGTTCGGATTCTTGACCATGTTTTTGCTCAACCTGCGGAGATGTCGGCTGTGTTTCCGGCTGTTGTATTTCGGGTTTATTTTCAACCTGTGGTGCTGATTCTTGTTTTTGTTGTTGTTCCTGCCCAACTTGAGACACTATTTCCGGTTCCTGTGTTTTAGGCCCTGTTTCAGTCTGTGCCGTTAGTTGGTCTTCCTGTTGAGGTTCAGCTTTTATTTCTTGATTTTGTATTAAGCCCAAATTTTTAAGAATCTGCTCTGTTTCATCATTTTGGTCTTCCCTTAATTTCTTTAAAAATTCATCAAGCCTCTCTTTTCTACGCTCTTTTTCTTCTTCACTCGGAAACAATTTTCTGAGATATTCCATATCAAAATTGTCTATATTATCTATACCCTCTTCTCCCATTAAAACATCCGGTAATAAACCATAATCTATAACACTTACAACTAATTTCCCGTCATCTCTTCTCTTAAAAAACATATTTTCCCCTAAAAGCAAATCACAATGTACCACTCCTGCAGCATTTATCTTCCCAAATGCAGCAAAGATATCTTCCTCTTCTTGTTTTGTTACTTGTATTCTTTTCAAAATTTCGTAATCAGTTTCGTATAAAGATCTGGAAGAAAATACTTCTTCCGTAACAAACCAATATTTCCCTTCACCCTTTATTCCATACTTCCCGGCAAAAGAATTTAACACATCCTGATTATCTTCAACTATTTTAACTGTTTCAAATATGATATTTTCAAATTTTTCGTTTTTTATAGACTCATAAGCTTTTTTTGTTCTTTCTATTTCTTCATAATTATCAGTACTTTTTAAATAAAAAACTTTACCTGTTGTTTTATCCGTAAGTTTAAAAACTATATTTTCATGTCCTCTAATGTGTTCTACTTGATAATCTTTAGCAAGATTAAATACTATTTGTTCATCTTGTTGTTGAGTTTCGGATTCTTGTTCAACCTGCGGCATCGGTTCTTGTTGAGTTTGTTCAAATTTCGTAGTTGGTTCCTTTTCTTGTTCTAATTCTTCTTGAGTAGTTTTCCCTGTTTGATCTTCTACTTCTGTCTGACTTTTCTGTTGAGATTGTTCAACTTGCGGTGCTATTGGTTGTGTGTTCGGCTGTTGTATTTCGGGTTCGTTTTCAATCTGTGGTGTTGTTTGTTGTTGCTGTTCGTCCAAATATACTTTTGTTCCTTCTTGCATATTATCTCGTAGAACTAATATTTTCACATCTTTTATATTGGCTTTTTCCCCTTCTTTATATAAATTGTTTCTTAAAGTTATTGAGAATTGAGTTTGTATTTCTCCCAAAGACATTTCTGATGTTTCACCATTTGATAAATCTGTAACTTCGAATTTTGTATCATAAAGATTAAAATCGTTAGTATAAAGTTGCGGATTTATTTCAATACTGTATTTCTTTCCTTCAGGCATTTCCACTATAAATGTCTGTACTGTATTTTTTTCATAATTAAAGGATAATAACTTAACCTCTTCAAGAAACTTATCAAGACTTAATTTACCTGTCAAAAAGTTCATTATTAAATCATAGTCATCTGTGTATAATTTGTAAGCTGTATAGTCAGAATATAAATTTGCAATATTCTTTTGTCCTCTATCAAGATCACGTAAAGTTCTAAGGAATTTCCTTAAAAAAGACTCATCTTCTTTTGCTAACGAAGCTGGCGAATAAGCTGTGTATTTATTATAATGGTCAAATTTAGTATATACCTTCATTATATGGTTAATTAATTCTTCTTTTTTTAATTGTTCAATTTCCTGATCTGTGATATCTTCATACTCGGTACTTAAATTTTCAGCCGATTCAGATGGAGAGCTTTTATCCGGACGGTTTTCTCGATAAATTTTTCTTAAATCATATAAACTTTTAGATTCTCGATTTTCATCAAAAAATTTATATGCATCAAAAACAAACTCAACATGCTTTAAACTTTCGGGATTGCTTAACAACCACTCTATTTCTTTCTTACTAACACCTTTAGTTTTCATGGCAAACTTTTGTAAATCCGGATTTGCTTCAAAAAATTTTGCAGAACGCTCCGCACTTTCCTCTTCTGACATAACATCAATATTCGTTGCAACAAATACTATTATTTTTTTACCTGTTTGTTCGCTATCGGCAACTAAGTGACTTAGATGATCATCTACACTGGTAAATGTATCATAAAGTTTATAATACTCTCCCCACGGCATCAAATTATCTTCTTCCGATATAGCAGCCACGATATTTCTGCCGGAAAGGCCCAAAGAAAAGCCTCTATACCGTCCTATTCTCTTTTCTTTCGACTCTGATTCTGCTTCTGATAGGTTTCCGGCGTTATAAGGCTCATTTATAATTTCCTTACTATAGTCTTCAAATGTAGAAACTTTAGCACCATGTCCTGTTACATAATCATAAAAACTTTCATCTCCTTTATGTAATTTACCTACACCACTTTCTTCTATGCTATCAAAAAGGCTTCCTTGCTGTTTAGCTTGTTCAACTTCCTGTGCTGTTTCCTGTTTTTGTTCGTCCAAATACACCTTGGTTTCTTTGTCGCCATAAGGTAATATAAATATTGTCCCATTATCAACCCTTAATGTTATTGATAATAATCTTTCTATTTCGCCTAATTCCATCTGTGAGGTTTTTCCCTTCTTTAAGTCTGTGACAGCAAAATTCCAATTTCCTTTGTAATTTTCAGGAAGTATTCCAACACTATATTTTCTACCATTGGATAATTCCACTTTAACACTTTTTGTTTCATCTCCGTCGGGACTCAATTTTAATTTTTTTGCTTTATCAAGAAAGTCCGATATACTAAGTTTGTTCAATATGAAGAACTCCATTATCAAGTCGTCATCATCAGTATATTTTCTATAATCGATATAAGAGCTATAAAGGGTTGAAATATATTTATAATGTTCATCTAGCTTTTTTAAAAATTTCAAATATCTTTTCAAAATCTCTATATCTGCTTCTTTCATTTCTTCTAAGTCATGAGAAACAAAAATCTTTCTATCATATTGATTATTTTCAAATCTTTCATATTCAATTTTTATAGAATTAATTAATTCTTTCTTCTCTTCCGGAATTCCATCCATATCACTTTCTTCATAATTGGCAAGTGAAGTTTTACCGAGTTGAGACGAAACAAAATTTTCTCGATAAAAATTTTTTAAATTACGCATACTTTTAGTTTTTTGAGTAATCTCGTCAAAATATTCGTAAGCATCAAAAACAAACTCAACATATTTTAAACTTTCGGGGTGTTGTTTTAACCACATTATTTCTTCAGTAGTAATTCCAAAGCCATAGGGACTTGCATCCAATCTTTGATACTGTTGTAAATTCGGGTTTTCTTCAAAGAATTTTGCCGATTTTTCAGCAGCTTCTTCCCTGTTTATTCCAAAAATTTCAGTCTGAACAAAAATTCTTATTTTTTTACCGGTCAGTTTACTGTCAGCAACTAAGTGTTTCATATGCTCATCTATATTATTAATACTTGCAATCATCTTATACTGCTTATCATAAAAAGTATAATACTCTCCCCATGGCATTAAATTTGTTTCTTCCGATATAGCAGCAACAATATTGTTGCCGGAAAGGCCCAAAGAGAAACCATTATAATTTTTAAAAGTTCTATATCTCTTAGATATCAAGCTTAATATTACATCTTTCAATTTTTCAAATACATTTTGAGATATATTCTCATTTTCTTGCTCATTTATTCCCCGACTAAAGCCTTCAATTGTAGAAACTTTGGCACCATACTTTTGTACATAAGAGAAGAAATCGCCATCATAAAGAGAATCTATTCCGCTTCTTTTAACACTTTCAAAAAGTTCTTCCTCTTCAGTTCTATCTTGCGATTTATCTAATGAAGAATATAATCCTTTATATTTTACATCGAAAAAATCTTTCATAGCTTTAATCATATCACGATCATTATCAGAAGTACTTCCGCCTTTAAAATAATACAGTAAAATATTCTTTACAATATCATAGGTTTTGGCATCAACCGCAATGTCCCCTTTGTTGAGGAAAGAATTTATTTCTCCTACCACATTTAAAACTCTACCAACCAAAGAGCTGTTTTCTTCAAACAAATCTAAAAAATCAGTATATCTTAAAGAACCGTTTAAGAATTCTGTGAGATCTTCCAATGTTAGATCTATATTTTGTTTTAATGATTCTTCTGCTATAGTCAAACAAATTTTAACATGAGCTAATTTTAAATTATCTAATTGTTCAAGAATATAAGATTTTATCTCAGCACTTGTTTTCAAGTTTTCTATTTTTTCTCTCAATTGGGGTATATTACTGTGTATAACAATTTTAACATCTTGTGGATCTATTTTACCCAATAAGTAGTCTTTTATTACTTCCACTATGTAATCATCATATTTTGTAGTATTAACAGCATCTGATATCATATATTGTACTATACCAACATCATCAACTATATTACTACCTTCGTTTTGTATAAAGATATTTAATCTATTTGCTATTTCTCCTGCCCTTTCAAAATTTTTATCTCCTTTAAACCAATCAACAGATATTAATTTCTTTACAGATCTAACTGTTTTCCCTGTTTGCTCTTCTACTTCTGGCTCTGCTGTTGTTTGGTCTTCCTGTTGAGCTTGTTCAACCTGCGGAGATGTCGACTGTGTTTCCGATTGTTGTATTTCAGGTTTATTTTCAAGTTGTGGTGTTGTTTCTTGTTGCTGTTCACCAGATATACTTTTACCTTGTTCTTCTATGGTTTCTTCTTCAGTTTCTTCGTCTTTTTCCGTTATAGGCCTTATTTGAACTACATTTATTACCCCTTTATCCATTGCTACTTCTATATCTGCACCCTTTTTGTAATTTTCTCCCTGCATTTGTCTATACTTTCTTAATAAACTGATTCCTAATATACCTAAATTAAATATTTCTTCTTCACTAAATATTTCTCTTGTAGAATCTTCATCGGACACTTCTCTTACTTCTCCGTTAAATCCATACTTATAATCTTGCCTTTCGGTTTTATATCTAACAATACTGATACTCTTAGGATTATTTTTAATATACTCCAAGATTGTCTTTTCATCCCAATTTGTTAAATCTATATTTTTATCAAATTCTATTTCTATTTGACTTTGACAATTTTCACCGGAAACAACTATCTCTCCTTGCCCCCATGATCCACTTATTATTACTTTACCATCCCTTACCAACATTACAGCAGATTTTTCTGAATCTACAGCCTCTTGAATCAATGCCGCAGGAAGAAAAGCCTTGTTATTCTGACATTGATAAATAATACTTCTTTCACTAAACATAGATTCCAGAACTACATTTATTAAACTATCAACAACATCTTTACCTTCTACACCTATTACAGATTCTCCTACTCCTGCAGATGAAAACTCATTACCATCCTCTCCTATAAAAGTTGACCTTACAGCATATCTTGTAGTTCCGGTAAAATCAATATATTCACTTAGTCCTTTACTTAGTTCCTCTTTATCTTCCTGTGTTAAACTATTTATTATATCTTGTATTTCTTTTGCTTTTCTTTTTGCTGTTTCTTCTTTAGTTTTTCTTGCATATTCTTCTATTGTTTCCGATTCTATTAAGTTTATTAGTTCTTCATATAACTTGTTAAACT
>JAEEGI010004192.1_pt1 | contig 33915 bp, 25 predicted proteins | sample 8958751 | NCBI WGS metagenome assembly JAEEGI01 (sample SAMN16246545, study PRJNA631951) | gut metagenome | biome: gut microbiome; feature: rumen; material: KS-attached | host: Bos | place: Iran: Karaj | collected 2018-10
CAGCGTCGCCCCGGAAAGGGCCAGCTCCGTATAGCGCCCCAGCATGATATTGTCCACCAGGTTCACCGTGAGGGCCGCCAGCTGCTGGAGGGTGATGACGATAAGGAGGGAGAAGAAGCCTCTGTAAAAGTTCCTGTCGCGGGTGATAAAAGGCCCCTCCGGCAGCGCCGGGGCGCTCCTTTTCCCGTTTTTTGCCATTCCGCACCCTCCTTTTCCCGGGAAACAATGTAGGTATTTTACCCTGTTTGTTTCCTTCCGTCAACACCGTGTTTCCCCGGAAAACAGCCGGGCTCCCCCGGAGGGGAGCCCGGCAGGGCTGCTGTACGCTTATGCCGCCGGGTCGTTGACGATCCCCATAAACAGGGGCAGGTCGTCCATGCCCAGGATCGCGAAGAAGAAGGGCCGGTCCAGGATGAATTCCACGGTCCTCGGCGGCTCCAGAGCGGCGCCGCCGCCCGCGGAGATGATGGTATAGGCGGCAGCCTCGCAGCCCTCCTCGTCCACCTTGACCCGGCAGGCATGCTCCGCCTTCGTCAGGGCGGCGGGCGCAGCCCCCAGCAGGGGGGTGAAATCCGCTTTTTCCAATTCCAGGATATCCGTCACCCCCAGATCGCTCAGGATCGGGATCAGGTCCAGGTCGGAATCCACGTCGAATTTGGGCAGGGAGATCTCCAGAGTCACATGCTCCCACTCCGGCCGGCTTCGGAAGTCGCTCAGGAGGAGATCCGAAAACGTCCCGTCCTCCAAAAGCTGCTCCGGGCTCTTTCCCTCCTCCGGGAGAAGGAAAAGGATCCGCCGGTTGCTGGAAAACCGCAGGGATGCCCCGGTGAAGCCCTCCCCCCAGAAAATCTGGTCTTCCCAGCTTCCGTGCATGAAATCCCGCTCCAGATCCCCCGAAGGCGCATGGAAGGTCTGGGGGGCGGTAAAGGCCGGCTCGAATTTATGCTCCCAGTCTCCCTTGAACCAGATGGTGGCCGCCAGGGCCATCACCGTATTGGGGTCCAGCCGCGCCTGCTCCGCCTGCTCCCGCAGCAGGCCGCCGGTCTGTTCGTTCAGCCAGGCCTGCAGGGCCCCGTTATAGCCCTCGGAGCCCATCTTCCCCCGGAATACCGAGGCATAGTAATCCCCCGCCAGGGTGTTCACGGCGGACTTCACATAGTCCATATCCTCCCGGAGCCAGAGGGAGGAGGCCAGACGGCAGAAGCCCGCGTCCTCCCCGTCGTAGTAGCTCCGCTCCCACAGCGCCTTGGCGCGCTGCCGCTGGGTCTCCATATCCGGCGAATCCAGCAGCTCCAGAAGCTGGGCGCGGCTCTCGCCCCCTGCGGTCTCCGCCAGCATGCTCAGGGCCAGGTAGACGTTCAGGGGGGAGCAGACCCGGTTTTTCCCCCCGTTGTCGCAGAGGAATTCCGCCGTCGATGCGCGGAGGAACCGGTTCAGATCGCCGCTGTGGGGCAGATAAAGCCTGCCGCCCTTCTCCGCCGTGGGATATTTCGCCTCCGCCACGGCGTAGGCCGTGTTTCCCTTGCCGGGGCCGGAGAGGAAGACCGTCAGCGCCGCCGCCAGGGCGAGCACCGCCGCGAGAGGGGCGGCCCAGCGCAGTTTTCGCCGCCGGCGGGGCCCCTGGGCCTCCTCGATCTGTCCCTCCGCCGCCTGTCCGATGGCCTCATAGAGTTTTTCGCTTTCCCTGCTCACAGTGTGATCCCCTCCTTCTCCAGATAGCTTTTCAGCTTCAGCCGCAGCCGGTGCATCCGCTGGGCCAGAGCCGCGGGGCTGATCCTCTCCTCCGCCGCCAGGGCGTTCAGGGCTTCTCCGTTCCAGTAGCGCCGCAGAAACAGCCGCCGCTCCTCCTCCCCCAGGGCGCCGAGCCAGCGCCGCAGGAGCTCTCCCAGCTCCGAAGTCTCCAGGGCCCGCTGGGGGTCGTCCGAGGAGGCGGGCACGCAGTCCTCCAGCTCCAGCACCAGGTCCTCCACGCCGCCGAAGCGCTTCTGCCGGTGATTAGACCGCCAGCGGTCGATGGCGTTGAGGCGCACCACCCGCCCAAGCCAGGGGCGGAGCAGGTCCGGCCTTTCCTCCGGCATGGAGTTCCAGGCCTCCATCCAGGCGTCGCTGACGCATTCCTCCGCGTCCTCCGGGCTGCCCAGCAGGTTCCGGGCCAGGCTGCGGCAGAAGGGACCGTATTTCCCCTCCGTCTCCGCGATGGCCCGCTCGTCCCGCGCCCAATACAGGGCCACGATCTCCCTGTCCTCCATGCTCCGCCCTCCTTTCGTCCTTATCCGCCGGAATGCGGCGGTCGCCGCTAAAGATTCAGGCCCGACGCCTTTTCTGCATCTGCCCTTCACTCTTATAGTCGCCGTTTTTCGCCGGATATGACAAGAAAAAACCGGGAATACGCGGCGTATTCCCGGAAGATTCCTGGTTTTTTTACTGCTTCGCTTTTCCCAGGGTCTTTCTGATCTCGTCGTTGAGTTCCTTGAACACGCCCTTGGGATAGACGTTGTCCAGCATGTCCGTCAGCTGCTTCACCTGCTTGTCCGTCAGGTCCTTGTTGCCGGTGACGTCCCGGACCTTGACGCCCACGATATAGTTTTTGATCTTTGCGGCGGACGCCTGCTCGGCGATGAGGCCGCGCACCACGCTGCTGCTCTTGAGGAACTTGATGAGGTCCTTGTTGATGAGCTCATAGGAGAGCTTGCCGGTCTTGTCGGTGTACTTGGCCGCCAGCTTATCATAGGCCGCCAGGTCCACGGGGATTTCTTCCTCCTCCGCCTTGGGCTCCTGCTCCTTGAAGGACTTTTTCAGCATCGTCACCTTGCCCAGCTTTTTGTAGGGCAGGCCCCGGGTCAGCTCAATGGCCTCCGCAAAGGCTTCCGCGGGATACAGCTCCGCGGGGTTGTTCTCCGCGGGGATCGCCTTGCCGGACCGGGTGCTGATGGAGGCGAGGCCGACCTGCTTTTCGCCGTAGCGGCAGACGGTGATGCCGGACCCGCCGGCGGGGAGCTTCTGCCGGTAGGCCACCGCCGGGATGGTCGTCAGTTCCACGACGCTCGTTCTGATCATTGTCATTCGCTCCTTCCGTATTCCGGGCGGACGGAAACGACCGCCCTATGTTTGTCATGCCAACAAAATAACACGCTTTCCCTCCGTTTTCAAGCATCTGCGGCACATTTACAAGGGCAATTCCGTATGTTATAATGTGGGAAAAGAAATTATCCCTATGGAGGTAACGCCCATGAGCACAAAAGCCATCCCCAAGCGCAGCGAGGTCCCGGTGGAGGACACCTGGGACCTGTCGGATATTTTCCCCACGGAGGAGGCCTGGCAGGCGGAATTTGCTTCCCTGAAGGAGCTGCCTGCCGAAATCGCCGCCTTCCGGGGCAAGCTGGGAGCGTCGGCGGCAGGCCTGCTGGCCTGGTTCCGCCTGCAGGACGACCTCAGCGTCCGCCTCACGAAGCTCCACGGCTATGCCAACTGCCACTCGGACGAGGACACCGCCGACAGCCATTATGTGGACATGAAAAGCAAGGCCATGAGCGTCGTCGTGGCCATCTCCGCCGCTGCGGCCTTCGCCACGCCGGAGATCATGGCTATCCCGGAGGAGACCCTGGCGGACTTTTTGAAAGCGGAGCCCGGCCTGGAGGAATACCGCCGCAGCCTCTACCTCATCCGCCGCAGCGCTGCGCACATCCTCAGCCCGGAGTGCGAGGCCCTGCTGGCCGCCGCCGGGGAGATGGCCGACGCGCCGGACAACATCGGCAGCACCCTGCGCAACGCAGACATGCGCTTCCCCCCGGTGAAGGACGCCCAGGGCGCGGAACGGGCCCTGACCAACGGCACCCTCACCACGCTCCTGGAGGACCCGGACCCGGATTTCCGCAGGCGGGTCTTCGAGACCTATTACGACCGGCTGGGGGAATACCGCAACACCATCGCCGCCACCCTGGACGGGCAGTTCAAGCAGCTGATATTCCACGCCCGGGCCCGGCATTATGAAAGCACGCTGGAGGCCGCCCTGTTCGGCAACGAGATTCCGACGGAGGTCTATCTGAACCTGATCGAGGCGGTGCACCAGAACCTCCCCGCCATGTATCGCTACGTCGCCCTGCGGAAAAAGCTGCTGGGGCTCAGCGAGCTGCACATGTACGACGTCTACACCCCCATCGTCGCCGACGCGGCGGCGACCATTCCCTTCGCGGAAGCCAAGGCCACGGTGCTGGAAGCCCTGGCCGTGCTGGGGAAGGACTACACGGACCTGCTGCGCAAGGGCTTCGGCGAGCGCTGGATCGACGTGTATGAGAACGTGGGCAAGCGCAGCGGGGCCTATTCCTCCGGCAGCGCCCGGCCCCATCCCTATGTGCTGCTGAACCACAAGGACAATCTGGACAGCATGTTCACCCTGGCCCACGAAATGGGCCACGCCCTCCACAGCTACCACAGCTGCGCGGCCCAGCCCGTCAGCACCGCGGACTATGTGATCTTCGTGGCGGAGGTCGCCAGCACGGTGAACGAGGTGCTGCTGATGCGGCACCTCCTGGGGAAAACGACGGACAAGAAGGCGCGGGCCTACCTCATCAACCATTTCCTGGACCAGTTCAAGGGCACGGTCTACCGGCAGACCATGTTCGCGGAATTCGAGCTGATGATGGGCAAAATGGCCGAAAGCGGCGAAGCCCTCACCGCCGACGTGCTCTGCGAAAAGTATCTGGAGCTGAACAAGCTCTATTTCGGCCCCGACATGGTCTCCGATCCGGGCATCGCCCTGGAGTGGGCGCGTATCCCCCATTTCTTCTATGATTACTATGTGTTCCAGTACGCCACCGGCTTCTCCGCCGCCGTGGCCATCGCCGAGCGCATCCTCTCCGAGGGGGAAGCGGCGGTGGCGGACTACAAGCGCTTCCTCTCCGGCGGCAGCAGCGCCGACCCCATCAGCCTCCTGAAGATCGCCGGGGTGGACATGTCCACGCCCGCGCCGGTGAACAGCGCGCTGCAGCTCTTCGCCGAGCTGGTGCGTGAGCTGGAAGGCATGGATCTGTAAGTCTGACAGTGCATCGTTTCCCGGCGCGGGCCGGGGAGAACAGGAGGTCAACATGTATCAGTTTCGCCCGGTAACGGAAAGAATGAAGGTCATGAAGGAGCGGGTGCGGGAGCGCATCTTCCATGTGGACGCGGAGCGCTCGCTGATCGTGACCAGAGCCAGCAAGAAGTATGAAAGCGCCGTCCCCGCCATCAAAAACGCCATGATCTTCAAGGCCATGTGCGAGGAGCAGACCACCCGGGTGGAGGATCATGAGATCCTGGTCGCCAACCATACCCGCTATTTCTGCGGCACACGGCTGGACCCCCGCTGGGGCGACGGTCTCATGTACCTGAACTTCGTGGAAAACGGCGAATGGAAGCTGGGAGAGGACGGTCTCTACCACAATCCTCCCTCTGACGAGCTGCGCCTGGTGATGAGCCAGGAGGACCTGGAGGGGCTGCGGAGCGTGCGGGACTACTGGAAGGGCCGCACCATCGAGGAAATGGCCCAGGCCTGGCACCCCGACGGCTATGAGGAGCTGAACCGGCTGGGCGTCCGCTCCTTCGGGGAGAACATGCCCATCGTCATGATGCCCGCGGGCCACTCCACCCCCGGCTACGCCAAGCTCCTCAGCCGGGGCTACGCCTCCCTGCGCCAGGAGGCGCGGGACTGGCTGGAAGCGCACCGCAACAACCTTATGGGGGAGGACGCGGAGAAGTGCATCTTCTATTCCTCCGTGGACATCGTCTGCACCGGGGCCATGACCCTGCTGAAGCGCTACAGCGAGACCTGCCGAAAGGCGGCGGAGGAATGCGCCGACCCGGCGCGCCGCTCGGAGCTGCGCACCATGGCGGACAACCTCCTCTGGCTCAGCGAGAACCCGGCCCAGACCTTCTGGCAGGCCTGCCAGCAGACCCTGCTGTATGAGATGATGATCTCCATGTCCGGCATGACGGACATCGGCTCCTTCGGCCGCTTCGACCAGTACACCTGGCCCTATCTCAAGGCGGACCTGGAGGCGGGGCGCATCACCATGGACCAGGCCCAGGAGATCACCGACTGCTTCTTCATGAAGATCAACAGCTTCTACAACGGCGGCGTGGGGCCCCTCACCGTCATCATCGGCATCGGCAACACCTATCTCCACACCACCGTGGGGGGCGTGGACCCGGACACCGGGGAGGACGCCACCAATCCCGTCACCTATATGACCCTGGAGACCCTGGGCCGCCTCAGTCTCCACGACCCCACCATCTCCCTGCGCATCAACAAAAACACCCCCGACGAGCTGTGGGAGTGCGCCATCGAGGTCAACAAGCTGGTGGGAGGCCTGCCCCTGTTCCAGAACGACGAGGTCATCATCCCCAGCGTCATGAAGGAGCTGGGCTTCACTCTCCGGGACGCCAGGGACTATGCCCTCATCGGCTGCCAGGAGATCACCGGCTCCGGCAACGACTACGCCGGGGGCAACGGCACCACCCCGCCGGAGGCCTACACCCAGTACTCCACCATCTTGGACATGGCCCTCAACGACGGCCTCAACCCCATGAACGGCGTCCAGTGCTCCATCCATACGGGGTATCTCTACGACATGACCTCCCTGGACGAGGTGAAGGAGGCCTGGAAGAAGCTGGCCCGCTATGTGCTGAAGGCCCAGGTCTCCATTGAAAATTTCGTGGAATACCTGTTCATGCACTATGACCAGCACCCCATCCTCTCCGTCACCATGGAGGGCTGCATGGAGAGCGGCAGGGACATCGTCTGCGGCGGCGCGAAATACAATTCCTACGGCTCCACCGCCGTGGGCCTGGCCACCGTGGCGGACAGTCTCACCACCATCAAGTACATGTGCTTCGACAAAAAGCTCATCACCACCCGGGAGCTTTACGACGCCTATATGGCCAACTGGGAGGGCTACGAGCCCCTGAGGCAGCGCATCCTGAGCCAGGTGCCCCACTACGGCAACGCCGACCCCTATGCCGACGAGCAGATGCAGTGGGTGGTGGACACCTACCGGGAGCTGTGCTCCGAATGCTACAGCAAGCGCTGCCGCATCTTCAAGGGGGGCATGTACTCCGCCGCCAGCCACGTGGCCCAGGGCTACACCACCTGGGCGACCCCCGACGGCCGCAAAGCCTTTAAGCCCATCGCCGACGCCGCCTCCCCCGCCCAGGGGCGGGATTGCTGCGGCCCCACCAGCGTCCTCTCCTCCGCCCTCAGCTTCGAGCACGGCAGGTTCATGAACGGCCTGGCCCTGAACATCCGCATCCACCCCTCCGCCGTCAACAGCGCCGAGGGCGTGCAGAAGCTGAAGGACGTCACCCGGACCTATATGGACATGGGGGGCATGGAGGTGCAGTACAACATCATTTCCTCCGACACCATGCGCGCCGCCCAGGCGGACCCGGAAGCCTACCGGGACCTGGTGGTGCGCATCGCGGGCTACTCCGCCTACTTCAATGAGCTGTCCCGGGACTGCCAGGACGACCTCATCAGCCGGACGGAAAACAGTCTGTAAAACCCCATTACGCAGCACGGCGGCAGGGCAAAAGCCCTGCCGCCGCCTTCTATTGTCCGGCCGGTCGCGTTTCCGCCTCCAGCGCCATTTCCGCTTCGTCCACGCCGCCGGGATGCTCTATGCGTTTTCCCGTCCGCCGGAAGCCGAAGCGCTCGTAGAGCTTTTCCGCCCCCGTGTTCGTCTCCAGGATCCAGAGCCGGGGCGTCTCCGGGCAGTCGGCGATGGCCCGGCGCAGGAGGGCGGAGCCATAACCCTTCCGCTGCTCGGCCGGCAGCACATAGCAGTCCGCGATCAGGCTGCCGCTGCGGGAAACCAGCCCCAGGGCCTCCCCGCCCTCCAGCAGCAGATAGATCATGCTGCCCGCAGCCTGCTTTGCCCGGAGATACGCCTCCTGCCGCTCTGTCGTGTGGGCTTCCACGAATTCCGGCGGGCAGATCGCCCGGTGGGAATCCCGCCAGGAAACGGCGTGGACCTCCGCCGCGGCGCGCAGGTTTTCTTCGCTGACGGGAACGATCTCCATCTTCCATACCTCCCGAAGCGACCGGGAAACGGTCGCTTAGCGGTAAAATTAAGGGACAGGGGAATTCGTCTCCCCTGTCCCCATCGCGCTAAGTCATCGCTGCGGCGCTTCTTCCGCCGCCCCGTCCCCGGACAGGCGGATGGCCGCCAGGCCGAAAGCGAAGACGAACCAGAAAATGCACATCACCCGGGGATAGGCCCAGATAAAGTCCACCATACCGGTGAGGAGGGTGCCCGCCAGGCTGCCGCAGCTGGCGGCGCAGAAGAGCTTCACCGTCTTGTCCTTCCCCCGGCGGCTCCGGCGGGCCAGGCTGCGGAGACCGCAGCAGCAGGCGCCCAGGAAGCCGAAGATGCCCAGCAGCCCGTTTTCCACCCACACCTCCAGGAACAAATTGTGCAGGTGGGCGTAATAGACGATGAGGGGATAGATCCGCCGGTCCCGGATAAAGCGCTTGACCGCGTCGCCCCCCAGGCCAGCGCCGAAGATGGGGCTGCGCACCAGCACCTCCGCCCCCGCGCCGTAGAGGGGGAAGCGGCTGGTGACGGTGGAGTCGCTGGTGGCCTTGCCGATGGTGGAGAGGCGGTTCAGGATGGTATCCGGCAGCAGGGGGATGCAGAGCAGCGCCAGGATCAGGAACGGGGGGATCAGCCCCGGCTTCCACAGGAGGAGGAAAACCAGGGCCGCCGCTGCCAGGCCGATCCAGCTGGCGCGGGAATAGGTCATGGCCAGGGCCAGGACGCCCACGGCGAGGACGACCGCGGCGGCCGCCTTTCCCAGGGGCTTCCTGGAGGTCAGCATCAGCGGCACCGTCAGGGGCAGCAGCATCACCAGCACCTGGGCATAGGTGTTGGGATTGTCGAAATAGGACTGGACCCGGCCCGGCATGCCGGCGTTGAGGGTCTTGTCCACATAGGCGGCCACGATGTCCACCCCCTGGAAGCGCTGCACCACCGCCCAGGCGGCGGAGATCAGGATCACGACGCCGGAGGCGGCGGCCATGCGTTTCAGGTCCCCGGTGTGACGGGGGGCGTTGACGGTGACATAGACGCAGACCATGCAGATGATGTGGTAGCGCAGATAGCGCTGGGAAAGCTCCGGATGGTGGCTCAGGGGCACGGACAGCACCACCGCCGCGGCCAGCATCGCCAGGAACACCCCCGTCTTTTCCAGCTTCATGCGCTGTCCCCGATGCATCGTGCGGACATACAGCAGGGCCAGCACCGCCAGGAAGCCCAGCAGGTGATAGGTGTTGTCCCAATACTTGAAGGGGATGACCCACAGCCCCAGGATGACCCAGCTCTCCAGCAGGGCGGCCCCGTCCCCGGCCTCAAACACCAGGCCCAGCAGGACGCTTTCGTCGCACTTGGCCCGGTATTTCAGATAGAGCCGGTGGAGCAGGAGCCCCGGCAGGTTCAGCACGAAGCTCACCACCCGATAGGTGAGGCTGCTGCGCCAGAGGCGGTCCGGCCCCGCTTCCCGGAAGCAGGCGCCGATGATGAGGGAATGGGTGAACAGCCGCCCGAAGGCGGTGAAGAAGCGGCCCAGAGCGGCATAGACGCGGACCATGAAATGAAACAGCAGGCTGTTCCGGTATTCCCCGTAGATGCCCCGGCAGATGCGGGCGATGCCGCTTTCGCGGATCAGTTTTGCGACCATAACGGATTCACCTCCGGTTTTTCAGGCGGTACAGGATGTCCAGCAGCAGGAACTGCCGCTTCAGCAGCAGCTCCGCGACGATCTGCTTGCGCTTCCCGCAGCCCTTGGGGCGGAGCGCCTTCATGGCCCCGGCGTATTCCGGCAGGGCGCAGAGGGCGCGGATGTTCTTTCGGTGTTCCCGGTGGCTCACCTCGTTGCCGGGAGCGTATTCGTTCCCCACGGCGATCAGCAGGCCCGCCCAGTTGGTGTCGGCTTCCCAGCCGGGGCAGGCCTTTTCCAGTGCCGTACCCGCCACCCGGCTGCGCTTCCGCTCCATGAAGCGGCGGAAGACCTGCGGGAAATCCGCCATATAGCGGTGGGTGGCGGAGGCGGGATTCATGAGATAGTCGTAGATGGGCGCCTGGGTCGCCGCCAGCTTTTCCGCATGGAGGAAATAGTCCATGAGGAAGATCTCGTCCTCCAGATAGCCTCCCTCGAAGGTGACGGCGTTATCCTTCAAAATGGACGCCCGAAAGAGGAAGCGGACGGTGTAGCCGTTGAAGATGGGGGTCCGGAGGCGCTGCCCCGTGAGGGGCAGGAGGATGTGTTCCCGGATGCCCGCTTCGCCGTAGACCCCGGCGGGCAGGATGTCGTCCGTGATCTGAGACCCGTCCGCCTCCGTCAGCACCACGGCCCCGGCGGCGGTGTCCGCGCCGTTGTCCTCCGCCAGGCGGATCAGGGTCTCCAGAGCGCCGGGCATCAGCAGATCGTCCGAATCCAGGAAATACACCCAGGGGGAGCGGACCTCCCCCAGCCCCCGGTTCCGGGCGGCGCTGACGCCGCCGTTGGGCTGATGCAGCACCCGGATGCGCCCGTCCTTCTTCCCCAGAGCGTCGCAGAGGGCCCTCGAACCGTCGGTGCTGCCGTCGTCGATGAGGATCATGGCCCAGTCTGCAAAGCTCTGGCTGCGCACGCTCTCCACGCAGGCCTCCAGGGTCTTTTCCGCCTGATACACGGGCACGATGACGTCGATCTGTGCCAAGGGGTTCCCTCCCTCCGTGTTTCTCTGTTTTCAGCGCTTCCCTGAAAATAATAGGACAGGTTATTATACTCCTCTACGCTCCCGCCGTCAATCACCGTGCGCAGCGTGCGCTTCCGTCTGCAAAATCGCTGCGGCGGGGGTGTCCCTCATCCGTCAGCCGCCTTGCGGGAGACGGCGTCTGCCACCTTCACCGCACGCCCACCGCTCCGCGGCGGGTCCCCATTCCAGGCGCGAGGGCCCCAACGCTGGGACGCGCCTGCTGCCCCTCGCGCGCACCGATCCCCAAGGGAAGGTAGTCCTGCGGTGGACGGGGACGAAGGCCCAAGGATGAAAGACGCAGCGACAAACGGTACAGGGCAGCGTCAACCACCCCAGCTTCCCCTAGGGGAAGCTGTCACCGAAGGTGACGGATGAGGGAACCCCCGTCCCCGCCCTCAAAGAAAATTTCAAATTCCCCCTTGACAACGTAACATAGTTATGTTACGTTATAGCCACATAACAGTGTTACGCCGAAAGGAGGCAACGAGACTTGGAAGACAACATGATCTCAAAGAAGGAGCTGCTGGAGCGCTACGGCATGTCCTACGGGGCTCTGTACCGCTGGAAGCGCAAGGGCCTGATCCCGGAGGACTGGTTCATCCGCAAGGCCACGGCCACGGGGCAGGAGACCTTTTTCCCCGAAAACCTCATCACCGAGCGGGTGGAGCTGATCCTCAGCGGCAAGAACGAGCTGGAGCTGGACGAGCTGGCGCGGAAGCTGCGGGGCGAGGAAAAGGAGGCCTGGGTGCTTCTCCTGGGCACGTCCTACGGGGACAAGCGGTTCCAGCTGGAGGAAGTGAAGCGCATCCTCCTCATCCGGGGAGAGACGCAGAAGGACGTGACCGCGCTGGTCATGGAGCAAAGCAAGGAGGCATGAACATGGATATGAAGATTTCCGGCGCCGGGGTGCTTTCCGGCGGCGAATATGACGACGTTAAGATTTCCGGCAGCGCAAAGATCGAGGGCGGCGTCCGCTGCCGCAGCTTCAGCTGCGCCGGCGCGGCCAAGGGCGAAGGGGACCTCCGCTGCCTGGAGGACTTCCGCACCTCCGGCAGCACCCACGTCACCGGCGAGGTCAGCGCCCAGAATGCGGAGGTCAGCGGCTCCCTGAAATGCGCCACTCTGGCGGCGGAAAAGGAAGTCAAGCTCTTCGGCGGCGTGAACATCGAGGGCAAGCTTTCCGGCGGCGACGTCCGGGTCTCCGGCGGCCTGAAGGCGGGGGATATCGAAGCCGAGAGTTTCCGCTTTGCCGCTTCCGTGGCCGGGCCCATCGGCGCCGGGGGCAAGCTCCAGTGCACCGGGCTTCTCAACGCCGAAACGGTGACGATCACCCTGGGGCTGGAAAAGCACAGCTGCGGCGCCATCGGCGGCGGCAGCGTGAAGGTGGAGGAGCGCCCGGAGGGCGGCATGTTCGGCGTCTTCGGCAGACCCGGCCCCTTCGCTTTCCCCTGGGGCAAGCCCCCCGCCGGCTGCCTCACCGTCAGCGAGAGCATCGAGGCGGATCAGGTGGACATCGTCAACACCGTCTGCCCCACGGTCTCCGGCCGCAAGGTCAAGATCGGCCGGGGCTGCAAGATCGACCTGGTGCGCTACAGCGAGAGCGTCGAGGTTGACCCCGACGCCCAGGTGGAAAAGCAGGAAAAAGTCTGATACCCCCATCGACCCTGATACCGTTTTCATCTTTTTCTTCTCTTCTCTATACGGAAGGACGCCCGCAGCCGCGGGCGTCCTTCTCCATGTCGACAAAATGCCGACAGATGGAGCACATCATCAGAAAGGAATTCTGATGATGCCGGGATATCATACAAGGGGGGACTCCCGTCCCCCCTCACTGTCCTCCCATGCGCGTCGAAACACGGTTTTACAACTTTGCCCGCCGTCTGGGAAGGACATATCCCGTGTTCTCTACAGCTCCGGCACGTCGAGGGCGGCGGGATCGAAGCCGAAATCCGAAATGCCGTAAGCGCCGCCGGGCTGAACGGATTCCCGGAAAAGGCGATGGGTGAATTCCAGGGAACTGGAGAAATTCAGCTTGGCGTAGTGGGTCATCACCGCTCGGTCGATGGAATCGACGGATACGCCGTCCACCTCTTCAAAGGCAAGATTGCCGCTGCCGGAATATGCCGGCGCGAGGATGTGGGTCGTTCCCCGGAAGGAATCCGTTTCCGGCGGAGCGCCGGCGGCGCAGTAGACATAGCTGGCGTAGAAGGATTGCCCCTCGGGATACAGGAAAAGGAAGGAATAGTCTCTCGACCCGTCCGGATATTGATAACCGTAATACAGGGCGATGGTTTCGACGCCCGGCTGGTTTTCGTTGCCCAGGATCAGGCCGACCTCCCGGCTCGCCCCGTCGTCAAAGGTCTTTTCTTCAAAATACGCCTTATTGATCTGGTCAGGCGTGTCGATCGTGTCGTTGAAATTGACCTGCAGCCACGCCTTCAGCGCGTCGAAGGCCTGCTGCTGCCGGGAACGGGGCGCTCCCCCCATATCTCCCGTGGTGTTCGGAACGGCGGTCTCGCCGGGCACAAAGACGTAGTACAGCACATAATCCGCGTTGACCGCTTCGGTCTCATAGAGCGCGTAGGAGAACACCGACAGGACATAAACGCCCGGTTCGGGTACCGCGCAGGAGAGGTACTGTCCCTCATAGCCGTCCACATACGCCGTATAGTCGGAGATCACATACTCGTTCAGAAGGTATTTGTTGGCGGTGACGGTGAGATCCCGGGCATATTTCGTTCCCGCATCGGTGAGCAGAAAGGCCTCGATATGCCCCGGCGCATTGCAGTACACATAATACGCGTCCATCCCATCGCCCCGCGCCGTCCCATAGACGGTGTCGCCGTTGTCCAGCTCGAGATAACCGGTCGTATTGTAATATTCGTTGACAAATATCTCCGGGAGGGTCTCATATTCCAGATAGGCGTTGTCTTCCGCATATTGGGGCAGCGTCCGGAGGGCTCCCCCTTCCTTATATGCCTGTATCTTCTCCCTGTCCACGATCCCGTTGATGGGGATCGCAAAGTTCAGATTCTGGCCGGAAACCAGGGACGAGGTCGTAACGCCCACCGCTTCGCCGAATTCGTTCAGCAGCGCGCCGCCGCTGCTGCCGGAGGAAATGGGCGCGGTCGTCTGGATCAGCTCCCTGTCCAGGTCCGTGCGGGAGGGATTGGAGATGATGCCGTCGGAGATGGTGTTCTGCAGGCCCTTGGGGCTGCCGATGGCATAGCAGACGTCGCCGCCCGACAGGGTGGAAGCGTCCCCCGCTTCCAGGGCTTCAAAGCCTTCGCCGTCGACCTTGATCACGGCAAAGTCCTTCTCCCGGTCAAAATACAGCACGCCGGCAATGGGGCAGACACTCCCGTCCATCAGGGTAGCCGTGGCGGACACCGCATTTTTCAGCACGTGATGATTGGTGACGGCGATGCCGCAGGCATCGATGAAAAAGCCGCTGCCGGTGGCATACGCTTCGCCGGAAACATCGAAGGTCTCGATAAAGAAAACCGCGGGCGCGCATTTTTCAAAGATTTCCCTGGAGGTCAGCACGCGGGACGCCGGCTCCGGGGCAGGCTCTGGCGCAGGTTCCGGCGTCGGTTCCGGCGTCGGTTCCGGGGCAGGCTCCGGCGTCGGTTCCGGGGCTGGCTCCGGCGACGGTTCCGGGGCCGTCGCGGGGGCGGGGCTGACGCTCAGGATGATCGCCGTGTTGGAGGGCTTGTCGTAATCCACCGTGAAGCCCAGCACGTCCCCCAGGTCCCGCAGCTTGAAGAAATTGTTGTTCGCCAGGTTATACGCGCTGATTTCGGAATGGACGACGCCGTTGATCACGATGGACTGGGTGGAGGGCTGGGCCGTGGAGGATTTGTCCATCCCGACGATCAGCTCCTCCCCGGTGGGCGTATAGGGGAGGCCTGAGGTGATGGTCACGGTCCGGGTCCCGGTGTCATACCCCACTTCAAACTGGCACGCCGTGCCGGAAAGCAGATAGGCGATATCCCGCAGCTTGAAATAGTTGCTCCCGTCGATATTGTATTTCTCACACTCCACCGGTCTCCCGTTGACCGTGAGGTTCTGGGAAGACCACACGACCTTGGCCGCGTTCGCGCCGACGGGAAGGAGGGTCAGCGCCAGGAGCAAACACAGCAGGAGGCTCATGCGCTTCTTCATAATATAATCACCTCGTATCCATCACGGTTATAAACATTTTATCACAGCCTGTCATGCAATACAATCTTCAAAACATGTCCCGCCGCGGTTGCCTCCCCCCGAAAAATTCACCGCGCCGCATTGTAATATTTGCCCGTGTGTTGTATAATTCTAATTTAGGGTAATATGGGAAATTGTTGTCAGGCGAAAAGAGGGCAGAGCATGGTAGCGGAGGTCCGGGGCATCCCCGTCAATTACATATCCTTCGGCGAGGGGCCGGAAACGGCGGTGATCCTCCAGGGCTGGGGCACTAACGCCGCCCTTTACAAGGACCTGGCCGCCCACCTGGGGCAGACCATGCGCGTCTTTGTGCCGGAGCTGCCCGGCTTCGGGGCGACGCCGGAGCCCCCGGAGGCCTGGGACGCGGAAGCTTACGCCGCCTTCACTCTGGAGCTGCTGGAGGCCCTGGGCATCCGGGAGACCCACCTGATCGGCCACTCCAACGGCGGGCGCATCATGCTGGTGCTGGCCTCGAAGCCCAGGGAGGTCAAATTCGGCAAGCTGGTGTTTCTGGACGCGGCGGGAGTGGTCCCCAAGCCCACGGTGAAAAAGAAGCTGCGCGCCGCCGCCTACAAAATCGGCAAATTCTTCCTCTCCCCCTTCCCCAAGGCCCTGGAGGCCTGGCGGCAGAAGCGGGGCTCGGCAGACTACCGCGCCGCCTCCCCCCGCATGCGGCAGACCCTGGTGAAGCTGGTGAACCGGGACCTGCGGGATTTGATGCCCATGATCCCCAACCCCAGCCTCCTCATCTGGGGTGAAAAGGATACGGACACTCCCCTGTGGATGGGGAAGGTCTTTGAGGAGCGCATCCCCGACGCGGGCCTGGTGACGGTGCCCGGCGCGGGGCACTACGCCTATCTGGAGCAGTCCCGTTTCGTGTTCCGGGTGCTGGATTCCTTTTTCAGTAACCGCTGATGAACGCGCCGCGCACGTCTTGCCGACATATTTTCCGCCTGCTTTTGTCTCAAAATCTTGCAATACACAAAGTATTCCTTCGATTTTTCGCCTTCATCAGGCAAAAAATCTGTTCGACAATCCGCACACACCGCTTTCATCAGCGGTTGCTTGGAGGCAAATGACCATGGCCTACGCCGCCTTCGGGGCGCTGACCCTTTGTTATTATCTCTGTGCGTTCCTTCTTTTCCGGAAAAACGTCCACATGTTCCAGCTGAACGGCTACAAGCATCCCGTTCACAAAAAGTGGATCAAGGACAACCTGGAGGAGCTGCTGCTCCGCAGCGTCTGGGCCCTGGGGGCCGTCTTACTGGTGAAAAAGTGGGGAGACCTGGGCTGCTTCCTGGCCGCCGCCCTGTTTTTGATCACGGCCGCCCTGAACCTGCCCAAAAAGGCGAAAAAGCCCCTGGTGTTCACCGCCCGGGTGAAGCGCCTCTGCCTTACCTTCCTGCTGATCGGCGTCATCCCCGTGCTGTTCGGCTTTTTCGCGCCGGAGGGGCGCGCCTTCGGGGCGCTGCTCATGTCCTTCTTCCTGGTCTTCGCCCCCTGGCTGCTGCTGGGGGCCGACAAGCTGAACAGGCCCATGGAAAAGGCCGTGGACCGGCACTACATCCGGGATGCGCAGCGCATCCTCTCGGAGGACGCGCAGCTGAAGGTCATCGGCGTCACCGGCAGCTACGGGAAGACCAGCGTCAAGTTTTTCCTTGAAAAGCTGCTCAGCGTCCAATATAATGTTTTGGTTACCCCCCTGAACTACAACACCACCCTGGGGGTGGTGCGCACCATCCGGGAAAACCTGCGTCCCACCCACGAAATCTTCGTCTGCGAGATGGGGGCCCGGAACATCGGGGACATCAAGGAGATCTGCGACCTTGTGCACCCGCAGATGGGCGTGATCACCGCCATCGGACCCCAGCACCTGGAGAGCTTCAAGAGCATCGCCAACGTGGTGAAGACGAAATTCGAGCTGGCCGACGCCCTGCCCCCCGACGGCGTGTTCTTCGGCAATATGGACGACGAGGAGATCCGCAACCGGAAGGTCGGCGTACGCACCGTGGGCTACGGCACCCTCCGGGGGGACTACCGGGCGGAGGACATCCGCTGCGACGAGCACGGCCTCCGCTTCACCGTGCGGGGCGTGGAATTCGAGACGAAGCTCCTGGGGAAGCACAATGTGCAGAACATCACCGCCGCCATCGCCGTGGCCAACACCCTGGGCATCCCCCTGGAAAAGCTGCGGCAGCCCGTCCGGCGGCTGGAGGCGGTGGAGCACCGCCAGCAGCTGCGGGGGAGCGGCGACCGGCTCATCATCGACGACGCCTACAACTCCAATCCCGCCGGGGCCCAGGCCGCCCTGGAGACCCTGGGCATGTTCGCGGGGCTGCGCATCCTCGTCACCCCCGGCATGGTGGAGCTGGGAGAAAAGCAGACGGAGCTGAACACCGCCTTCGGCCGTCAGGCCGCCGGGTTCTGCGACCGGGCGGTGCTGGTGGGAAAGAAGCAGTCCGTCCCCATCCGGGCCGGACTCGTCGAGGCGGGCTTCCCGGAGGAGCATATCCGGGTGGCGGACACGGTGGAGGAGGCCATCGCCATGGCCGACGCCTTCCCCGCGGAGGGGCGGCGGGTCATCCTTTTGGAAAACGATCTGCCGGACAATTACTGACGTCCTTATTTGGCAGTATGGCTCGCAGTGCCGCGAGCGGCGCTGCTCACAGATTCTGCCAAAACGTCCTTTCCAAATCGCGGCCGCTGCGCTGAGCCGCGATTTGGGGAGACGGAGCAGCGGAATGAAGGAGCATCGGTCTGCCAGACCGATGCGACCGATAGGGAGCTTGCAGCGACGAGCGGCCGCGAACTCTGCGAGGCATTTTGGAGGTTATCATGAAAATCACGATCGGGCTTTTCTTCGGCGGCAGCAGCGTGGAGCATGAGGTGAGCATCATCTCCGCCCTCCAGGCCCTGCCCCGCTTCGACCAAACGAAATATGCCGTCCTGCCCATCTACATCACCCGGGATCACGCCTTCTACACCGGGGAGGCGGCGGGGAAGATTGAGGAATACCGGGATATCCCGGCCCTCGTGAAGAAGTGCACCCGCGTCCTGCCCGCGCGGGAGGGGGACCGGGTCGTCCTGCTGCCCTACGGGCACTTCGGCCTGAAATCGAAGCCCCTGGCGGCGCTGGACCTGGCCTTCCCCGTGGTCCACGGCACCAATGTGGAGGACGGGGCCCTGCAGGGCTATTTCCGCACCCTGGGGCTGCCCTTCGCCGGCTCCGACGTGGGCCCCAGCGCCGCGGGCATGGATAAATACACGCAGAAGCTGCTCTACGCCGCCTCCGGCCTGCCGGTGCTCCCCGCCCTGCGCTTCCGCGCCGAGGAGGACCGGGGCGAGGTGATCTCCCGCATCACCGCGAAATTCCCCTTCCCCCTCGTCGTCAAGCCCCTGGACCAGGGCTCCAGCGTGGGCATCCGCCTGGTGCGCTCCGCCGAAGAGCTGGACGACGCTCTGGACTATGCCTTTTCCTTCTCCCCCCGCATCCTGGCGGAAAAGGCAGTGCAGCCCCTGCGGGAGCTGAACTGCGCCGTGCTGGGGGACGCGGAGGAAGCGGAGGCCAGCGAGGTGGAGGAGCCGGTCATGGGGGACGAGATCCTCTCCTACCGGGATAAATACGAGGGCGGAGCCAAGGGCTCCGGCGGCAAGGGCATGAGCGGCCTCAGCCGCCTGCTTCCCGCGCCGGTCTCCCCGGAGCTGCGGGAGAAGGTGCGCAGCCTGGCGGTGCGGGCCTTCCGGGCCCTGGACCTCAGCGGCGTGGCGCGGATCGACTTCCTGCTGAACGGTGAGACGGAGGAGCTCTATATCAACGAGGTGAACACCATCCCCGGCTCCCTCTCCTTCTATCTCTGGGAGCCCGCGGGCCTCAGCTATACCGCCCTGCTGGACAAAATGGTGTCCCTGGCCCTGAAGCGGGAGCGTCAGCGCGCTTCCTTCCGCAGCGAGATCGACACGGGCATCCTGAAAAACTTCTCCGGCGGCGCGAAAGGAACGAAAGGATAGTTGGCCTCTCCTGCCGCTATCCCATGAAATAAAACACACAAAGGAGAATGATAGAAAATGATCGAATTTGAAGAATATAAAGTGAAGCTGAACGGCCTCAAGCCCCAGCTGGAGACCCTGAAGGAGGGCATGAAGCTGGCCGCCGCCCGGGAGGAGATCCGGGAGCTGGAAGCCCGGACCGCCGCCGACGGCTTCTGGAACGACGCCGCCGCAGCCACCAAGGTGCAGCAGCAGATGAAGCGCCTGCAGGACAAGTGCGAGACCTATGACCGGCTGGTGAAGCAGTGGGACGACCTCTACACCCTCTGCGACATGGCCCTGGAGGAGAACGACGAGAGCCTGCTGCCGGAGCTGGTGGAGGACTTCGACAAGTTCTCCGAAAAGCTGGAATCCGTGCGCCTCAGCACCCTGCTCACCGGGGAATACGACAGTAACAACGCCATCCTCACCCTGCATCCCGGCGCCGGCGGCACGGAGGCCCAGGACTGGGCCAGCATGCTCTACCGCATGTACACCCGCTGGGCGGAGCGCCACGGCTTCAAATACACCCTCATGGACTGGCAGGACGGGGACGAGGCGGGCATCAAATCCGCCTCCATCAAGATCGAGGGCGAGAACGCCTACGGCTACCTCAAGAGCGAGCACGGGGTGCACCGGCTGGTGCGCATCTCCCCCTTCGACGCTTCCGGCCGCCGCCAGACCTCCTTCGCCGCGGTGGAGGTCATGCCGGAGATCACCGACACGAATGAGATCGAGCTGCGGGACGAGGACATCAAGATGGATGTGTTCCGCTCCTCCGGCGCGGGGGGCCAGAAGGTCAACAAGACCTCCTCCGCCGTGCGCCTGACCCATATCCCCACGGGCATCGTGGTCTCCAGCCAGGTGGAACGGAGCCACTTCCAGAACCTGGAAAACTGCAAGGAGATGCTGCGGGCCAAGCTGGCGGAGATCAAGGAGCGGGAGCACCTGGAAAAGATCAGCGACATCAAGGGCGTGCAGATGAAGATCGACTTCGGCAGCGCCATCCGCAGCTATGTCTTCATGCCCTACACCCTTGCCAAGGACAACCGCACCGGCTTTGAAAACGGGAACATCAACAACGTGATGGACGGGGATATCGACGGCTTCATCAACGCCTATCTGAGCCTGAAGGCATGATCGGCACCCTTGTCAACACCCTGGCCGCCGTGGTGGGGGGCCTCCTGGGGAGCCTGCTGAAAAAGGGCATCCCGGAGCGCTTCGCGGACCTGGTGCAGAAGGGCCTGGCCCTCTGCGTCCTCTACATCGGCGTCAAGGGCTCTCTCGTCGGGACCAACACCCTGGTCACCATCCTCAGCCTGGTGCTGGGGGCCATCCTGGGAGAGCTCCTGAACATCGACGGGGGCATCCAGCGCCTGGGGGCCTGGGCCCAGGGGAAGCTGAGCAGGAGCGGCAGCCGCCTGGGGGAGGGCTTCGTCACCGCCAGCCTCCTTTTCTGCGTGGGCAGCATGGCCGTGGTGGGCTCTCTCCAGAGCGGCCTCACGGGGAACCATGAGACCATCTTCACCAAATCCCTGCTGGATTTCGTCTCCGCCATCATTCTGGCCTCCAGCCTGGGGCTGGGGGTCTGCCTCAGCGGTGCTTTCGTGCTGGTGTATCAGGGGGCCATCGTGCTCCTTGCCCGCTGGGCAGCGCCCATCCTCAGCGACTACACCGTGGCGGAGATGAGCTGCGCGGGCAGCCTGCTCATCGTCGCCCTGGGCCTCAATATGCTGGGGGTCACCAAGCTCAAGGTGGGCAATCTCCTGCCCGCCATGTTCCTGCCCATCATCCTTTGCCTCTTTATGAAATAACAGGGCCTCAGCCCTGAGAGGAGGAGCGGCCTTCCGCCGCGGACGCCCATGAAATACGAAGTCGGCTTCGACAATGAAAAATACCTCCGGCTCCAGTCCCAGCACATCCGGGAGCGGATCGGCCAGTTCGGCGGCAAGCTCTATCTGGAATTCGGCGGCAAGCTCTTTGACGACAACCATGCATCCCGGGTGCTGCCCGGCTTCCAGCCGGACAGCAAGGTGAAGATGCTGCTGACCATGAAGGACCAGGCGGAGATCGTCATGGTCATCAACGCCGGGGACATCGAAAAGAACAAGGTGCGGGGGGACCTGGGCATCACCTACGACCTGGATCTGCTGCGCCTCATCGACGCCTTCCGGGGCATCGGCCTCTATGTGGGCAGCGTGGTCATCACCCAGTTCGACCTGCACGCTGCGGCGGGGGAAGCCTTCCAGAAGCGGCTGGAGGGCCTGGGCCTCAAGGTATGGCGGCACTACGCCATCCCCAATTATCCCTACGACGTGGAGACCATCGCCTCCGAGGAGGGCTTCGGCCGCAACGATTTCATCGAGACGGAGCGGCCCCTGGTGGTGGTCACCGCCCCCGGCCCCGGCAGCGGCAAGATGGCCACCTGCCTGAGCCAGCTCTACCACGAGCACAAGCGGGGGGTGGACGCGGGCTACGCCAAATTCGAGACCTTCCCCATCTGGAACCTGCCCCTCAAGCACCCGGTGAACCTGGCCTACGAGGCTGCCACCACGGACCTGGACGACGTGAACATGATCGACCCCTTCCACCTGGACGCCTACGGGGTCACCACGGTGAACTACAACCGGGACGTGGAGATCTATCCCCTGATGAAGACCATCTTCGAGAGCATCTTCGGCTCCTGTCCCTACAAATCCCCCACGGACATGGGGGTGAACATGGCGGGCTACTGCATCATCGACGACGAGGCGGTGATCCACGCCGCCAACAAGGAGATCGTCCGCCGCTGGTTCGACGCCGCCTGCGCCAACCGGAAGGGCAACGCGGACAAGTCCGTGGTGCTGAAAAACGAGAGCATCATGAAGCAGGCGGGCCTGAGCCCCGCCAATCGGAAGGTGGCCGGGGCCGCCAGGCTGAAGGCGGAGGAAACGGGCGAGCCCGCCGCCGCCATGGAGCTGACCGACGGGCGGGTCATCACCGGCAAGACCTCCAAGCTGCTGGGGGCCTCCAGCGCCCTGCTGCTCAACGCCCTCAAGCTGCTGGCGGGCATCCCCGACGAGCGGCACCTCATCAGCCCCGACGTGATCGAGCCCATCCAGCGCCTGAAGGTGGACCTGCTGGGCGGCTCCAACCCGAGGCTCCACGCGGACGAAGTGCTGATCGCCCTCAGCGTCTGCGCCGTGTCCGACCCGGTGGCCAAGGCCGCCATGGACCAGCTGCCCAACCTGAAAAACACGGAAGTCCATTCCACCGTGCTTCTGAGCCAGGTGGACGAGAACACATACAAAAAGCTGGGCGCGAATCTCACCTGCGACCCGGTCTACCAGTCGAAAAAGCTCTATCACAAGGGGGTAAGATGATGGATGACCTGAACTACACCATGCTCTGCGATTTCTATGAGCTCACCATGGGCAACGGCTATTTCAAGACCGGGCTCTACAAGAAGATCTGCTATTTCGACGTGTTCTTCCGCAAGGTGCCCGACGGGGGCGGCTATGCCATCGCCGCCGGTCTGGACCAGATCATCGACTATATCCAGAATCTGCACTTCGACAAGCGGGACATCGAATACCTGCGCAGCAAGGGCTGCTTCGACGAGCAGTTCCTCCGCTGGCTGAAATACTTCCGCTTCACCGGGGATATCTGGGCCGTGCCGGAGGGCACCCCCGTCTTCCCCGGCGAGCCGGTGATCACCGTCCGGGCCCCGGCGGTGGAGGCCCAGCTGGTGGAGACCTATCTGCTTCTGCAGTTCAACCACCAGTCCCTCATCGCCACCAAGGCCAACCGCGTGGTGCGGGCTGCCCAGGGCCGGCCCGTGCTGGAATTCGGCTCCCGCCGTGCCCAGGGGGGCGACGCCGCCATCCTGGGGGCGCGGGCCACCTATATCGGCGGCTGCGCGGGCACGGCCTGCACCGTCACCGACCAGCTCTACGGCGTGCCCGCCGGGGGCACCATGGCCCACAGCTGGGTGCAGATGTTCGATTCCGAATACGAGGCCTTCAAGGCCTACTGCGAGATCTATCCCACCAACGCCACCCTGCTGGTGGACACCTACAACACCCTGAAATCCGGCGTGCCCAACGCCATCCGCTGCTTCAAGGAATTCCTGGTGCCCAAGGGCATCACCAATTTCGCCATCCGCCTGGATTCCGGCGATATCTCCTACCTCTCCAAGCAGGCCCGGAAGATGCTGGACGACGCGGGCCTCCAGTGCTGCAAGATCACCGCCTCCAACGCCCTGGACGAGGAGCTGATCCAGGACCTCCTCATGCAGGGCGCCTGCGTGGACACCTTCGGCGTGGGCGAGCGCCTCATCACCGCCCGCAGCGAGCCCGTCTTCGGCGCGGTGTACAAGCTGGCCGCGGTGGAGGACGCCGAGGGCGCCATCCTCCCCAAGATCAAGATCAGCGAGAACACCGCCAAGATCACCACCCCCCACTTCAAGAAGGTCTACCGTCTCTTTGACCGGGTCACGGGCAAGGCTCTGGCGGACCAGATCTGCGTCTGGGACGAGGTGATCGACGATACGCAGCCCCTCACCATCTTCGACCAGGACGCCGTGTGGAAGACGAAGAAGCTGGAAAACTTCCGGGCCCAGGAGCTGCAGGTGCCCATTTTCAAGGACGGCAAGCTGGTTTACAAGCGCCCCACCCTCAAGGAGATCCGGGATTACTGCGCAAGCCAGGTGGATCTGCTGTGGGACGAGGTCAAGCGCTTCCACAACCCCCACACCTACTATGTGGACCTCTCCGAAAAGCTCTGGCTGGTCAAGCGGGAGCTCCTGCGCATCACCAGCGAAGCGAAATCCGAGTAAATGCAGCAAAAAAACACAGCCTGCCGCTTTCTGCGGCAGGCTGTGTTTTCCTGTTCTTTACATCGATTCCTTGATGCGGATGTATTCCTCCAGGGAATCCGGGTTCCCCAGCGCGTCCCGGTTGGTGACGTCCCTGCCGTTGAAGATGTTCGTCACGGCGCTCTCCACCTTTTTCCCGTTGTGGGTGTGGGGGATGTCCGAAACCTGAAGGAGCAGGGCGGGCACATGCCGGGGGGAGGCCTTGGTGCGCAGGGCGGTCTTGATCTTCTTCGCCAGCTCCTCGTCCAGGCGATACCCCTCCTTCAGCTGGACAAAGAGGATCACCCGCTGGTCCTCCTCCAGATCCTGGCCGATGGCGAGGCTCTCGCTGACCTCCTCCATGTTCTCCACGATGTTGTAGATCTCCACGGTGCCGATGCGCACGCCGGAGGGCTTGAGCACGGAATCGGAGCGGCCGTTGAAGGTGACGCCTCCGGTCTCCGAGGAGATGGTGACGTAGTCCCCGTGCATCCAGATGCCGGGGAAGACGGCGAAATAGGCGTTGTGATAGCGCTTTCCGCCGGGATCGTTCCAGAAATACAGCGGCATGGAGGGGGCGGGGATCTTGCACACCAGCTCCCCTTCCCTGTCCCGGATGGAGTTGCCGTTTTCATCGAAGCAGTCGACGTCCATGCCCAGGCCCGGTCCCTGGAGTTCGCCGGAATACACCGGCTTCAGGGGGTTGGCGATGGCGAAGCAGCCGTTGATGTCCGTGCCGCCGGCGATGGAATTGAAGAACAGGTCCTCCTTGATCTTGTCATAGATGAAGTGGAAGCCCTGCTCCGAGAGGGCCGAGCCGGTCTGGGACACCTCCCGCAGATGGCTCAGGTCCACCACGTCCCGGGGCACGAACCCGTCCCGGATCAGGCCGTGGATATAGCTGGCGGAGAGGCCGAAGATGGTGACCTTTTCTTCCTCGATGATCTTCCAGATGGTGCTGTGGTCCGGCCAGGAGGGATTTCCGTCGAACAGCACCAGCCGCACCCCCAGCCCGATGGAGGCCGCCTGCCAGTTCCACATCATCCAGCTGCAGGTGGTGATATACAGCAGGCTGTCGGACCAGGCCATGTCGCTGTGGAGGCCCAGCTCCTTCAACTGGTTCAGGATCAGGCCCATGGCGGACTGCACCATGCATTTCGGTTTTCCCGTGGTGCCGGAGGAGAACATGATGACCAGCGGCTGTTCATAGGGGAAGCGGGGGAAATGGTAGACTTCCCCGTCGAAGCCCCCCGTGAAGTCCTCCCACATGGTCCACTTGTCATCCGCCGCCTCCAGGCCTTCCAGGCCGTTTCCGGCATAGTGGACGACGACGACCTTTTGGATGGAGGGGATGGCCTCCGCGATGGCCCGGGCGTTGGGCAGCACGTCAAAGGTCTTTCCCTTGTAGTAATACCCGTCCGCGGTCACCAGGACTGCGGGCTCCGTCTGGCCGATGCGGTCGATGGCCGCCCCCGGACCGATATCCGTGGCGCAGGAGCACCAGATGGCCCCCACGGCGGCGCTGGCCAGCATGGCGATCACCGTCTCCGGCAGGTTGGGCAGATAGCCGGCGACGACTGCGCCCTTTCCCACGCCCGCATCCAGCAGGGCCTTGGCCAGCTTCACCACCTCATGGCGCACGTCGTCCCGGCTCAGGCTCCGGCGCACCTTGTCCTCCCCCCGGAAGACGATGCCCTCGTCCTCGCCGTACATATGCTTCAGCATGTTCTCGGCATAGTTGATCTTCGCGCCGGGGAACCATACGCTGTCCTTGAAATACAGGCGGGATTTGAAGGCGCAGTTGTATGGCTTCTCTCCGATGATCCCGAAATAATCCCACACGTCGTTCCAGAAAAACAGGGGCTCCGCCACGCTCCAGGCGTGCAGCTGGTCATAGCTGCGGATGGTCTGGCCCTCCCGCGCGTTGACATAGTTGATGAATTTCCGCATGACGCAGCGGCATTTCTTGCCTCTGGAGGCTTCCCACAACAGTTTGCCCACGGCATTCCTCTCCTTTTATCAACATGTTGGGCATTATATACTTTCGGTTATTATATCGGATTCCCCCCGGAGAAGTCAACCTCCTGCGGCCACAGTCGCGGTTGATTCACGATTCCATCTTGTATATAATGGGGATACGGAAAGAACATGCATGCCGGCGCGGCTGCCCCGGCACTGCCAAAGGAGGAAACACGATGTATCAGAATGCGCCGATTTCCCCGCGGGTCCAAAAGATCCGCGCCATGTACCGGGGCAAGAAGCCCAGGATCGACATTTCCCGCTACCGTCTGGTGACGGAATACTATATGGCAAATCCCCAGCTGCCCGGCATCCTCAAGCGGGCAGGGTGCCTGCGCACCCTCTTTGAAAACATGCCCACCCCCGTGCGGGACCACGAGCTGATCGTGGGCCACCCCGGCGAGGAATTCCGCTGCTGCGCCCTGTATCCGGAATATTCCTTCTCCTGGTTCCTGGATGAGATCGATACCTTCCCCGGCCGTGCTACCGACCCCTATGACCTGGCCCCGGAGGACCGGGAATATATCCTGAAAACCGGGGATTTCTGGCGCACGAACTGCATGAGCGCCGCCATCGACAGCATCTATCCGGAGGAATACAACGCGGAGGTGCTGGGCAACGGCGTCCTGAACTTCCGCGCAAGCGGCAACTGCCAGCACCCCATCGGCCACTTCGTGGGCAATTTCTGGACGGTGCTGGACAAGGGCCTGGGGGCCGTCAGCAGAGAGGCGGCGGAGAAGAAGCGCGCCATGCTGCGGAAGGGCATCCAGGGGGAGGAAGCCCGGCAGTTCCAGTTCTACCGGGCGGTGCAGACGGTCACCGACGGCATCATCATCTACACGAAGCGCTATGCCAAAGAGTGCCTGCGCCAGGCGGAGACCTGTGCCGACGAAGGACGCAAAGCGGAGCTGCTGGATATGGCGGACCGCCTCAACCGAATCATCGACAAGCCCTGCGAGAGCTATCACGACGCCCTGCAGGCCTGCTTCCTCTATCAGCTGGGCATCCTGCTGGACTCCCAGCCCCACGGCATCAGCTACGGCCGCCTGGACCAGTATTGCGGCAAGTATCTGGCTAAGGACCTGGCGGAGGGGAAGCTGACTCGCGCCCAGGCCCAGGAGCTGACGGACATGTTCATCCTCAAGGTGGCGGAGATCAACAAGGCCTGGAGCGAGCGGGCCACCCGCAGTAGCCCCGGCTACACCTCAGGCCAGCTCATCACCCTGGGGGGCACGGACAAGGCGGGCAACGACGTCACCAACGACGTGACCTATATGGTCATGCAGGCCTCCGCCCGGCTGAAGATCCACAACCCGCCCCTGGCCCTCCGGCTCCACGAGGGCAGTCCGGACGCGCTGTGGGAGGCGGCCATCGAGACCACCAAGCAGGTGGGCGGCGTGCCCTGCTTTGAATGGGATGCAACAGCGGAAAAGGCCCTCATGCGCCGGGGCATCCCCCTGGAGGACGCCCGAAACTACTGCCTCATCGGCTGCGTGGAGCCCTGCGTCTGCGGCAGCGACTTTGCCAACTCCGGCGGCGATGGCGCCAACTCCTACACCATCCTCCCCGCGGCCCTGTGGTGCGCCATCAACAACGGCACGAATCCCTGGCACGCCAAGGGGACTCCGGAATCCAGGCGCACCGGCCCCGCCACGGGCTATCTCTATGACATGCAGAGCATGGACGAGGTGCTGGAGGCCTACCGGCAGCAGATCGAATTCTTCGCCAAGTGGCAGGTGACCATGGTCAACTGCTATGAGTTCATCTATGCCGAGCGCATGCCCATGCCCCTCCTCTCCGCCACGGTGGACGGCTGCATGGAAAAGGGCCTGGATATCCTATGGGGCGGCTCCCGCTACACCAACACCGGCAACAGCAGCATCGGCCACGGCAACGTCGCCGACAGCCTGAACATCATCGATCAGGTCTGCTTCCGGGACAAGATCGCCACCACCCGCGAGCTCTACGACGCGCTGATGGCCAACTGGGAGGGCTACGAGGACCTGCATCAGTATATCCTGGGAAAGTGCACCCACTTCGGCAACAACGACCCCGAGGCGGACAAATACCTGAAATTCACCGCGGACACCTACGCCCAGGCAATCTCCAGGGGCACGAGCCCCCGGGGCAACCGCTGGACGGCGGGCTGCTGGCCCGTCACCCTCAACGTGGTCTACGGCGGCATGGTGGCCGCCACCCCCGACGGGCGCAAGTCCGGCGCGCCCCTCAGCGACGGCATCTCCCCGGTGCAGGGCATGGACAAGTCCGGCCCCTTCGCCACCATCAACTCCATCCTGAAATTCGACCAGTCCGAATACGGCAACGGCACCCTCTGCAACATGAAATTCCATCCCACCGCCCTCCAGGGCGAGGGCGGGGACCGGAAGCTGCGGGCAGTGATGGAGAGCTATTTCCGGGGCGGCGGCATGGAACTGCAGCTGAACATCGTCTCCGCGGAAATGCTCCGCAAGGCTCAGGAGACCCCCGGCGATTATCAGGACCTGGTGGTGCGAGTGGCGGGCTTCTCCGCCTACTTCGTGGAGGTCTATAAGGAAGCCCAGGACGACCTGATCCGCCGGACGGAGCTGAGCGTGTAAAATATACCGGCAGGGGCGCATTTCGCCCCTGCCGGGAAGCCTGTGAGGTAACGACAGTATGCAGCACACGAAACCATCCAACTGCGCCATGTGCCCCTTTCAGGAGCCGGAGCGGCTCTGCAAAAACGAAACCGGCCGGGGCCCGGAGGGCTGCGCCACGGCGGAATACCCGGCGGCCTGCGAAGCTGCCTGCCGGGAGATGGCTTCCGACGGAGAGCTGATGCGCTTTGCCGCGGAAGCTTCCCGCCAGGAGGCGGCCTGCTACGGCCCTTCCCCCTACGACCCGGAGGCGCGGCAGCCCCTGAAGCCCCGGATCATGGAGATCATCGAATTCGCGCAGCGCATGGGCTACCGGAAGCTGGGGCTCGCCTTCTGCCTGGGCCTGCGCACGGAGGCAAGGGCCCTCTGTGAAATCCTGGAGAGCCACGGCTTCGAAGTGGTCTCCGTCTGCTGCAAGGTGGGGCGGGTGGACAAAAGCTTCCTGGGCCTGAGGGAGGAGGAAAAGATCTTCCCCGGCCCGGAGCCCATGTGCAACCCCATCACCCAGGCGGGCATCCTCAACGAGGAAAAATGCGAATTCAACCTGATGCTGGGCCTGTGCGTGGGCCACGACTCCATGTTTTTGAAGCACATCGAGGGCTATGTGACCGTGGTGGCCGTGAAGGACCGGCTCCTGGGCCACGCGCCCCTGAACGCCCTGTATTCGGGCTACTACCGCTATCTGAAAAAGCCGGAGGAGAAATGAGGTCGGGAGATATGCCGGAAATCGGGATCAAAGGAACGGGAGAAGTCCTCGTCACGGAAGAACGGACTGCCAGAGCCATGGGGAGCGGAGAACTGAACGTCTTCGCCACTCCTGCGCTGATCGCCCTGGTGGAGGAGACCGCCTGGAAAAGCGTGGCGGGCGCCCTGGAACCGGGCCAAAGCACCGTGGGCACGAAGCTGGACCTTGCCCACCTGGCGCCGACGCTACCGGGTAAGCGGGTGCGCTGTGAAACGGAGCTCAGGGAGATCGACCGCCGCCGCCTGGTCTTTCACGCGGCGGTGTTCGACGAAAGCGGGCTCGTCGCCGAGGGGACCCACGAGCGCTTCATCGTGGACAGTGAAAAGTTCCTTGCGAAAGCACAGAGCAGATAAATGCCGGGGACGCGGCTGCGCGTCCCCGGTCCTTATTCCACGGTGAAATCCGTCCACTCCACATGCCAGTACTGCATGACGTCCTCCGCCTTTTTCATGCCCAGCTTCTCATAAAAGGGGATCGCCTTTTCATTGGCGACCAGATAGACGGCGATATCCCTTTCGCCCCCCGCCAGGTCCAGGGCCGTCTTCATGAGCCGGGAGCCGATCCCCTGCCGCTCAAACCGCCGGTCCACCCCCAGGTCCGTGACGAACAGCCAATAGGCAAAATCCGTCAGCCCCAGGAGCACCCCCGTCAGGCAGCCGCGTTCATCCCTGGCCGCCAGGCTGAGGGAAGCGCTTTCCAGCAGCCGGGGGATGCGCGTCTCGAAGCGCTCCCTGGGGTATTGAGACCCCAGATCCGTGCGCCGGAGGAAATCCACATATTCCTCCGCCCTCAGTTTTTCCTGCCGGATCGTCACCATCGCCCGTCCTCCTCCGGGCCCCTTGCGCGCGGATATGCGGGCCCTTTTCGTTTGCGGCCATTATATGCCCGGCCCCCCGCGCCGTCAACGGGCTTGCTTACGCCCGGCGGTTCTGGTATGCTGAGGACAGCATTTGTCAGGAGGGAGAAAGCCATGAGCTATACGGCGCTGGCGCAGATGCGCGCAAGGAACGAGACGCTTTTCGGGCCGGGGGTCGGCCCCCTGCCGCCGGAGAAGCACTATGACCCGGCGGACCGGTCCCTGAAGGCTTCCGCCCTGCGCTTCCTCCACGAGCGCTGCGAGGGCCTTCGCTTCGACGAAGAGCAGACGGCGGCGGAAGCGGCTTCCGGCGCTTACCGGGGGTCGAGCCTCCTGCCGGGGCAGATCCCCTACGCCATGCAGATGGACCTGGACCGCCTCTGCCTGGAGCGGGAGCTGGAGCGGTTCATCGACTCCGGCGCGGCGGAGGACGCCTACAACGTCTATTATTGCTATCTGGAGATGTTCTTCGGCCGCTACGGCAAATCCAAGCGGATGGTGGAGCTGCTGTCGGAATTCGAATCCAACGGGAGCTCTCTCCTCATGAAGCACCGGGACCACTATTCCCACTCCGTCTATGTCTTCGCCCTGGGGCTGGCGCTTTACGATTCCAGCAGCGCTTACCGCGCCGCCTTTCGGCGCTTCTACGGCTTCGGCTCCCACAGCGAGGCGGACCGGGCCGCCGCCTGCCGCTTTCTGGAATTCTGGGGTCTGACCTCCCTTTTCCACGACATCGGCTATCCCTTCGAGCTGCCCTTCGAGCAGGTGATGTCCTATTTCGAGGTGGCCGGCCAGGAGCGGGGCCGGGGAAGTCTTTTCCTCGCCTATCGGGGCGTGGACGCCCTCATCGCCCTGGGGGACGGGGCCAGGGCGCGGTTCGAGACCCTCTACGGCCGACGCTTCTCCAACGCGGAGGAGCTGCTCGCCGCTTCCGTCACGGCGAAGCTTGGGAAAGCCTACGGCTTCACGGAGGAATCCATTCTCCGGACGATCCGCGACAAGCCCGGCAGGCCCGATTCCTTCGGCTACTATATGGACCACGCCTATTTCAGCGCCGCCCGCCTTTACCGGGAGCTGGAAAGCGCCCTGGGGGCGGAAAAGCTCACGGAAATGCACGTGGACGCCCTGACGGCGATCCTGCTGCACAACAGCCTTTTCAAATTCGCCGTCTCCTTCTACAAGGACGAGGAAAAGCGCAAGGCCCCCCTGCCCATGGACCTCCACCCCCTGGCCTGGCTGCTGATGCTCTGCGACGAACTCCAGTGCTGGGACCGCACGGCCTATGGGCGCAATTCCCGGACGGAGCTGCACCCCATGGCGGCGGACTTCGATTTCACCGGCGGCAGCATCCGGGCCGTCTACCATTTCGACCGGGAGGAGCAGGAGAAGATCGACGCCTACCGCCTCCGCTACCGGGAATGGGAGGCCGGGGGAAGGCAGGGGAAGGCCCCCCGGCTGAAGGCTTACAGCGACATGGCGGAAAAGGAGCGGCGCTTCCTCACCGACATCGAACGGATCGTGGACACCGCCCCGGTCCCCCTCGCCGCGGCGGTGGACACCCGGCAGGCGGAACGGAAAAGCAAGCACACCTATCTGTCCCAGAGCAGCTTCCTGCACCTGTTCGACTTCGCCGTGGCCCTGAACGCCCGGTATGCCTACGAGGGGCGGGAGAAGGACGTGGACGGCGCCCGGCTGGAGGCGGAATTCGAGGCCCTTTCCCTGGAATACCAGCTCTCCAACCTGAACCAGGCCAAGGGCTTCGCCCGTTATCTGGACGCCCTGGACTGCTTCTACACGGACCGGCCCGTGGACTATGACCTGATCCCCGCCTTCACGGAAAAGCAGACGGCGATCTTCGCCCCCATGGAGCATGAGCGCTGGGTGCGGGAGCACATCTCCATGGCCTGGCAGAAGGGGGACCTGTATGAGACCGCGCCCCTCCCGCCGGCGCTCCTGCGGCAGTACGGCGATGAGCCGGCCGCGCGGAAGGCCCTGCGGGAACAGCTGCGCATGCACAAGCTGACCATGGAGGGCGACCCTGCGGAGGCGGAGATATTCGCCCACTATGCCGCCCTCTCCGAAGCGGACCAGGGCAAGGACTACAAGCCCTTCAACAGCATGCTGAAGCTCGTCAGAAAGTTCGACGGTCTGCGCATCTATTCCCTGAACTGATACGGATATGTACTGACCGCGGCGCCCCTTCCGGCCAAAGCCGGAAGGGGCGCCGGATTTGCGCTTCTTTTACCGCCACTTGTCGATGGAGGTGCTGTGGGGGCTGTACTGGCTCCAGCCCTGCACCACGTTGGACCCCTGGGGGTCTCCCACCACGATGACGTTGATCTGGCCCTTGGCAAAGAGGGGCACCACGCTGTCGTCCGTGACGGGCTTTCCCGTCAGGGGGTCCTCCGTGAACCGGGGGGCCCAGCGCTTGCGCTTCAGGTCCCCCACGCGGACGGTGATCTTCCGCCGGAAATAATCCTCGATCTCCTGCCGGGTGGAGCAGCCCTCTCCCTCCGCCAGCTCCCTGGCCCGCAGGGGGGAGACCAGGATCGTGACCCCGTGGAGCATTTCAAAGGCCTTGATCTCCTCATAAAAATCATCCAGGCTGGGATTGAGCATGTAATTGCCCACGTGGCTCCAGCCGCCGGTGAGGATGCTCAGAACGCTCTCCCCCTCCTTGAAGCCCAGGGAGGTGGAATAGGGCGCCCAGGGGCTGGCCTCCTCGTTTTCCGCGAAGGCGAAGGTATAGCAGGAATTGTTGCCCATGACGCCCATGAGGTTCACTCCCACCTCGCTGCCCCCCAGGTTGGTGAGGGCCAGACGGTGGGCGCGGCCGATGACGGCGTTGGCACGGCCGCCGGGACCCAGGGCGCAGACGGAGTCGTTCATGCCGATCTCCCTGCGGATGGGTCCGTTGACCACCTGCATGAAGCTGAAGGCATTGGTGGATTTCGCCGTCTGGTGGTGGCGCTGGTCCGTGCCCATGAGCTCGATCATCGCCAGGATGACGGGCAGATATTCCGGCTTTGCTCCGGCCATGACCGCGGTGATGGCCGCTTTCTCCACGGTGACGATCCTGCCCTCCGGGGCCATCTGGGTGCAGATCACCTCGTCGGGGGCGTGGGAGGTGCCCTTGAGCATGGCCGCCAGGCGCTCCTCCGTGGGGATGATGACGGGCAGGCCGTCCGTCAGGCCGTTTTCCTGGAAATATTCCTGCAGCTCGTCCTCCGTGCCCTCGGCGCACCAGCGCGGGGGCTGAGGCGGCGTGTAGGGCCCGCTGACCAGCTCCTCCGCCGTCAGGGGGCGGAACAGCGCGTCCTCGATGTCCTGCAGCAGGGTTTCCAGGTCCTTTTCGCTGATATCCGCGCAGGGGAATTCCGTCTCCGCCAGGCGGATGCACATGCCCTCCCGCTCCCGGGAGAGCAGGGCGTCCTGTTCCAGATAGCGGTAGAGGACCACCACGCCGGGGATGCCCGCGCGCTCAATGCTCCGGGCGGGCCAGGTGACGGCGCAGGCGGTGGTGGAGCAGGAGGGGGCGGCAAAGTACACAAAGGCGTCCGCCTTTTCCTTCATCTCCGACCAGAGCCGCGGGTCGTCAGAGGAATAGCTCATGCGCGTGCGGTATTCGATGCTCACGCCGGGGTATTTGGCCCGCAGGCGGGCGTCCAGCGCCTTTTCGATCTCCCCGAAGCCGTGGGTATCCCCCGGCCAGGAATTGATGATGTAGAGCGTCTTCCCTGCCAGGGTGTCCGGCCGCAGGGACAGGGGCGCCCGCTGGATGACGTTGAACAGGCCTCTGGGGTCCAGTGCTTTCATCGCTTTCTCCTT
>JAEEGI010004193.1_pt1 | contig 33911 bp, 26 predicted proteins | sample 8958751 | NCBI WGS metagenome assembly JAEEGI01 (sample SAMN16246545, study PRJNA631951) | gut metagenome | biome: gut microbiome; feature: rumen; material: KS-attached | host: Bos | place: Iran: Karaj | collected 2018-10
GTGAGTTGGATTTCTTCGATCCTTTGGGGAATTTGTACATTTCATCGCATTGGCGCCCCAATCGGCTCAGTGCCAGGTTGTGCATCATCACGATGGCCCGGGTGGGTTCGCTGTCCTGCTTCGTGCCTTCCTCTATCAAGCCTTCCCAATCAGCCTGCTCTATGCAGCGTTGCATCCTCAGTTCGTGATGGAAGTTGGCATCCTTGTACCAGAAATGATAGACGCAACCGGCGATGATGACGAAAGAGGCGAGAGGTAAAAGGTAGGAGGTGAGGGAAATGCCCTTGGTTTTAGTGGTTTTCTGCTTTGGACGCTCTGCCCGATAGGTGACAGCCATCAGCAGGAAACAGACGGCCAGCGCATAGTATGGAAGATAAAATGTGGGGTAGGACTCATAAAGCTCAAAGACAGGAATGGCCGTCCGCCAGATATCAATGATGTTGGTTGCAGAGTAGACAAAGCGATAATAGAGCAATGGGAAGAGAATGACGCTCACCAAAGCGACAGCTCCCAGTAGGAAACGAGAGGAATGACGCCAGACCAATACTGCCATCAGCACAACGGCAGCCAGCGCATAGACGCCCATCAGCGGATAGCCCACTATGGTCACCAGCACGATAAAGGCTGCACGCATCCACTTGTTCTCCGGCATACTTCGGAATGCCCAAAGCAAGGCGGTCGCTGCCGTCGTTCCGATCGTAGCCACATAGAAATAGCCCGGCAGTTTCATAAAGTAGATCCAGTAGCCCAGATTCATGTTGGCTATCAACAGGACGGCAACAGGAACCTGCGTCGCTACGATCCATCTGTCTGGGATGTTGAATGCACGTTTCGTCAGCCACATCAGCAGCAGCCACCAGCCGCAGAGCAGTATCACGCCCACCCAGGGATAAAAGAAGTGCTGGGTGAAGTAGGCCGCCAGATAGGAGAGCATACCGCCAGGCACCGTCATCATCTGATGGAAGAACAACGACGTATGAAGGAAAACGTTGTGCTGCTGAACCTTCCAAAGCAGCTCGACTTCAAAGAAAAGCATCACTGAGGCCACCACAGTCAGGGTCGTCAGCCAGAGGACTAAAGGTGTAAGTCTTTTCATTTTATTCGATAATTTTATGTACTTTAGGCGTCGCCTTTATGCAGCTTGTTGATGATGACTGCTAAGGCACCGTCGCCAGTCACGTTGCAGGCGGTGCCGAAGGAGTCCATCGCGATGTAGAGGGCAATCATCAGCGCCTGAGCGTCGGGCGTGAAGCCGAGAATGCCGGCCATCGGCCCCAATGCCGCCATCACCGCTCCGCCAGGCACACCAGGCGCCGCAATCATACAGACGCCCAGAATCATGATGAAATGTATGAAGAGAGGCAGGTCGTGAGGCAGTCCGCCGATGAGACAGACGGTAAGGGCGCAGCAGGTGATCTTCATCATCGAGCCCGAGAGGTGGATGGTGGCGCAGAGGGGAACGCAGAAACTGGCGATTTCATCGCTCACGCCGTTCTTCATCGTCTGTCGCAGGGTGACGGGTATCGTGGCGGCACTCGACGAGGTGCCCAGGGCTGTCAGATAGGCCGGGATCATGTTCAGCAGTAGCCGCAGCGGATTCTTGCGGGTCAGTCCTCCGGCAATCAGGAACTCATAGATGAGGATGACGATGTGCAGCACGAAGATGATACAGATGATTTTGGCGAACACCACGATGATGCGATAGGCCTCGCCCGTATAGGTCATGCTGAGGAAGATGCCGAAGATGTATAGCGGCAGGAGCGGGATGATGGCCGTCGCGATAGTCTTCTCGATGATGGTGCGAAACTCCGAACAGCCTTTCTTCAGTGTCGGCGAGTCGGTATAGGCGATGCCGATGCCTATCACGAACGAGCTCACCAGCGCGGCCATCACGTCGAGTATGGGCGGGATATCCAGGTGGAAGTAGGGCAGTAGCTTCTGCACATTCTCTACCTTTATCGACGGCTCCGCGTCTATCAGTGCAGGGAAGAGGGCCGTGCCCGTAAAGAAAGCCAGGAGTCCCGCGATGATGGTGTCTGCATAGGCCAGCCCGACGGTCAGTAGCAGCAGTTTGCCAGCAGAACGGCCGATGTCAGCAATGGCCGGCACCACCAGTCCGATGATGATGAGCGGAATAAGGAAGCCCAGGAACTGGCTGAACACATAGTTGAACGTCACAAACACGCGCACCCAGCCTTCCGGCAGCACGTTTCCTATCAATACGCCCAGTACGATGGCGATCACGATGCGGGGTAGTAATCCTATTTTCTTCATATCCGCTGCAAAGATACGGAAAATTGTTGGATTATTCGCAGATTATTCGTAACTTTGCGCCATAAAGTCAAGAAAGATGAAGAAGATTACCGAACAGTCCTCCCGCTACGACCACTTGGAGCAGATGACGGTCGCAGAGTTGCTGCAGCACATCAACGACGAGGATGCGCTGGTGGCAGAGGCCGTCCGCAAGGCGATGCCGCAGATACAGGCGCTGGTGGAGGCCGTCGAGCCGAGGATGAAACGTGGCGGCAGACTTTTCTATGTCGGCGCTGGTACCAGCGGACGGCTGGGCGTGCTCGATGCCAGCGAACTGCCCCCCACTTTCGGCATCTCTGAAGACTGGGTGATAGGCATCATCGCCGGTGGCGACGATGCCTTGCGCCATGCGGTCGAGAAGGCTGAGGACGATGCGGAGCAGGGTTGGCGCGACGTATTGACCAATGATCCTGATGCTGACGATTGCCTTATCGGCATTGCGGCCTCAGGCACAACTCCCTACGTCGTCGGAGCCGTCAAAAGAGCAAAGGAGAACGGGCTGCTGACGGGATGCATCACCAGCAACCCAGATACCCCTCTGGCAGATGCTTCTGACTATCCCGTCGAGACCGTCGTAGGTCCGGAGTTCGTTACTGGCTCCAGCCGTATGAAGAGCGGAACGGCTCAGAAGATGGTACTCAATATGATTTCCACGGCCCTGATGATCCGTTTGGGACGTGTCGAGGGCAACCGGATGGTGAAGATGCAGCTGACGAACGCCAAGTTAGTGGATCGCGGCACGCAGATGATCCGTGACTCGTTGGGCCTTTCCTACGACGAAGCCCGCCAGCTTCTGCTTGATGCAGGCAGTGTAGACCGAGTACTGAAAACACAGAAATAAACGCCTACTTTTCCATTGTAGAAAGAACCAGGTCGATATCCTGATAGGTCACTTCTGGCGGGCAGAGGCTCTTGATGGCCGTTTTGCCCTCGCCAGTGCCTATCATCCGAATCACTTTGAAAATGGCATCCTGATGGGCTGGGGGGACGAGTTCGGAGAGGGTGACCTCGCCCGTGGGGATGTAACGAGCCAGATGGCTGATGATGGTGCCGATGGTCAGAGCACGCTCTTTCGCGATTTCATCGGGATTTTTGCCTTGTTTGTATAGCTCGTAAGTCACATCCCACGTCTTGGGCTTCTGTTCCTTTTTCGGCTTTGGTTCTTTGGGAGCTTTGGGCTTTTTCTTCTTCACTTGGTCCTCGTCGATGGCGTCGAGCATTGAGTATTGCTTCTCGCGGAGATAGATGCCGATAGAAAAACCCTGTTCGGCAATCCTCGCCAAGAGATAACGGCGTGAAAGGACGGCCTGCTTGGTCTCCAAGAACGACTCACTGAAACGTGACATCGCCTGCTTGTTGTTGCTCTGGATGGTTGCCGCCAGTTGCAGCGCATTGCCGAAGGTCTTCTGGATCGTCTCCTCGAAATAGGCCGCACTACGCTTCACACGCTCTAAGAACTCTGTCTTGTGCAGTTGTTCCGTAGTTGTCTGACGGATTTTCTGCAACCACTTGTCTGATACCGTCATCGTCTCTGTGCTTAGTCCTGCCAGGACGCGCTTGTGCAGTTCGGTGATGTCGGTGTAGCTGTGATAGAAGAACTCCGTCATCAGTCGCAGCAGATGTTCCTCCTTATAGAAGATATCGTGGAAGTCGAAGAGCTCAAGCAACAGCTGCCGATAGTATTCCTCTTTTAGTTGTGGCAGTTGGCGAATGCTCTTCTGTGCCTCTTCCTCCTGATGGCCGATATAGCTCTCCACGCGTTCGTCGGAGATGATGGCACGGGCCTCGATGGGCGCAGAAAGCACCATTCCATCGAGCGTTCGGCAACGGCTGAGGGCGACATACACCTGTCCTGGGGCGAAGGAGAGGTTGGCATCGATGATGGCGTGGTCGAAGGTGAGGCCCTGACTCTTGTGGATGGTGATGGCCCACGCCAGTCGCAGCGGCAGCTGGCGGAACTTACCTTGCACCTTGGTCTCTATCACGCGTGTTTCAGGGTTCAGTTGATACTGTGCATTCTCCCATTCCAACGGTTCCACCTCTATCGCTTCGCTATCGTCAGGACAAAGAACGCAGACGCGACTGTCGGTAATTTCAACGATTTCACCGATGCGGCCGTTGAAGTAGCGATGCTCTCCAGTAGGGTCGTTCTTCACGAACATCACCTGTGCACCTTGTTTCAGCGTCAGTTGTTCGCTCGTGGGGTAGGAATATTCAGGGAAGTTGCCCTCGATCTTTGCCTGGAAGGTGTAACTGCGCCCAGGCAGCTTCATGAGTTCATGTTCGTTATAACTGTCTGCCAGATGGTTGTGGGTGGTCAGACGGATGTAGCCTTCGCCAGACTTGGGGATGAAGGCGGGCTTATACCTATTATTTAATAAGGTGAGGTCTTCGGCTGTGGGATGTGCCTCGCGGATGTGGTTGAGCACATCGATGAACGTATCATCCTCCTGACGGTAGACCTTCTCCAGTTGTATCGTGACGTATTCAATCTGTTGCAGGGCCTTCGAGCCGAAGAAATAGGGTGTGTCGTAATAGGGTTTGAGCATTGCCTCGTCTTCTGCCGTCACCACAGGCGTCAGTTGTTGCAGGTCGCCAATCATCAGCAGCTGCACACCGCCGAAGGGCTTATACCTGTCGCGGAAACGTCTGAGCACGGAGTCGATGGCATCGAGCAGATCGCTGCGTACCATCGAGATTTCATCGATAATCAGCAGGTCGAGCGAGGCGATGATGCGGCGTTTCTCCTTGCCGAAGTCAAACTTACTCTTGATGCGGGCATTAGGTACGAAAGGCGTGAATGGCAGCTGGAAGAACGAGTGGATGGTCACACCACCCGCATTGATGGCAGCTACACCCGTTGGTGCCACAACGATAGAACGTTTCTTACTCTGTTCTACGACGGTCTTCAGGAAGGTGGTCTTTCCCGTGCCGGCCTTACCGGTGAGGAAGATACTGCGTCCTGTGTGTTCCACAAAATCCCACGCCTCTCGCAAAGCCTGGTTCTCTTCTCTTGTCTGGATCTTTTCCATAGTTCATTTAGTGTTAAAAGGGTTTATATCATTTTGCTGTTTCTTTTTCTCGGATGCAAATTTACGAAGAATATCGGAAACGGCCAAATAATAAAAGGAAAAAAGACATTTTAGCGATAATCTGTGGCTATTCTCAATTATTTGTTGTACTTTTGCACGCACAATGGAAAGGAACAAAGAGATCTATAAGGTGACGCTTGTCGGAGGCGCGGTAAACGTGTTGCTGCTGCTCTTCAAGTTCGTGGCGGGCATCGTGGGCCATAGTGCTGCGATGGTGGCTGATGCCGTCCACTCGCTGTCCGACTTCGTGACGGATGTCATCGTCCTGGTGTTTGTTCATATCAGCGGCAAGCCTCAGGATAAGTCGCACGACTATGGTCACGGCAAGTACGAGACCCTGGCGATGACGCTGATAGGTGTGGCCTTGCTAACGGTGGCGATAGGTATCCTGTACAATGGGGCAACGAAGATTGTTGCCTGGCTGGAGGGCGAGCAGTTGCAGGCGCCTGGGCTCTTGGCGCTGTGGGCTGCCTTGTTGTCGATAGTCCTGAAAGAGGCCGTCTATCATTACTCGATGGTGAAGGCCCGTCAGTTGCAGTCGCAGGCTGTCGAGGCCAATGCCTGGCATCATCGCAGCGACGCCTTGTCTTCCGTAGGAACGGCCATAGGCATCGGTGGTGCCATCTTCTTAGGCCAGCGCTGGACGGTGCTCGATCCCTTGGCTTCAGTCGTTGTGGGTGCGTTTATCGTGAAGGTGGCTGTCGACTTGTTACGAAACGGCATTGGCGACCTGATGGAACAATCGTTGCCCGATGCCGTAGAAGAGGAGATCCTGCAATTAGTGGCATCGCTGCCTGGAATAGTCGAGCCGCATGACCTGCGAACCCGTCGGATAGGCAATCACTATGCCATCGAGCTGCATATCCTGATGGATGGTGACATCAGCCTGCGCCAGGCCCACGACAAGGCCTCAGAGGTGGAGGATCTGTTGCGGGATCACTATGGTGAGGAAACCCACATTGCCGTGCATGTCGAGCCGAAATAAAAACTGTAGCAGGTGTAACTATTTCTCCCCCTGAGTAGGGGGAGCCAGAGGGGGTCTGAGCAAGGGAATCTTGATACGAATTATGAAGCAGTGTCTGCGGTGGATCAGACCACCCCTAACCCCTCCTACTCAGGAGGGGAAATGGTTACAACAAGCCCAAAAATGTTTTGATTCTTCGGACGTATTCCTCGCTATAGTCTGCATATGAAAGTGCGTGCTCTGTACCCTTGGTAATCCACAAGGCCTTCTTGCCTTGCTTGGCTTCGTAGAGCGGATGAACCATCTCGGAAGCAACGAACGTGTCGTTGTCGCCGTGGATGAAGAGCATAGGGTAGGGGCACTTCCCCACTTGTTTGATGGGAGCGGCCTCGCCAAAGCTCCAGCCATATTTGATCTTGCAAAGCAGAGAGGTAGCATAGAGGAGCGGGAAGTCTGGCAGTCCGAACTCCTCTTTCAGCTCATTGCTGAACTCATCCCACACGCTGGTGTAGCCGCAATCCTCGATGAAGCGGATGTTCTTCACACATTCAGGCATCTTCTCGCCAGATACGCACATCGTCGTGGCAGCACCCATCGACACACCGTGAACGACAAAGTCGTTGGTATTAAACAGTTCCGAGGCGACGGTCATCCAGTGGAGTACATCCTTCCTGTCCTTCCAGCCCATCTGGACAGCCTCGCCCTCGCTGAGGCCGTGGGCATGAAGGTCTGGCATCAGCACGTTGTAGCCCGCCTGCTCATAGATCCGGGCAATCATCATAAACTTGATGGCAGTATCGCGCCAGCCGTGAACGACAATCGCCACAGGATGATTGGTGGTCAAGCTGTCTGAAGCCTGACGGATGAAATACCCGTGATGCCTCTCGCCTGTGGGCATTATAATAAAGGTATCGCGCAAGGCCCCGCGCTGGTTGAGGCTGTCGAGCCAGGGCCTTACCTCTGGATACTTCTCCACCAGCTGCCTGAAACAAGCCGCCGTATCCGTCCGTTCCGCATCAGGGGCCAGTGCAAACTCTATCATATAAAAACTCCCTCCGATGGTTGCCACCACCAGCGTCGACACCACAATGGCTGCTATTATAATAATTTTCTTCATAATCGCCTGCAAAGGTACGACAATTGTTATAAATGAACAAACTATTTGTAGCTTTTTTAATGCCTTTTTGTGCCCTTTTGCGACAAATACAACAAGCGTTAAGGCAGATGTCATACAATTCGGCCATGTGTCGCAACAAACCGGAGCGAAAAACACAAAATTTGTTGGAATGAGCCAAAAACCGCCGTAACTTTGCATCAGAAATCAGAAATGATATCGATCTTTGACTTACTGATACAAACAAAAATAAAGAGGTGATACTCAGCGTCTTAGACGCTTAACATATCAGTTCAACCTCGAGCAGTACAGCTACACCGTTCCCGTACAGGCGACCTCGCTCACTTTAGCATCAAGGCTCAGACGATGAGTAGCGGAAAACTGAATAGTGATCCAGATAAAGGCCGTGAAGCCATGCAGATCCGCCTCGTGATGGATATGTAATTTAACCCTCTCTCACAGAAAAGCTTCCCCGCCAGGAAACTTTTTTGACCAAATACTTGGCAGTTACGAAAACTTTATTTAAATTTGCACCGTTTAAAAAATATATGAGTTATGAAAAAAAGTATGATTTTAATTATGGCCTTCGTCATGACGATGTGCCTCACTGTTAAGGCCGACAACGACCGAGTGATCACCTTCGAGCAGCTGCCCGCAGAGGCGCAGACGATGCTGAAGACATATTTTGCTGATAAGGTGCCCCTGGTGGTCACCGTCGACTGGGACGACTACACCGTGATCTACCAGAGCGGTGAGAAGGTGGAGTTCGACAAGAAAGGCAACTGGAAAGACCTGGACTGCAAGACGTCGGCCGTGCCCGCAGCCCTCATTCCCGAGCAGATCAAGGCCAGCGTGAAGAAGACCTTCCCAGGGGCCACCATCATCAAGCTCGACCGCGACCGCCGAGGCTACGATGTGAAACTGAACAATGGCATGGAGCTCGAGTTCAACAAGAAGTTCGAGATAGTTGACATCGACGACTAAGCACTCACCTCTATCCCCTTACACATAAAGCTTCCCCCGTCGGGAAGCTTTTTTTGTGCCCTTGCTGCGACATCTATGGCAAGCGTCCCGAGGATTGTCATAAAAATCATGGGTGTGTCGCAAGGACTTGAAGTGAAAAACACGATAATTGTTGGAATGGGCTGTTTATTGCCGTAACTTTGCATCAGAAACAAAAAACAATTAAAAGATAAAAGTTATGACAACAAAAAAGAATTTGGTAAAGATGATGCTCATGAGTATAGCTACCGCAGTTAGTTTTACATTCAATGCATGTTCTAACGATGATCTTCCCGTAGCCAATGTGCGCAACGACGGAGCCATGAGCCCAGCCAACGCCCCGAGTGCTGACGCCAAGACGGTGCTCATCTATCTGGCTGGCGGCAACGACCTGACGACTGTCCTGAAGGAGAACTTGCGGGACTGCAAGGAAGGCTCCAAGCGTCTCCGCGACAATGAGAACCTGATCGTGTTCGCCCGCTTCCGCAAGGAAGGAGAGTCTTGGGTGGCCCGTCTGAAGAACGGTGAGGTGACCGACTCGGTGAGCCTCAGCGACTTAAACATCCACAGCAGCGACGGTGAGAACCGCGCCTGCGACCCCGGCGTGATGGAGGGTGTGATGCGATATGCTTTCAGCAAATATCCCGCGAAGAACGGCAACTACGGCATCGTGTTTGGCAGTCACGGCAGCGGCTGGTTTCAGAAGCAGGAGGTGCAGCATATGCACAGCCGGGCCATCTGTGTCGATTATGGCGACGGCAGCATGAACAGCTACAACGAGCGCTGGATCAACATTCCCACGCTGGCAGGTATCCTGAGCAACGTGCCTCACCTGAAGTTCATCATGACCGACTGCTGCAACATGATGTGCCTGGAGAATCTCTACGAGCTGCGCCACACGTGCGACTACCTCATCGGCTCTCCCGCAGAGATTCCCGGTAAAGGCGCACCTTACGACCAGATTGTGCCCGATATGTTCAAGGACGGGGATTTCTACAAGACGATCATCGACAAGTATTTCGATAGTGTCAAAGGCACGCTTCCCCTCGTCGCCGTCAAGACCTCTGAGATGGAGAACGTGGCCCAGGCCACACGCACAGCCCTCGTCGCCGTGAAGGAGAAGATCGGCAACGGCTATGCTGACATGACGGGTATGATCCACTACTTCCACTTGGACGACACTAAAGACGAGTTCTTCCCTGAATACAATGCCTTCTACGATGCCGGCGACTTCATGCACACCTATGCTCCCACCGATGTCTACCAGCAGTGGCGCCAGGCTCTTGACAAGGCCGTCGTTGAGTGCCGTATGGCCACCAGATGGGCAACGGAAAAGCGCTGGGAAAAGAAGTACGCCGACTTCACGGTGACGGAAGAAAAGTTCCACGGAGTATCGATGTTCGTGCCACAGGATCCCTCATGCGGCGACTACGCCCAGTTCAACGAGGACATCAAGTTCTTCGAGTGGTACAAGGCTGCCGAGCTCAGCGTACTTTTCAATTAGAGAATCAATCCGTCAGGATTTGTCAGAAGCCGTTGGCATAAGTGTATGTCAATGGCTTCAGTTTTTTACTTACACTCTATCCTTATACAATCTCAATTAAGGCATCAAATTCGCTTGCTTATGGGCTGAGATTAAGAAAAACACACGGCTTTTGTAAAATAGATGGCTCAAAACGATACACCTTTCATAATTATTACTTACCTTTGCACATCGGACAGATAACAATAACAAGCGTATGAAACAACGATATGCAGTAGTGGTACTCTTTGTACTGATAACGGCATCGGGTATGGTCAGCCTGACCAGCTATAAGACAACGGAGAAAATGGTCACGGAGGATGTGAACCAGGCATTGGCCAAGGCTCTGGATGAACAACAGTCAGACGTGATAAGCGCTGATACTATTCAAGTGTTCAACAGTCATCTGCAAATAGAGGGATTGAGAGGAAATGCTATTTTGGCAGTGGATACAAAGAAGGGCTTCCGTCCGCATCCACAGGTATCAACAGCCACGATTCTTTCACTTTCTGATCAGCGCCCTTCGATGATTCTTTGGTCGATGGTGTTATTGTGGGGATTGTTCTGTCTGTATCAGCATAGGCGGCTGTCTGCATTAGGCCTTTATGGGGGCTTGGCTCTGCAAGATGGGCGATTCATCAATGCGAAAGGCTGCGAAGTGAAACTTACCCCGATGCAACAGCAACTGATGGAAATGCTGTGGCAATCACCCACGCATCAACTTTCTAAGGCGGAGATCTGTAATGCCCTTTGGCCCAAGAAACCAGATGCTAACGAGACGCTTTACACGCTCATCCGTCGCCTGAAGCCCATCATAGAAGAACATTCCGACCTCAAAATTGAGTCAGACAGGGGAAAAGCATATGGACTGAAGATCAAATGACGGAGCAGCGAGTGCAGAGCCAAGCTTGCTTGGACTATGCCGATTCGCGACGGAATTCGACTGAAAGTCAGATAGTTAGGTTTTTGCCAGCTAAATGTCAGACAAATGTCAGGCATTATTTTTGGTGACAAATGATAGTCTTCATACCTTTGCCGGAAAAAAGGCGAACGTATGATAAAACAAACATCTTTTTCGAGAATCAACACCTGCATGGCCTGGCTCGTCTTTGCCATTGCCGCCATTGTCTATGGACTGACTGTAGAGCCAACGGCCAGTCTGTGGGATTGTCCTGAATTCATTGCGAGTGGTTATAAGTTGGAGATAGGTCATCCGCCTGGTGCACCAGTCTTTATGTTAGTAGCCAATCTGTTCTCCCAACTGGCCAGTGATCCGTCGCAAGTGGCGCTGATGGTCAATCTCCTGTCGGCATTGCTGAGTGCGGGCTGCATATTCTTCCTGTTTCTCACGGTGACTCACCTCGCCCGAAAACTGATTTTCCCAATCAGCGATGGGGAAATGACTATTCCACAGGTCATCACTATTGAGGCATGCGGCATGGTTGGCGCATTAGCCTACACCTTCAGCGACACGTTCTGGTTCTCGGCAGTCGAGGCAGAAGTCTATGCCTTCTCCAGTTTTCTGACAGCCTTGATGTTCTGGCTGATTCTGAAATGGGAGAGCGAGATGGATAAGCCCGGCAGTACTCGATGGATAGTTCTGATTGCTTATATCACGGGATTGTCTATTGGTGTTCATCTGCTTTGTCTGCTCTGTCTGCCAGCCATGTCGTTTGTGGTATATTTCCGTCGGGCAAAGCGGGTCACGTGGATGGGGATGCTAAAAGCGCTCATCGCTGGCGGCTTGCTGGAAGCCGTCATCCTCTTTGGTCTCATTCCTGGTGTAGTAAAACTTGGCGGTTGGTCTGAACTGCTGTTTACCAATGTGCTGGGATGCCCTTATAACACAGGCCTTATTTGCTACATCTTATTGCTGACAGGAACGCTTGTCATAGTATATTATAAGGTAAGGAGAAGGGCGGTCAGGTTGTCGTTGGCATGCCTTCTAATGATGCTCATTGGCTATAGTAGTTATGGCGTGATTATCATCCGAGCCAATGCCCAAATGCCGATGTGTGAGAATGCGCCTGATAACATTTTCTCTTTGGGCAGCTATCTGAACCGCGAGCAATATGGAAAGACGCCGTTGTTCTATGGTCCTGGGTATTACAGCGAAATAGACCGCGTAGCAGAAGGAGAGTACCTGGTGCCGAAACATAAGGAAGGTAAGGCCATCTATCGCCCTATAGCCGATTCCACGAAGCAGGAATACGAGGTGGTACGACACGATATTGATTATCTGTATAAGAGTAATATGTACTTCCCACGCATGCATTCCTCACGACATGCCAAGGCCTACGAGGACTGGCTCGGAAACGTCGAGAAAAAGGACGGCGTACCCACTGCTGCCGAGAATCTGCGCTTCTTCCTTTCCTACCAGGTGAACTTCATGTACTGGCGTTATTTCCTGTGGAACTTCGTGGGGCGGCAAAACAACATTCAGGGACACGGAGAGGTGGAACACGGCAACTGGATTACAGGTTTCCGATGGATAGACGACTGGCTGTTAGGTTGCGACACATCGAAACTACCGTCAGACCTGAAAGAGAACAAAGGGCGTAACGTGTTCTATGCATTACCGCTGCTGCTCGGACTGGTAGGAATGTTATGGCAATGGCGCAAAGGACGCGAAGGTAAACAACAGTTCCTGGTTGTCATGCTGCTGTTTCTGATGACGGGACTTGCCATCGTGGTCTACCTGAACCAGACGCCGCTCCAACCGCGTGAACGTGACTATGCCTACGCAGGTTCGTTCTATGCCTTTGCCATCTGGATAGGACTGGGAGTGGAATTTGTCGTTGACTTGATGCAGAGGCTATTCAAAGACAGTACGGTCTTAAATGTTGTCCTTAGTTGTCTATGTTGTCTTTTAATCCCCCTCCAGATGGCAAGCCAGACGTGGGATGACCATGACCGCTCTGGTCGTTATACTTGTCGCGACTTTGGTGCCAACTACCTTAACAGTATGCAGCGAGAGGGCAATCCCATCATCCTGACCAACGGCGATAACGAGACATTCCCGCTTTGGTATAACCATGAAGTGGAAGGTGTGCGCACCGATACGCGCGTCGTTAATATGGAATACCTGCAAACCGACTGGTATATCGACCAAATGAAGCGACAGGCATACGACTCGCCACCCCTGCCCATCAGCCTGAGCCACGAAGACTACAAGGAGGGCCGGATGGAGTATGTACCCATCGATGCTGACAGCATCGCCATCGGCCCAGCGACCATCTCACTGAAAGGCAAGAAGGGTCTCTTAAAGAACGAACTGATTGTGCTCGATATGCTGTTGCAGGCCAATTGGGAACGCCCCGTCTATATGTCCATCAGCATAGGTTCCGACATCCTGCCCTTCCTTCGCGACCATTTGGTACTCGAAGGGCTTGCCTATCGTATTTCGCCTACGGCTACGAATCAGCGGATAGACGTGGAGAGGCTTTATGACAACATCATGCACCGTTTTCGCTATGGCGGTCTGAGCACGAAAGGCATCTATGTGGATGAGGATGTCAAGCGTATGGCCAATGCACATCAGCTCATCATGGGTGTGCTTATTGACTCTCTTCTTCAGCGTGGTGACATCAAGCGTGCCCTGAACGTATGTCATAAATGGCAGAAGGAAATGCCGCAGGAGAATGTGCCTTATACAGAATACGCACTGTCGATGGCCCGTTGCTATTATATGGCACGCCAGACTGAGCGTGGTGATGAGATTGTCAGCACCCTGCTGCGCCGTTCTGACGAGTGGCTCTCTTGGATAAACACCATCAAATTATCGCGTCGTGCCGGATCTCTTTATAACCGCTATACATGGATGCAGACCATGGAGCAGGCACTTGTCGTAGCAGAACAATTTGAAAGAACCGAACTTATTCATCAATACATCAAGCAATATGAACACTACAATAAACAATATCGACAAAGTTAAACATTTGATACTCGCAGGCTTAGGCGGAAAGCGAATCATCATTATTGCATGCATCTTGATCGTCTCAGGCTATATCCTGATGTCAGGCTCAAGTAGTACGGCGCAGTCCTTTAATCCCGACATCTTCTCAACCCGCAGAATTGTCATCGCCCCATTGTTGTGTCTGACAGGTTATCTGCTGATTATACTTGGGATTCTTAGGAGACGATGGTGAGCCCCTAGTCAGGCATCCCAACAATGGTTTTGAATCCGCTCCAGCCTGGGGTAGTTTTATAGGCATCTACAGAAGCAGTAGGGACGCTGAGGATGCCGCTTTCCTGAGTTTCCCTTTCAAAAGCAGGACTGAAGCCATCTTCATCGGCTTGAATATATGGCGGTGTGACGGCATAGCACGTCACTTTCTTGAGTTGGTGGCTACCTCGAAACGCCTCTTCGCCAATGGTCTGAACACCCTCACCGAGAATGAGTTCCCTAAGGTTTGGGCCAAATTCCCCTATTACAAACCAGTACGAAATGGCGACAGAGGTCAGGGCATCGCAACCAGTGAAAGGGGCATGATAGTTCCTGACACTCGCAGGGACAGAGATTGTTGTTAGGCTCTTACAATTGGCAAAAGCCTCCATTCCAAGTTCCGTCACACCGTCAGGAATGACGACTGCCGTTAATCCGCTACCCTTGAAAGCCTCTTGGCCGATGGTCTTCAACGTGCTGGGCAAGGTGATAGAAGTCAGATTCTGACAACCATAAAAAGAGTAGTTTCCGATGCTCGTCAGATTCTTTGGAAGATCGATGGATGCGAGCGATGTGCATTCGTTAAAGGTATATATTTTAATGGACTCCAAACCTTCAGGCAAATTAACATTGACAAGTTTCTCACAGCATGAAAAGGCATTATTGCCAATGTAAGTAATACTACTGGGGAGTGTCACAGAAGTCAGCTGGTGCAAGCCACTAAATGCACCGTCTCCTATTTGTGTGACGGTATAAGCCTTACCATTTATCTCGATTTGCTGAGGAACGATAATACGGGTGATGTTATCACCATTATACGGATAATTGTAGTAGGCTGTGCCCGTGTTAGGGTCGATATAATAGAATGCCCCATCGACCGCATAGCCACAAGCCTCAATATATGTCCCATCCGGAACTCTATCAGGGTTTTTTGGGTTGTTTTTCGGCAAAGCCTCGTTTATAGTTTTAACATTCTCCTCATCATTTCCACACGCCATCAGAAGAGAAAGACTTAACAGCACAAAAAACAGCAAACAATCTTTTCGCATACTCTTAGACATGTTTACGGGCAGCTGCTTCAACCGTTCTTCAATGATATTCCCTATTTGTTTCGTATCCATTTTCACATTATTGTAATTTCGTTGCAAATTTAGGAAATAGAATTGAAATGGCAAAGGAAAATCTTAATAAACTGCGAGCTCCGAACAACAAGTGTGTGTCTTGCCAAAATGGTTACGGTTACAATTGTAACCATATAACCCTTTTTTGGAAGCAAAAACGAAATTCTTTTACAAATAAAGAAAGCTGAAAGAAAGATAGGACTTTAATTAAGGTAAAATGGAACTTTAGTTAGGGTAAAGTCCGAGTTTACCCTAAGGAAAGTCTGGGTTTCCTTAGGGTAAAACCAGAACCCTTGTAACTGTTTGAATATCAAAGAGATACAAAGACGTCGAATAGATTGTTGTTTGTTTTGAATTTTATTGACAAATTTGCTTAGATTTGGGCTCGGATGTTACATGGTTACAATTGTAACCGTAACCGTTTTTTAGTGCGAGACTGAATCATCCAAGCATGCCGATTTTGCCATCTGGAGTTAACAAAATCGAGGGTACGTTTATAAGGGTATATACTTAACGGTCGTTCTGATATCTTGCACGACAGTAAGAGATGCTTAGTACGATAGTAAGTAATGCCTTCTATACCCCCATAACAGGCATCTCCAACACCGTGACTTGGTATCTTAACGACCCTTAGTAGGCAAAAAATTCTTTTCAAAACCCAGCAAAAGCTCTGTCCAAGCAACAGAAGATCTGCCCTATGTTCTTAAATTATCCTAAAAAGGATAATCCTAATTAGGATAATTTGAATAAATTCCATAACTTTGCACTCAAAATGAGCAAGTTATGGATAATCCGTTTGTTACAAAAGGATACGCAGGTCCAGAGTATTTCTGCGACAGAGTGAAGGAGACGAAACAATTGGTGGAACTGACAACCAATGGCAACAACATGGCTTTGATATCTCCTCGCCGAGTAGGGAAGACCGACTTAATTCGTCATTGTTTCCTGCAGCCGGAAATAAAGGATAAGTACTATACATTTCATATTGATATCTATGCCACTGACAGCCTCCGTGACTTCGTGAATGTCTTTGGCCGTGCTATCCTTGATGAATTAAAGCCAAAAGGAAAAGCGGCCTGGGACCGGTTCCTGCAGATTTTACGTTCGCTCCGTAGTGAAATTACCTACGATGTGAATAATTTCCCGACTTGGAGTCTTGGCTTAGGAGATATTGAATACCCGGAAACTACACTTGACGAGATTTTCGAATATCTCAATAAGGCCGACAAGCCCTGTATGGTTTGTATCGACGAGTTCCAACAGATTGTGAAATATACAGACTCTCCCAATATAGAAGCTACGCTCAGAACCTATATGCAGAAATGCATTAATGCGACGTTTATCTTCTCTGGCAGTAAGCGACATCTGATGGGAAAGATCTTTACGTCACCTTCAAGACCGTTCTACCAGTCGGTACTGATTATGAACCTTAGGCCAATATCTGTTGAGAAATACGTGGAGTTTGCCCAGATGCAATTTGAGAAATACGGGAAAAGCATTGACAGCGCAGTTGTAGAAAATGTTTATAAACGTTTCGACGCTGTGACATCTTGTGTCCAGCGGCTATTGAACGTTCTGTTTATGAAAACACTGCCTGGACAGCGATGTACTGAGGACATGGTCGATGGAGCAGAAGAATACATCCTCGACATGTTCACAGAGACTTATTCAGATTTGCTTGACAAACTGCCAGAGAAACAACGGGAGGTATTCCTTGCGATAGCGAGGGATGGTAACGCAAAGGGCATTACAAGCAAATCGTTTATCAAACGACATCACTTGCAGACCGTCAGTGTTGTGACAGCCGCCGTACGTAACCTCTTGGACAAAGACCTGATTACAGAAGACAAAGGGGTATATATGGTCTATGATCCTTTCTTCGCCCTCTGGCTCCGTCGGGAATTTCTTTGAAGTGCAAATGAAGATGATGAACGAAGCGACGAGAGCGTTTGTACGAGAGCATCGGGATGATGATGTCAGACAGCTGGCACTTCGGGGGACGAAGGACCCTGAGGTGGATTTGGGGTTTGCCCTTCAGCAGATTGACGGGCGTCGTAGGGCGCAGGAGAAGTTACCGTCGTGGGCTGCAGTGGAAGGGATCGTATGGCCACCGCATCTGTCGATGGAGCAATGTTCGAGTGAACAGACGGCCCGTTATAAGGCGGAAGTGGCTGGAAGCGGGGGAGTGTTTGTAGATTTGACGGCAGGCTTTGGCGTCGATGCGGCATTCATCGCTCAGGGGTTCCAAAAGGCGGTTTGTGTGGAACTGCAAGCGGAATTATGTGCCATTTCATCGGAGAATTTCAAGCTTTTGGGGCTTCATCAGATTGAGGTGGTGAATGGCAATGGCGTTGACTATCTGCATAGGATGGCTCCTGCTGATCTGGTCTTTATCGATCCCGCGAGACGGGATGAGCACGGGGGACGGACATACGGCATCGCTGACTGCGCACCCAATGTGCTTGATTTCATCGATGAATTGCTGGAAAAAGCCCAGCGCGTGATGATTAAGCTTTCGCCGATGCTCGACTGGCGCAAGGCGGTGGAGGATATCGGCAGGCAGTATGTGTCGGCTGTCCATATCGTGTCTGTTGCGAATGAGTGCAAGGAGCTGCTGTTGATACTTGGCAGCGGACAAACATGGACGAGAACGGACAAGATACGTGTGGTGTGTGTGAATTTGTTGTCAAACGGTGGAAGAGAAGTGTTTGATCAGACCATCCCTAACAGACCACCCCGCCCTGACGGGCATCCCTCCTACTCAGGAGGGGAAAGAAAATACCTTTTCGAGCCGAATGCTTCTGTGATGAAAGCAGGATGCTTCGATCTCCTGGCAGAACGTTTTGGGGTGACGCCGTTTCATCAGAACAGCCATTTGTTTGTGTCAGACAAAGAGGTGCCAGACTTTCCTGGCCGTGGGTTCGTCATCGAACGGATCACCTCGATGAACAAGCGCGAACTGAAAGAGAGTCTCGCTGGTATCACGCAGGCCAATATCGCCGTGAGGAACTTCCCGATGTCTGCCGAAGAACTGCGCCGTCGCCTGAAACTGCGTGACGGTGGTGACATCTATATTTTCGCCACAACGGTCGAAAACGTAGGCCATCGGCTCCTTGTTTGCCGAAAAATCTCAAATTAAATTTGGTTTTTTGCTCACTTATTCGTACCTTTGCGCCAAAATACAAAGGATTTATGGAAACTGAAAACAATATCATTGATCAGCAAGACGCCCAGGTGCAGTATGATGACGAGAACATCCGCACCTTGACGGGTCTGGAGCATATCCGTTTACGTCCTGGTATGTATATCGGAAAGCTTGACGACGGCTCCAAGCCCGACGACGGTATCTATGTGCTGCTGAAAGAGGTGTTCGACAACTCTATCGATGAATTCAAGATGAAGGCAGGCGACCGTATCGAGGTGACCATCGAGGATAACCTTCGGGTGACGGTGCGCGACTATGGACGAGGCATCCCCCAGGGAAAGCTCATCGACTCCGTCAGCATCCTGAATACCAGCGGTAAGTTCGACTCTAAGGCTTTCAAGAAATCTATCGGTCTGAATGGTGTGGGTGTGAAGGCCGTTAATGCCCTGAGCAGCCATTTTGAGGTGCGCAGCTATCGTGATGGGAAGGTGCGCAAGGCCATCTTCGAGCGTGGCGTGCTGATAAGTGATGTGACGGAGCCCTCTCAGGATGAGAACGGTACCTACGTCTTCTTTGAGCCGGACAATACGCTCTTCAAGAACTACTCCTATCACGATGAAATCGTGGAGTATATGCTCCGAAACTATACTTACCTGAACACGGGGCTGACCATCATGTACAACGGTCGTCGCATCATCTCCCGCCGAGGTCTGGAGGATCTGCTGAAGGACCGCATGACCAGTGATGCCCTCTATCCCATCATCCATCTGCAGGGCGAAGATATCGAGATTGCCTTCACGCATGCCAACCAGTATGGCGAGGAGTATTATTCCTTCGTCAATGGTCAGCATACCATCCAGGGCGGCACCCACCAGAGTGCCTTCAAGGAGCATATCGCCCGTACCATCAAGGAGTTCTTCAACAAATATGAGTATGGCGACATCCGCACGGGTATCGTGGCTGCCATCTCCATTAACGTCGAGGAGCCCATCTTCGAGAGTCAGACGAAGATCAAGCTCGGCTCCACCACGATGTCGCCTGACGGGGTGAGCATTAATAAATATGTGGGTGACTTCATCAAACAGGAGGTCGACAACTATCTGCATATCCATCAGGATGTGACGGAGGTGCTTGAGAACAAAATCAAGGAGAGTGAGCGTGACCGTAAGGCGATGGCGGGTGTGACGAAACTGGCCCGTGAGCGCGCCAAGAAGGCGAACCTCCACAACCGCAAGCTTCGCGACTGCCGCATCCATTATAGTGACACGAAGAACGACCGCAAGGAAGAGTCGTGCATCTTCATCACTGAGGGTGACTCTGCCAGTGGCAGTATCACGAAGAGCCGCGACGTGAACACCCAGGCCGTGTTCTCCCTGCGAGGCAAACCCCTTAACAGCTTCGGTCTCACCAAGAAGGTGGTCTATGAGAATGAGGAGTTCAACCTTTTGCAGGCCGCCCTCGACATTGAGGAGGGACTGGACACCTTACGATATAATAAGGTGATTGTGGCTACCGATGCCGATGTCGACGGCATGCACATCAGACTGCTGATCATCACCTTCTTCCTGCAGTTCTTCCCTGAACTGATCAAGAAGGGACATGTCTATGTGTTGCAGACGCCGCTCTTCCGAGTACGCAACCGAAGGACGAAGATCCGCAGCAAAAAGGCGATAGCTGAGGCTGATGCCAAGTCGGACAAGAAGAGCGACTTCATCACCCGCTACTGTTACAGCGAGGAGGAGCGTCAGGCAGCTATCAATGACTTAGGGCCAGATCCTGAAATCACCCGATTCAAGGGACTGGGTGAGATCTCGCCCGATGAATTCGCTGGTTTCATCGGTCCCGACATCCGTTTGGAACAGGTGACACTGCATAAGAACGACCAGGTGCAGAAACTCCTGGAATACTATATGGGCAAGAACACGATGGAGCGTCAGAACTTCATCATCGATAACCTTGTCATCGAAGAAGACAGACCAGAAGAAGAATATGATTAGATTATTGTTTATAGTTTGCAGTTTATTGTGCTTCTCTACGGCTTATGGGCAGAGAATGACCGAGTCTTTGCATAAATTGCAGTATGCCGAGATGGTGATCAATAGCCTCTATGTCGATAGTGTCGACGAGGTGAAACTGGTGGAGGACGGCATTCGGGGTATGCTTAGCAAGCTGGATCCGCACTCGTCGTACTCTACACCCAAGGAAGTGAAGGAACTGAAGGAACCGCTCGACGGTAACTTTGAGGGTATTGGTGTCCAGTTTAATATGATGGAGGATACACTTATCGTCATTCAGCCAGTCACCAATGGTCCGTCAGAACGGGTAGGTATCATCGCCGGCGACCGTATCATCTCTGTCAACGATACTGCCATCGCTGGTGTGAAGATGTCGAAGGAGGAGATTATGAAGCGCCTTCGAGGGCCGAAGGGGACGAAGGTGGAGCTGGGCGTGGTTCGTTCCGGCATCGGCGAGACGCTTAAGTTCACCGTCGTCCGCGACAAGATTCCCGTCCATTCCATCGACGCCACCTATATGATCCGGCCTGGCATCGGCTATATCCGCATCGGCAATTTCAGCGCGACGACGCATCAGGAGTTCATTGAGAGTCTCCGTCAGCTGAAGGCGCAGGGTATGCAGCATCTGATTCTCGACCTTCAGGAGAACGGTGGCGGCTATCTGAAGGCGGCCGTTGATATTGCCGATGAGTTCCTGCATCGTGGCGACCTTATCGTCTATACCAATGGCCGTCGTGTCCCCCGTACGGACTATACTGCCAACGGTAACGGCGCATTTATGGATGGTAGGGTAGTTGTACTGGTCGATAGCTATACGGCTTCTGCAGCAGAGATTGTCACTGGCGCCATTCAGGATCAGGACCGTGGTCTGGTGGTCGGCCGTCGTACCTTTGGAAAGGGGTTGGTTCAGCGTCCTATCGACCTGCCAGACGGTTCCATGATCCGTCTCACCATTGCCCATTATTACACGCCTTCAGGCCGTTGTATCCAGAAGCCTTATACGAAAGGTGATGTCAAGGATTATGCGATGGATATGGTGAACCGTCTGAAGAGTGGAGAGCTGACCAATGCCGACAGCATTCATTTTGTTGACTCCCTGAAGTATGAGACGCTTCGTGAGCATCGCACCGTCTATGGTGGTGGAGGTATCATGCCCGACTATTACGTGCCGCTTGATACCACCCTTTACACCCCATTCCACCGGCAGTTGGCGGCCAAGAGCATCATTATCCAACAGAATCTACGTTTTGTCGATAACCATCGCAAGGAGTTGAAGGCTCGCTGGAAAGACTTTGCTGATTTCAAGCAGAATTATGAGGTGCCTCAGAGTCTTGTCGATGCCGTTGTTGCTGAGGGTGAGAAGCAGAATGTCAAACCCAAGGATGAGGCTGAACTACAGAAGACCTTGCCTTATCTCCGTTTGCAGATGAAGGCCCTGATAGCCCGTGACATCTGGGAAATGAGCGAATACTTCTCCATCTTCAACGAGAGCAGCGAGATTGTTAAGAAGGCCCTCGAAGTGATTCAGCAGCCTGATATGTTCTGGTTAGGTGCTGATATCAGTGGCACGTCAGGACTGGAGGCACACGGGGTACAGCTATACAATGCCCAGGGGGAGCCTCGTGAGAACACGGTGCTGATGAAGGAATACGGACTGAATGCGGCCCGTTTCCGTGTATGGGTCGATCCCAAGGACGGCCTCTGCAGCAAGGAGGATGTGCTGAAACTGGCCCGTCGCGCTAAAGAGCAGCAGATGGCCATTATGATCGACTTCCATTACAGCGACTGGTGGGCTGACCCTGCCAAGCAGAACATTCCCAAGGCTTGGGAACAGATGGACTACGCTGCGATGCGGCAGGCCCTGGCCCAGCATACCCGTGAGACTCTCCAGCTGCTAAAGGATAACGGCATCGACGTGAAATGGGTACAAGTGGGCAACGAGACCACGCATGGTTTCCTTTGGCCTATGGGACGGGCTGAGGAGAATATGGCGCAGTATGCCGGACTGACGCAGGCTGGCTATGAGGCCGTGAAAACAGTCTACCCAGAGGCTGTCTGCATCGTTCATCTCGACGGTGGCTGTGATCCCAAGCGCTATGAGTTCATCTTCGATGGACTGCAGCAGAACGGGGCGAAATGGGATATGATTGGTCTGAGCGTCTATCCTTATTGGGATATCGATGCCGGGCTGACGAAGGATGAGGACGAGACGCTCACAAAGGCCATTGCCAATATCAACCAGTTGTGGGAGAAATTCCATACGCCCTTGATGATTGTTGAGACAGGCTATGATGCAGACCGTCCGGAAGACGGCAAGCGCTTTATGGGCCGTCTTATTGATGCGGCTCGTGTTCAGACGGGAGGACATTGCCAAGGTGTCTTCTACTGGGCTCCAGAACTGGAAGGTCACTACAGACTTGGTGCCTTCCGCAACCATCGTCCGACGGTCATCATGGATGCCTTCAAGGAGGCGTCCTCAGCTGGGAATCACAAATAGAAGATACTCTCGGGACCCATATTGAACAAGAGGTCGAGAATCGATAAATTGGGCAGGAAGCCGTGTTTCTGCTGATATACCTGATAGTACGGCTTTGGTTCGAAATCGGGATCGGGCTGAGGATTCTTGGGGCGAATCGCCGAGCGGAAGTCTATATTTTGTCCCGCAGAAATAAAAGAAATCTGAGAAATATTCGCTTCGCTCTTTTGTGCATAGCCCGTGCCGAAGGCACTTTCTTTTATTTCTGCGGGACATAAAAAATTCTCTGTAGGAACAACTCGGGGCTGGATGTCGATTAATTCGCAGATTTTGGTTCTGATGGCTTCGTTGAAATCGAGCAGATAGTCCCAGCGCTGTTCGAAGAAGGGACGGATGTCATCCTGATAATACTCGAAGAACGGACTCTCACCATAGGCACTCTGCAAAGCGTTCCAATGTAGATGGCGCCAGTTTCCGTGGTCGCTGATGCGTGTGTCCTTGATGAGTGGTGAGCCTCCTCGCTCCGTTGGAACGGTGAGGGCTTGGATGCCCTGCGTGGTGGCGATGAGGCAGCGGTTACGGTAGGTCTGCTTCTGGAAACTCTCCCACTGTTCTATCTGAACATCTTCGGCCCGATGCAGTTTCTGATACCACTGCACCGGGCCGAAATAGGTTGTACTCAGTAGGACGGTTCCCATTATTTTATGTTGTCTACAATCCGTCCGAGTCGGCTCCAACGGATGCCACCTATGCCGCTGTGGTCAGGATCACTCGACCACCAGATGAAGATCGGCTTGCCGACGATGTGGTCCTCAGGCACGAACCCCCAGTAGCGGGAGTCGGCAGAGTTGTGGCGGTTGTCGCCCTGCATCCAGTAGTAGTCCATCTTAAAGGTATATTCGCGGGCTTCCTGGTCGTTGATGAAGATCTTGCCGTCGCGGATTTCGAGTTTGTTGCCCTCATACACCTTGATGGGACGCTCATAGACGGCGATGTTATCGAGTGTCAGGCGGATCTTCTCTCCCTTCTTCGGAATCCACACGGGACCGTAGTTATCTCGTGTCCAGTGCTTATTGCCGTTCAGCGGATAGATCTCAAGGTCGTTGGCATCGGTATTCAGCGTGACGCTCTCCACGATGTCCTTCCGGGCTTGCAAAGATGTGACGGCGTGCTTCGTCAGCGGCAGATATCCCAGGGTGTTCAGGCTTGTGAGGTCTTCCATCGAGATGCCGAGGTCATCCATCACTTCTTCAGGAATGGCCTGCTTCAGTTTCACACGATAGGTGTACTGCACATTCTCCGGCTCCTTGTTAGCCTTGCCGTCGAGATAGACGATGTGGTTGCGGATTTCAAGTGTCTGTCCGGGCAGTCCCACGCAACGTTTCACGTAGTTCTCGCGACGGTCCGTCGGACGGGTGATAATCTCTCCATACTCCGCCTGGTTCCGCCACAGTTCGTTGCGTCCGGCAGCGTAAATGGCATCGAAATACTGTATTCGCTGCTCTGCCGACAACGAGTCGGGATTAGGGCGGTTCGGATAGATCTGATAGCCAATGCTGTAGCACATTTGATAATAGTCATACGACTGATACTGTGGTGCCGAACAAAGTGTGTCGCCTGCAGGGAAGTTGAACACCACGATATCGTTCAGCTGTACGTCGCCCAGTCCCTTCACACGGCGGTAGTCCCAATGGGGCCACTCAATATAGCTCTTGCACTCTACGACAGGCAGCGTATGCTGTGTCAGCGGCATTGTCAACGGTGTCTGTGGGATACGGGGGCCGTAGCTCACTTTCGACACGAACAGATAATCGCCCGTCAGCAACGACTTCTCCAACGAACTCGATGGAATCACGTAGTTCTGGAAGAAGAACTGGTTGATGAAATACACAGCCACGAGGGCAAACACCAAAGCATCGATCCACGACATAACGAACTTTACGGGCCGTTCGGCTTCCTTCCACCATTGCCACTTGATCTTCTTGGTGATATAGACATCATAGATAAACGGCACAACCAGCAGCCCCCACCACGACTTCACCCAGTAGAGGAACAACAGATACAATATCAGCACGACGATAAACTTCGCCCACTGTACCTTAGGATTGAATTCTTTCTTCTTTTCCATCTTCTAAAACTTAAACATATCTGATATAGTCAGCAAACCCTGATGCTCCTTGGTGTACTCCGCAGCCAAGACTGCTCCGAGGGCAAAGCCCTTACGACTATGGGCATCGTGGGTAATGGTAATCAGATCGGCATCCGAGTCATAGCGGATGGTGTGGATGCCTGGCACTTCACCACGACGGATATGATCCACTCGAAGGTACTTCTTGTCCGTTGTATCCTCCTTCCACGCCTCCTTACGGTCGATATTCTCTACTATTTCCTCTGCCAGCGTGATAGCTGTACCGCTGGGATGATCGAGCTTGTGTACGTGGTGCGTCTCCTCCATCTCCACATCATACTGCGGGAATTGGTTCATAATCTTGGCCAGATAACGGTTCACAGCCGAGAAGATGGCTACGCCGATGCTGAAGTTCGAGGCCCAGAAGAGCGTCTTGCCGTCAGCACAAGCCTCGCGCACCTCGTCGCCGTGTTCCTTCATCCAACCCGTTGAACCTGAGACCACCTTCACGCCCTTGGCCCAAGCCTTCAGGTAATTACCGTAGGCTGCCTGCGGAGCCGTGAACTCAATGGCTACATCAGCCGATGCAAAGGCCTCGGAATCGAAGTCTTGCTGGTTGTCGATGTCGATGATACTCACTATTTCATGGCCACGGTCCAGTGCGATCTGTTCGATCATCTTTCCCATCTTGCCATAGCCGATCAATGCTATTTTCATACCTTATTATTAATTTAGTCGCTGCAAAATTACTCATTATTTTTATATAATGTGCATTCTGTATTAATAATTTTGCATTATTACGATTATTTCACAGCAGCAAATGGTATATTCCGCCCGCCAACGGCTTCACCACACCCTTCATCTCCAGTTGGAAGAGCAACGCTGTCAGACGGCCGATGGGGATGCCTGTCTTGACGGTGATGATGTTGAGTTGGAGGCCGTTGGTTTGTTGTAGCAGGCTGACTATCTGCTGTTCTTCTGGCGAGAGGTCTGGAAAGAGGTTTCGCTCGATTCCATCGGCGATAGCTTGTTGCAGACGGGTCTCATCCAACCATCCCATCGCCTTCACGAAGTCCTCGGCATTGGAGATCAGACCAGCCCCATTGTCGCGGATCAGATTGTTACAGCCTTCGGAATATGGCTGTCCCACATTACCAGGGAAGGCAAAGACGGCACGGGCATAACTTTGGGCAATATCAGCGGTGATCAGCCCTCCACCTTTTGCGCCACTTTCAATCAAAATGGTCGCATCCGCCATACCTGCTACAATTCGGTTGCGACGCACGAAGTTGGGCTTGTCGGCATTGGTCTGTGTCATAAATTCCGTGAGCAGTCCTCCGTGGTTGATCATCTTCGCAGCAACTTCACGATGCCGGTAGGGATAGATTTGGTCCAGTCCGTGAGCCAAAACCCCCACTGTCGGATAACCATTCTCCAAGGCCTGTTTGTGGGCGCAGATATCGACGCCATAGGCCAGACCGCTGACTATCAGCACTTCAGGGCAATACTGTCTGAGGTCTCTGACGAAGCGCCGGATCAGGTCTTCGCCATAGGTTGTCATCCTTCGGGTGCCAACGATGCTGATGATCCTTGTCTGGTTCAGGTCTGCGTTGCCTGTGTAGTAGATGACAATAGGTGCATCGGGGCACTCCGTAAGCCGTTGGGGATAGTCATCGCTGGTCAATGTCAAAGCCCGAATGCGATGCTCTTCCATAAAGCGGATTTCTGCTTCAGCCCGTCTCATCGGCTCATTCCAGTCCTTCAGGGCTTCCATCAGTCGCGGTGAGGCATCTTTGATAATATCCCCAATCTCGTTCCGATGTTCAAACAACAACTGTGCACTACCTACTGCCTTATACAGTTCCAGTGCCTGTTGGTAATTGAAATTCGTCAAGCGCGTCAGCGCCATCGTGTAAAATATCTCCTGATCCATATATTTCTACTTTCGTTTAAGATATTCGTATCCGAAGCGGCAGCGGAGGCAGTCCTTCTTGTCGCAGTATTCCTTCTTGAGTTGGATGAGGGCCTGGGAATCTCCTGCCGTCTGGACGGGAAGCCCCACCTGTTGCCACATACGGATGATGTAATTGTTCTCTGCCTTCAGTTGTTCCAAGAAGTCGAAGGCCCGGTCGCAAAGCACTTCCTTCGAACGGTGACGCCCGTATGCAAACAGCATCGGGATAGCCGTATTGATCATCAACAGATTCAACGAACCGTAGGTCAGATGCTTCTCCTTCTTCGAACTAGTGGAGCCGAAGGTGTAGTGCGTTTCCCAATAAGGAGTTACGTGGGATGAGAAAAGCGTCTTCAACTGTTCGATGGTCTCACATTCCACCAACTGGCTCAGCCCGGCCTTCTGCTGATAATAGAGGTTGGCCAGTTGTGAGATGCGGATATGGGGGAAGTTCTGAGGGCGGAGTCTGAGGAACCGCCAGAGATGGAAATCTATCGGTTTCATCGAGAACTTGTGGGCCAGATAGAGGTATTCGTTGCGCAACTTGGCGAAGTAACCCTCGTTGAGCGCATCCTTCTGATAATACTCCGGCACCGCCTCGAGTTCGAGCAGTCCTGCCTGTCCCATAAAGATCGCCTCAATCTGGAAAAGGTCGTCACGATGGTGGTTCACGGCATCGAGGGGAATACTCTGTGCCCACTGTTCAAAGACCTCGCCATTGATGCCGAAGCCATAGTTACGGGCCAAGGTCACGAAGTAGGCATCCTCCCAGGAACCGCCACACAGCTCTGCCCGTCGTTTGATGGCCTCCGTCTTCTGCTCCAGCCGTTCAGTCTGTAGGGCTGCCATCCACGAGTGTACCAGTAGCCGTGTCAACTCTGGAATCACCTTATAGCACGGCGGATAACTGTCGGTCTTCAACAACTCTTCGTAGTGACTCTTGACGTTCTCAGGCACGTCGAGCTGCATCTGCTTGATGAACTCACCGTTGGTGTTCATCACCTCCGCATCGAGTACGCCGGCCACGTGCAGGATCACGTTGTCGTAGTTCTTGTCCTTGTCGTGGCCGTGCAGATACCAGTCAGACGACTTGTCGTGGATCTCCACATTTCCCACCCACAGTGTCCGTCCGATTCTCACTTTCGCATTAAAGAAGTCAGGCCCCGCATTCCTGTTATGCAGTCCTGAGTCAATCACCTCGACGGTCTGTCCGTCGCTCGTCTGAAGCTCCCTCAACGGGAACAGCTTGTGCTTCCACACATAATGCAATAATTGTTCCATAGTGGCAATTTAAGTTGTTAACTCGCTGCAAAATTAATGGTTTTTCCTGAAATGACCAAATCTTTAGGTAAAAAAATGTAAATGTAATCATAAAGTTCAAAGTTCAAAGTTCAAAGTTCAAAGTTTTTATTACCTTTGTGCTCAGAAATGAAGATAGGAAACATTGATTTCGGCGAGCGCCCCGTGTTCCTCGCTCCGATGGAAGATGTGACGGACATCGGCTTCCGGATGCTGTGCAAGCGGTTCGGAGCGGCGATGGTCTATACCGAGTTTGTATCGGCTGAGGCCCTTATCCGTGATGTGAAATCGACCATCTCGAAACTCACCATCAGCGACGAGGAGCGACCTGTGGGCATCCAGATCTACGGTCGCGACGTGGAGGCGATGATTGAGGCGGCAAAGATCGTGGAGCAGGCGGGGCCAGACCTCATCGACCTGAACTTCGGCTGTCCGGTGAAGAAGGTGGCTGGCAAGGGTGCCGGAGCCGGTATGTTGCAGAACATCCCCAAGATGCTGGAGATCACGCAGAAGGTGGTGGACGCCGTGAAGCTGCCCGTGACCGTGAAGACGCGCTTGGGCTGGAACCACGAGCAACTCATCATTACCTCCTTGGCCGAGCAATTGCAGGACTGCGGCATCCAGGGGTTGACCATTCACGGACGAACTCGTTCTCAGATGTACACAGGCAATGCTGACTGGACGCTCATCGGCGAGGTGAAGCGTAATCCTCGCGTACATATTCCTATTATAGGTAATGGTGATATCCATTCCCTCGATGAGGCTGATGTGGCCTTTGATACCTATGGTGTCGATGCCGTGATGATAGGTCGGGCCACCTTCGGCTGTCCTTGGATCTTCAGTCGCGAAACTCTCGATTTCAACGATAAACTCGACATCCTTGAAGAACTCCTGCGTATTAATGTCGAGCGCATCGACGAGAAGCGCGGCATCCTTCACACCCGTCGCCATCTTGCTGCCACACCCATCTTCAAGGGCATCCCCAACTTCCGTCAGACGCGCATCGCTATGCTCCGTGCCGAAACGATGCCCGACCTCCTCGCCATCCTCGAAGATGTTAGGAAAGATTTTTCCATTCACTAAACAAATACGATTATGAAAGAACTAAAAGGTACCAAAACAGAGAAGAACCTGCAGGAAGCCTTTGCCGGCGAGTCGCAGGCCAGAAACAAGTACTCCTACTGGGCATCGAAGGCCAAGAAGGACGGTTACGTACAGATTGCAGCCATCTTTGAGGAGACGGCAAACAACGAGAAGGAACACGCCAAGATGTGGTTCAAACTCTTAGAGGGCGGCGCCATCAAGTCTACTCTTGAGAACCTGGAGGCTGCTGCCAATGGTGAGAACTTCGAGTGGACAGATATGTATGCCCGTATGGCCAAGGAGGCTCGTGAGGAAGGTTTCGATGAGATTGCCGAGAAGTTTGAGGGTGTGGCCAAGATCGAGAAGGAACACGAGGCCCGCTATCGCAAGTTGCTTGACAATATTAATAAGGAACGCGTGTTCTCAAAGGACGGAGACGTCATCTGGCAATGCTCTAACTGCGGCCACATCGTCGTAGGCAAGAAGGCACCCGAGGAGTGTCCTGTCTGTAACCATCCGCAGGCGTACTTCCAAGTGAAAGCAGAGAACTACTAAAACAATGATCCCCGCCAGCCGGCGGGGATCATTGTTTTAGAACCACTTCATCAATCCTCGGAGATAGGCGGTGAGCTCACCGGCCATCTTCTCATCCTGATAGATGTTGGGGTGATAGTCGTTGCCGTACCATTCGTTACTTTGGATGGGCGACATATCGAAACGATAGACCTCCTTGTCACCAGCCTTCTTGGCCTCAGCGGTCACCTCGTCGAGTAGCTGACGGGCTTCCTTCAGTTCCTGGTTGTAGAGCATAGAGCCCGTGAGGAACACGATCTTCGCCTTCGGATTGTGCTGACGGGCCAGCTTATACAGCTTCTGATAACCCTCCTTGAGAAGCTTCAGGTCGTAGTTGCGGGTAGAGAGGTCGTTGGTGCCGAGGTTGATGCAGACGACATCGGGCTGATAACGGCTGAAGTCCCATTTCTCTTTGAGGAACGATGCTTCCTTACGCAAATCCAAGTCGAGGGCATAACCTGTATATTCGTACTGCACAGGCATGCAGCTGCGAGGCGAACCTGTCTTGGCTTCACCATAGTTGCGATAGGCGCCAATGCCGCTACGGGCCACCACCCAATGCTGGGCATTGAGGTTGCGAGCGGTGATGGAGGCATAGGAGTAATAATGGTTCTCCGTCTCGTATTCGAAGTGTTCCTCCTTGAGCATACCTTCGTTTCCATAGCCGCAGGTGATGGAATTGCCGATGAATTCAATCTTTCTTGAGGGGAAGGCAGGGGCATCGACAAGCGATTTGCCTTCGTCTAAGATAAAGCCCCAGAACTCTGGATACATCTCGTAGCCCTCAATGGCATACATCAGTCGGACGGTGTGACGGCTATCTGGCAAAGCTGTGGCAAGGGTCACCACAGAGTCACGTTGTCCACGGAAGGCAACCTTGAAAGGTTCAGCCTGATCGATCTGTGCCATAAAGTAACCGCTGCCCGGTTTGGCCATCATCTTGAGCGAAGTACCCTCAAAAGCTGCCACAATCTGAACGCCGGGATAGTTCCAGGCAGGGCGCTCAGGGTTGGTAAAGCTGATACGGCCTGCGTAAAGGATATGCTTGTCGGCAGGACTGACGAAGGTTCCCTTGAGGGGGAAGGTTTTGTTGGTTGCGGACGCAGATAAAGGTGAAAAGGTGAGAAGGTGAAAAAGTGAAACACCTATCACCAGACCTTTTACCATACTTAATTTTTTCATACTTTTGTTATTATATTTAGTTCCTAATTATTCACCTTTTCACTTTTTCACCTTTGCTATTTCCCAGGGAATTTCGAATTGAGGTACTGCTGGAAGGCAGGGAGATAGGCTTCGGTGACGTGGATGATCTCCTCGCCGATATAGATGCAGTCGTTGCGGTCCACCTTGCGGATCTTCTCCAAGCAGACAATAAACGAACGATGTACACGCATAAACTGCTGTGTGGGCAGCATATCCTCAACGGCTTTCATCGTGAGATGGGTAACAAGCGGACGCCGCTCACTCTCGAGATAGAACATCACATAGTCCTTCATCCCGCTAACGTAGATGATGTCGCTAATGGCAATCTGGCGGTATTCGCCGTCGACTTTGAGGAAAAGAGTTCGAGGAAGGAGGAAGGAGGAAGGAGGAAGGAGATTATCTTCTTTCTCCGATTCTGCCGCAGGAGTATCCTCATTCCTCGTTTCTCGTTCCTCGTTCCTCGTCGAGAACCACTCCCTCGCTTTATCAATCGCCGCGATGAACTTATTATAGCGAATGGGCTTCAGGAGGAAATCGAGGGCCTTGACCTCGTAGCTCTCGAAGGCATATTCCTTAAAGGCGGTGGTGAAGATGACACGCGTCTCAGAGGGTATTATGTGGGCGAGTTCCATACCGTTGAGGTCTGGCATCTGGATGTCGAGGAAGAGGAGGTTGGGCTTCTGTTCCTTGACGGCGTTGATGGCCTCGACGGAGTCGGTAAAGGAGGCCAGGAGTGTCAGGTCTGGCGTCTTGGTAACGAAGGACTCCAGGAGTTTGACAGCCAGCGGTTCGTCGTCGACGATGATACAAGAGAGGGTCATGGGCGAAGGGTGATACGGACGTGATAGATGTCGCCTTCGAGGGACTGCTCCCAGGTGTAGCGGCCAGGATAGATGAGATCAAGACGGCGACGGGTGTTCTCCAGGCCGATGCCAGAGCCGCTGCGGTCTGTGTCGTCCTTGGGGAAGTTGGTGTTGTCGCAGGTAAAGACGAGATTGTCGTCCTGCTGTTCCAGACGGATATCGATCTTTGAAGGCCGGCTGCTGCTTACGCCGTGTTTGAAGGCATTCTCGATGAGCGAGATGAAGAGCAGAGGGGCAATGTTCTGTTGACAGTTGACAATTGACAGTTGACAGTTGACCTCCGTTTTGTCGTTACAGCGCAGCTTCATCAGTTCGATATAGTTGCGCATAAACTCCACCTCTCCTTGAATGGGCACCGTCTCACGGCGTGTCTCATACATTGCATAGCGCATCAGGTCGCTCAGCTGGGCGATGGCGTCCTGAGCCTTGTCGGCATCAATCTGCACGAGCGACGAGATATTGTTCAGCGTGTTGAACAGGAAGTGCGGGTTCAGCTGGTTCTTCAGCCATTCGAGTTCTGCCTCCGTTCGCTTCTGCTGTTCCTCTTTCAGTTGCCGCTTGATGACCGTTGAACGACGCACATGATGCACCAGCAAGGCGATTCCTGCCAGGAAGGCACTCATGAGGATAGCCACTAGCGACGAGGCATAGAAGTTCGCAAGGGCAAACTGACGATGACGCTCATCGGGAATGCGATCTATGAACATCTGCGGATTAAAGTCATAGAAGAAGATGTACACCAGTCCTATGAGGATGAGGGCGTTGCCTCCCCAGAACATCCAACGGCGGTTGCGGTAGTAGCCCAGGGGCACGAGGATGAGGGCGTTGACGAAGTAGATGGCGGCCGACGTCCAGTGGATCCTGGCGTTCATATCGAAAGCTCTCACTGCTCCCGTCCAGCTCTGTGTGGCGATGAATGCAGAGATGGCCGGCACCATCAGGAATGCCAGCCATGCTGCTATCTGCAGTCCGTAGAACGTGATGTCTTGTCGAGTGATTCTTACTTTCATGCTGCAAAGTTATACATTAATTATCAAACTACCAAACAAATAGAGGTTCTCTTTTCTTTTTCAACAACGGATTACACGGATTACACAGATTTCTTGGGCTTAATCCGTTAAATCCGTGCAATCCGTTGTCTTTATATTATTGTGGCATTGTTGCGTTGCCTGCGCCGTTGCCAGAGGTGCTGCCGGAGCCTACGCTGTTGAGCATCTCACCCTGCGACTGCTGCTCGATGAAGTCGTTCTGTACGCGGCTGGTGTGCTGCTTGGCTCTTACCTTGCTGTTGCCGAAGGTGTAGCTGACGGTGAAGGTCACGCCGTAGATGGGCACTTTGACGTTGGTGTAAGAGGTAAAGTTCTGGCCGCGGCTGCTGCTCTCGATGTTCAGGTTGCCACCCTTGTTGAGTCCTACGATACCCTGTACGCCGATGGTGAGCTTGTCGTTGAAGAGTGACTTCGAGAGGGTGGCAGTCAGCATGTTGAAACCGCCGCTCCATCCCTGCAGGGTGTAGTTCTTCGTTGAGGTGATGAGGAAGGCGCTGAGCTTCAGGTCCCAGGGGAGCGTCTGTTGCAAGCCTGCCATGATGTTGGCTGTCCATCCGCTGTTGCTCTGATCCAGGGCGTCGCTCTTCAGACTGAGGTAGTTGATGCTGCTGTTCATGAAGAGGCGTGTGCTCGGAGTCAGCAGGTAGTTCACGTAGGCACTCAGACCCGTCTGGTGACGCTTGACGACGTTGCCATAAGTGGTGTTCAGCAGGTTGTCACTGTCGTAGAAGCTGTACTGCGAGATGGCATTGTCGGTGAAGTTGTGGTGCAGGTTCAGGTTGACCATCAGTTTCGGGGTGAACATGTTGTACACCAGCGAGATGTTATGT
>JAEEGI010004194.1_pt1 | contig 33907 bp, 24 predicted proteins | sample 8958751 | NCBI WGS metagenome assembly JAEEGI01 (sample SAMN16246545, study PRJNA631951) | gut metagenome | biome: gut microbiome; feature: rumen; material: KS-attached | host: Bos | place: Iran: Karaj | collected 2018-10
GAGGATCTCGAGAAGACCGTTAAGAAGCGCTACTTTGTAGAAGACCTCGGTGTTAGCGATGATACCGACTTCAACGATATCGTAGTTGACGTTGTCAGCACCTATACTTATAAGAAGACTACCAGTGAGACTGGTATCGTTACTTTCAGCGAAGAGAAAGTTAAGAGCCGCAAGGCTGAAATCAGAGCCCTCGGCGGTACACTCGACCTTGAGCTGAACATCGGTGGCACAACCTGGAAGAAGAGCGCCAATTTCGATCCTGCAGTGATGTACAACACAGGCAATAAGGAGACTGGCGAACTGCCCGACTACACTGCTGTGCTTCACAGCTTCAACCTGCCGCTTGAATATGATCCTGCTTCCAACGATATCTCTGTAACCGTTTACCAGAAGGACAGCAACATGCCATCTGCTACCGTGAACTTCCCTGCCAAGGGCACCGTTCCTATGATCATCGCTGCAAATGCTTATGAAGAGTGGTCTGTTGAGCGCGTAGCATTCAACTGGAAGAAGTTTATGAACGAATAAGATTTCCATTTTTAGAACATACAAACATGAAAAGGGAGGTGTCCGCAAGGATGCCTCCCTTTATGATGGATAAAATAAATAAGGCAACCTTATGATAGGGTTGCCTTACTGAGTATTATAGAGAGTATTAATAACTTCTGGCGATAATCACGCGCGCCTTGCTGGGCTTGCCGCTGACCATATCTACACCAGGTGTCTGCTCAACGCCGAAGGGCACGCAACGAATCGTGGCCTGTGTCTCTTCCTTGATCTTAGCCTCGGTCTCGGCTGTGCCGTCCCAGTGGCAGAGGAAGAAACCGCCGTCTTTCACGCGCTCCTTGAACTCCTCGTAGTTATCGCACTCGTAGATGTGGGCATCGCGATAAGCCTTGGCCTTCTCGAAGATGTTCTTCTGGATATCCTCGAGCAACTGCTCAACGTATTCCACAATACCATCTACAGGGCGCGTCTCCTTCTCGAGTGTGTCGCGACGCATCACCTCGATGGTGCCGTTCTCGAGATCGCGGGCACCCATTACCAGACGTACGGGAACACCCTTCAACTCGTAATCGGCAAACTTGAAGCCAGGACGCTTGTTGTCGCTATCGTCGTACTTTACGGTAATACCTGCCTTGCGCAGTTCCTCGATGACAGGTGTCAGGCGCTCAGTGATATGCACGAGGTCGTCGCCCTTTGAGATAGGAATAATCACTACCTGAATCGGAGCGAGCTTCGGAGGCAGCACCAGACCGTTGTCGTCGGAGTGGGTCATGATGAGGGCACCGATCAGACGGGTAGAAACGCCCCATGAGGTAGCCCATACATATTCAGGCTTGTTGTCTTTGTTCAGATAGGTCACCTCGAAAGCCTTAGCGAAGTTCTGTCCGAGGAAGTGGGAGGTACCGCTCTGCAGAGCCTTACCGTCCTGCATCATAGCCTCGATGGTGTAAGTGTCGAGAGCACCGGCGAAACGTTCTGTCTCGCTCTTCACGCCCTGAACGACAGGCACAGCCATCCACTCTTCGGCAAACTTGGCATAGACCTTCAGCATCTTCTGTGCTTCCTCTTCGGCCTCCTCACGGGTAGCATGAGCGGTATGACCCTCCTGCCACAGGAACTCAGAGGTACGGAGGAAAGGACGGGTGCGCATCTCCCAGCGCATCACGTTACACCACTGATTGCACATCAGGGGCAGGTCGCGCCATGAGTGAATCCAGTTCTTATACGTGTTCCAGATGATGGTCTCAGAGGTAGGACGCACGATGAGTTCTTCTTCGAGCTTGGCAGCGGGATCGACCTCGACACCGCTCTTATCCTCCTTGGCGCGCAGACGGTAATGGGTTACCACGGCACACTCCTTGGCAAAACCCTCGACGTGCTCGGCCTCGCGGCTCAGGAACGATTTAGGAATCAGCAAGGGGAAGTAGGCATTCTGAGCGCCAGTCTCCTTAAACATCTTGTCAAGCTGCTGCTGCATCTTCTCCCAGATAGCATAGCCATAAGGCTTGATCACCATACATCCGCGTACGGCAGACTGCTCTGCCATATCGGCCTTTACAACCAGATCATTGAACCACTGGCTGTAATTATCGGCTCTCTTTGTTAAATCTTTTAATTCTTTAGCCATTTTTTTATCTCAATTAATCGAATTTGAGTGCAAAATTACATAAAAAAAGCGAAACGCGCATACATTATTATAAATTAATTACTATCTTTGCACCCAAAAATAAGGTTTAACGTTTTAAAATAACAAGAATTATGAAAAGTTTAAAGTCAATTTGCGTAGCCCTTTGCGCAGCATTGGTGCTCGCAGGATGTGGTATGAGTAAGACAGGTCAGGGTGCCCTCATCGGTGGTGGTGGCGGTGCTGCCCTCGGTGCTATCATAGGTGCACTAGCTGGTAACGCTGCTATCGGTACTGCTATCGGTGGTGCTGTCGGTGCAGGTGCCGGTGCTATCATCGGTAAGAAGATGGACAAGGCCAAGAAGGAGGCCGAGGCTATCCAGAATGCCCAGGTGGAAGAGGTGAAGGACTCAAATGGTCTGGACGCCGTGAAGGTGACCTTCGACTCTGGTATCTTGTTTAGTACTGGTAAATCAACACTGACGGCGACCTCCAAGTCATCGCTGCAGGAACTGGCTAATGTGCTGAAGAACAACAACGATTGCGATGTGGCTATTCAGGGTTACACTGACAATCAGGGCTGGAAGAACTCTACAGCCGAGCAGAGTGCCCAGAAGAACAAGGCGCTCTCACTGGATCGTGCTGCTGCCGTTTCTGCTTATCTGCAGAGTCTGAGCGTTCCTACATCTCAGATCAAGAGTGTAGAGGGCTTCGGCGAGGCAAATCCCGTAGCATCTAATGCTACCAAGGACGGTCAGGCTCAGAACCGCCGTGTGGAGGTTTACATGTATGCTTCTCAGAAGATGATTCAGGAGGCTAACGCTCAGGCTGGCAATTAATCGTGACACTGATCTTCCGACTGATCAAGAACACATTGAAATGGATAGTGGCGGCATTCTTTGCCTCCACTATTCTTTCAGTTGTAGCCCTGCGTTTCATACCCGTCTATGTGACGCCGCTGATGTTTATCCGCAGTTATCAGCAACTGACGGGCGATGATGAGTTCAAGTGGTGCCACACATGGGTGCCCCTGAAGAAGATGTCGCCCAGTCTGCCCGTAGCCGTCATCGCCAGTGAGGATGCCAAGTTCCTCAGTCATCATGGCTTCGATTATCAGGCTATTGAGCATGCCGCCAAACGTAATCGCGAACACCCTGAAAAACGCAAACTCGGTGCCTCAACCATCTCTCAGCAGACAGCCAAGAACGTGTTTCTATGGCCTGGTCGCTCGTGGGTGCGTAAAGGTTTCGAGGTCTATTTCACCACACTGATTGAAATGATGTGGAGCAAGGAGCGCATCATGGAGGTCTATCTCAACTCTATCGAGATGGGTAATGGCATTTATGGGGCACAGGCTGTGGCCGAAGAGCACTTCGACACCGATGCCTCTGAACTCTCTCGCGCCCAGTGTGCACTTATTGCAGCCACGCTGCCTAATCCACGTAAATTTTCGAGTAAACACCCTTCAGCCTATATGCTGAAGCGGCAGGCACGTATCTTGCGTGAGATGCGCTACGTGCCGAAATTCCCGACTAACGAGTAAGTTCCCAGAAAGCAACTGCTGCCGCAGCCGCTACATTCAGCGAATCGACCTGATGTTTCATCGGGATGCGCACCACATAGTCGGCCTCGGCAATTGTTTGCTGGGGAAGGCCGTCGCCCTCTGTACCCATTATGATAGCGAGCCGTTCTTCTGCCTTCAGTCTTGGATCATCGAGACTGACGGAGTCGTCTGTCAGTGCCATCGCTGCAGTCTTGAAGCCTAAGTCGTGGAGCGTAGAGTAGGTGTCGAGCCATGTCCAGGGAACTAAGAACACACTGCCCATCGACACTCTGACAGCACGACGGTTCAGAGGGTCACAACTCGTAGGTGTGAGCAGGACAGCATCGATGCCCAGTGCTGCTGCAGAACGGAAGATTGCCCCGATGTTCGTCGTATCTACCACACCGTCGATGACAACGATTCTGCGTGCATCGCGACACACTTCTGCCACGGTCTTAGGCTGTGGCCTTCTCATCGCACAGAGCACACCACGCGTCAACGTGTAGCCCGTCAATTGGCTCAGCAGTTCACGTTCGCCTGTATAGACAGGGATATCCTGACAACGGGCCACGATATCTGCTGCATCGCCACTGATATGTTTCCATTCGCAGAGCAGCGCCGTAGGCTCGTAGCCAGCACTGAGCGCCACCCTGATAACCTTCGGACTCTCAGCGATAAACATGCCCTGCTCAACGTTCAGCCTGTTGCGCAACTGCGCCTCAGTAAGCTTGCTGAACACCTGTACCTCGGGCTGTTCCAACGATTTGATCTCTATGACGCTTCCCATATCGCTGTTAAAATCAGATGAACAGACTACCTATCTGGAAGATGGCTGCGGAGACGAGCCAGGCTACAGCGGTGGTATAGCCTGCTGCGAAGAGTGCCCAGCGCCAGGAACCCGTCTCACCCTTGATGGCGGCAATCGTCGCGATACAGGGGAAGTAGAGCAAAATGAATATCAGGTAGGCATAGGCCGAGAGCGGATTGATGCCTTCTTTCTCCATTGCCTGGCGCAGAACCGTATATTTCGACGAGTATTCGCTGAAATCATCATCGTCGCCGAAGGCCTCATCGCCAGAGTATAGCCCAACGCTGGTAGAAGCCACAATCTCCTTGGCACCAACACCCGCCAGAAGCGACACGTCGAGTTTCCAGTTGAAGCCCTGAGGCATGAATATCGGTTCGATGGCCTTACCCATGCGCCCTATATAACTCTGCTCCTGCTGAGCCTGTGGTTCGAGTTCGTCGTGATGCGGATAATACCCCAGTGCCCAGACAATAATAGAGGCCACGAGGATGATGCCTCCCATCTTCTTCAGATAGGCCTTGCCTTTCTCCCAGGTGTGGCGCCAGATTGACTTCGGCGTGGGCCAGCGATAAGGTGGCAACTCCATCACGAAGGGAGTATCTTCGCCCTTGATGACGAGTGAGGAGAAGATCTTACTGACGATGACAGACACGAGGATGCCGATGGCATAGAGCGACAGTAGTACCCACGAACGATACTGCAACGTGAAGAACGTGCCGGCAATCATGATATAGATAGGCAGACGTGCCGAACAACTCATAAAGGGCAAAATCATCATCGTGATGATACGTGAGCGGCGACTCTCGATCGTACGGGTAGCCATCACGGCGGGCACGTTACAGCCAAAGCCCATGATCAAGGGGATGAACGACTTGCCGTGAAGTCCCATCTTGTGCATCAGTTTATCCATGATAAAGGCAGCACGCGCCATATAGCCCGAATCCTCCATCAGCGAGATAAAGAAGTAGAGGATGAGAATCTGAGGGAGGAAGACGATGACAGAGCCCACACCACCGATCACGCCATCGATGAGCATTGCCTTGAGCGGTCCGTCTGCCATCGACTCTCCGATACGGTCGCCTATCCATGCTACCAGAGCCTCAATCCAGTCCATAGGATATTGTCCTAAGGAGAAGGTGGTCTCGAACATGATGAAGAGCAACAGGAAGAAGATGGGGAATCCGAAATACTTATGCGAGAGTACATTGTCGATGAGGTGCGTCGTCTTATAGGTATCTTCCTTGGTGCCCGTCTTGAATCGGGCCTCCTTCAGTGCACCATGAATAAAACCGTATTTGGCATCCATGATAGCCGTCTCGGAGTCGTTGCCCGTCTCTTCCTTCACACGTGCTGAAGCCTTATCGCGCTCCGTCGTCAGTTTGTGGAAATCGTCGAGACGGTTCTCTCCAGCCATGTGATGGCCCAGATAGTCGAGCACCTGACTGTCGTGCTCCAGCAGTTTGAGGGCGAGGAATCGGGTAGAGTAGTGCTGACGGATATGCTCGTCGGCCTTCAGGTATTTTTGGATATAGGCGATGCCCGATTCGATCTCGTGGCCATAGTTGATATGCAAGTGGCGCGAGAACTTGCTGGTGCCCTCATACACCTGAATGACAGCCTTGAAGAGTTCCTTCACGCCTTCGCCGCTTTTAAAGGATGTAGGTATCATCGGGATACCAAACAGCGTACTGAGTGTGTCGAGTTTCACCTGATCGCCACGACGCTCAAATTCGTCGTACATGTTCAGGGCGCACACCATGCGGATGTTCATATCTACCAACTGCGTCGTGAGATAGAGGTTGCGCTCGAGGTTCGAGGCATCGATGACGTTGATAACCACATCGGGCATCTTCTCCGTCAGATGTTCCCTGACATACAGTTCCTCGGGTGAGTAGCAGGAGAGTGAATAAGTACCTGGTAAGTCTGTCAGATTAAACTCATAGCCGAACATCGATGCATGGGCCTCTGTGGCATCGACAGTAACGCCAGAGTAGTTGCCCACATGCTCATGAGCACCAGAAGCATAGTTGAACAGCGAGGTCTTGCCACAGTTAGGATTACCCACGAGTGCCACATTGATGACGCGGCGCTCCTTCATCGCCTCGTGCCGGATATAGTCGTCTTCATGACGATTACCGTCGGACATATTAAAAGTTGTTGATTCGAGAGGAGTATCAGCAGATACCACCTCGATATTATCAGCCTCCTGATGACGGAGCGACACCTCGTAGCCCATCAACTTATACTTCACAGGATCCTGAAGCGGTGCATTGAGCAACACCTCTACCTCTTTGCCCTTGATGAAGCCCATCTCGATGATGCGCTTGCGGAATCCACCATGGCCCAGTACCTTGACAATAATACCTTTCTCACCAGTCTTCAGTTCTGACAGTTTCATACTTTTTACCAATTTTGCTGCAAAGATACTAAAAAAAACTTGCAACCCGGTTGCAACGGCCTGCAAGTTTTCTAAAATACCTATTTATGATGATACTTTAAGCCTCGGTCTCGAAGTAATTCTCGAGCTCCTCACGCACGGAACCGTCGTGATTAGACATATCCCTGATGATACGTCCTTTCTCCAGCAGCGTGATGCGGGTGGAGATGTCGATGGTATGCTGCAGGTTATGGCTCGAGATCAGAATCGTGGCTCCCGTCTGCTGCTGATAAGCCGTCAGCTCGTGCTTCAGGATATTCTGACTTGAGGGATCGAGGAAGTTGAAGGGCTCGTCGAGAATCACCAGCTTCGGCTTGTTGAAGAGAGCCGAGATGATGCCTACCTTCTGCTTGTTACCAGCCGAGAGGTTACGAATGAGTTTCTTCTGTCCGAAGATCTCTCCGCCAGCGAGGCGCTCAAAATCCTTCAGGCGCTCATCGACCTGCTCCTGCGTCATATCAGTAATCTTGCCGATAAAGGCGAAATACTCCTCGGGAGTCAGGAAGTCGATGAGGAATCCCTCGTCGATATAGGCGCCTGTAGCAGCCTTCCATTGCTCCGACTCTGCAGGATTGATGCCGTCGAGAGCCACCTGACCTTCATCGGGCTTCAGCAGATCGAGCAACATGCGGAAGAGTGTGGTCTTACCCGCACCGTTGTTTCCTACCAGTCCGAGGATGTCGCCATCATTGATAGTCAACTCCGGGATATCACAGGCGAGAGTCTCGCCGAAAGCCTTCTTCAAATTGCTTATCGTAATCATACAATACCTTTTCCGTGACAGTTCTTGAACTTCTTACCAGAGCCACAGGGACAGGGATCATTACGTCCGGGCAACTTATCCTTCATAATCGGGGTACGGGGTTGCTGGGCACGTGTGTCCTGCTGGGCTGCAGCCTGCTGGTTCTTATCTACGAGTTGTTCTTCTCCGACGTTCTGCTTGCTCTCAACATACTGCTGGCGCTGGGTGCGCTGCTCGGGGGCAGCCTCCTGCACCTGCTGCATCTCAGGAATCTGAGCACGCGTCAGGATTGAGCAGATACGGTTGTACATCTCATTGATCATATCATCCCAGACCTTTGCACTCTCCAACTTGAAGATGAGCAACGGGTCTTTCTGCTCGTAAGAGGCGTTCTGTACAGAGTGCTTCAATTCGTCGAGCTGGCGCAGGTTCTCCTTCCACGAGTCGTCGATGATATGGAGCAGGATGCTCTTCTCAAACTCCTTCACCACCGTCTTCGACTCACTCTCGTAAGCCTCCTTGAGGTTACAGGGGATGTTATACATGCGGCGGCCATCTGTCAGAGGCACCATGATGCGCTCATAGAGCTGTCCCTGATTCTCATATACCTGTTTGATGATGGGGTTAGCCACCGTCTGGATGCGCTCTGTGCGACGATTGAAGTTGCCGATGGCAGCCTGGAAGGCATTCTCCGTCAGTTCCTCGCGAGGCTGATTGATAAACTCTTCGTTGGTGAAAGGTACTTCCATCGAGAGCACGTGGAGGAACTCCTCCTTCACACCCTGATAGTCGCCTGCGTTCTCGATGATATTCACTACACGGTCCCAGATGATGTTGGCGATATCCATACCGATACGCTCACCCATGAGGGCGTGACGGCGCTTCTCGTAGATCACGGTACGCTGCTTATTCATCACGTCGTCGTACTCAATCAGACGCTTACGGATACCGAAGTTGTTCTCCTCAACCTTCTTCTGGGCGCGCTCGATACTCTTCGAGATCATCGGACTCTCAATCATCTCACCGTCCTTGAAACCGAGTTTATCCATCACATTGGCGATACGCTCAGAGGCGAACAGACGCATCAGCTTGTCTTCGAGTGACACGAAGAATACAGATGAACCCGGGTCTCCCTGACGACCTGCACGTCCACGCAACTGGCGATCGACGCGACGGCTCTCATGGCGCTCTGTACCGATAATGGCAAGACCACCTGCAGCCTTTACCTCAGGCGACAACTTGATATCGGTACCACGACCTGCCATGTTGGTGGCAATCGTCACAGCACCCAAGCCATTGGTAGATTGACCTGCAAGGGCCACGATATCTGCTTCCTTCTGGTGCAGTTTCGCATTCAGCACCTGATGCGGAATCTTACGCATCGACAGCATCTTCGAGAGCAACTCTGAAATCTCCACCGAGGTGGTACCTACCAGTGTAGGACGTCCACTCTCACGCATCTTCACGATCTCGTCGATCACAGCGTTATACTTCTCACGAGCGGTCTTATAGACACGGTCGTCTTGGTCGTTACGGATCACAGGACGATTCGTAGGAATCTCTACCACATCAAGTTTGTAGATATCCCAGAACTCACCGGCCTCGGTAGAAGCGGTACCTGTCATACCAGCCAGTTTGTGATACATACGGAAGTAGTTCTGCAGAGTGATGGTAGCAAAGGTCTGTGTGGCAGCCTCTACCTTCACATGCTCCTTGGCCTCGACAGCCTGATGCAGACCGTCGCTCCAACGACGACCTTCCATGATACGTCCTGTCTGCTCATCGACAATCTTCACCTCACCGTCGATAACGACGTACTCATCGTCCTTATTGAACATACAGTAGGCCTTCAGCAACTGCTGCAGGGTATGTACGCGCTCACTCTGAACGGCATAGTGGTTCAGCAACTCATCCTTCTTGTCGAGACGCTCCTGATCGGAGAGACCTGTCTCGGCCTCGAGGGCAGAGAGTTCAGAGGTGATATCGGGCAATACGAAGAGTTCGTTATCGTTCACCTGCTTAGCCAACCATGCTGTACCCTTATCCGTGAGGTCGCAACTGTTTAGTTTCTCATCTACGACGAAGTACAGCGGCTCTACGCACTCAGGCATACGGCGGTTATTGTTCTCCATGTAGATGTTCTCCGTATTCTGCATACCACTCTTGATACCCTCCTCCGAGAGGAACTTGATGAGCGGCTTGTTCTTGGGCATGGCCTTGTGAGAACGGTAGAGTGAGAGGAAACCTGCATCGAGTTTTTCCTGACCTTCTTTCTTATTGCCTGCCTCTACCAGTTTGTTACCCTCTGCGATGAGCGTCTTGGCATCAGCGAGATACTGGGTAGCCAATTGGCGCTGCACACCAACGAGTCTTTCTACCAGTGGCTGATACTCCTCGAACATCTGATCGTCGCCCTTGGGGATAGGACCAGAGATAATCAGAGGCGTACGGGCATCATCGATCAACACGGAGTCAACCTCATCGACGATGGCATAGTTATGAGAGCGCTGCACGAGGTCGGCAGGCGAGATAGCCATATTGTCGCGCAGGTAGTCGAAACCGAACTCATTGTTGGTACCGAAGGTGATATCTGCCTGATAAGCCTTACGACGAGCCATCGAGTTTGGCTGGTGCTTATCGATACAATCGACACTCAGACCATGGAACATATAGAGTGGTCCCATCCACTCCGAGTCACGCTTGGCCAGATAGTCGTTCACCGTTACCACGTGTACACCGTTACCTGTCAGCGCATTGAGGAACACAGGGAGGGTAGCCACAAGAGTCTTACCTTCACCTGTGGCCATCTCGGCAATCTTACCCTGATGGAGCACGACGCCACCGAAGAGCTGTACGTCGTAGTGTATCATCTCCCACTTCAGGTCATTACCACCAGCAGTCCAGTGGTTGTGATAGATAGCCTTGTCGCCATCGATGGTGATGAAGTCTTTCTTCGGATCACCAGCGAGTTCACGGTCGAAATCTGTGGCTGTCACGATGGTCTCCTCGTTCTGGGCAAAGCGCTTGGCAGTCTCCTTCACGATGGCAAACACCTCGGGCATCACCTCGTCGAGGGCTTTCTCGTAGATATCCAGCACTTCCTTCTCGATCTTGTCGATCTGTGCGAAGATGTCGGCACGCTCGTCGATAGGTGTATTCTCAATGGTAGCCTTCAGCTCCTCGATGCGGGCTTTCTGCTCCTTGGCAGAATCCTGTACCTGCTGCTGCAGTGTCTTCGTACGCTGACGAAGCGCATCGTTATCCAGTTTCTCAATCTCGGGCGAAACGGCTTTCACCTTTTCCACCAGCGGCTGGATGAGTTTCATGTCGCGGCTGGATTTGTCACCAAACAGCGACTTCAAAAATTTGTTGAAATTCATATAATCTTATAATTTTTATTCCTTTTATTTATAAAACGGCTGCAAAGTTACTGAAAATTTTCCATATTTCCTTTGGAAAGGCTGAAAAATATTCGTAATTACCTAAAAATAGTCAGTAAGAAATGGGAGGAAGGTCAGAACAATGGTTCTGCGCTGCAGGCATTCGGGGCCCTGATGCGGATGGCTTTGGCAAGGGTGGGGGCGATTCTGTCGGTAGTGACAGCCGTTTTTACGCGTTCTGCCTCAAGGCCATAGCCATAGAAGATGATAGGGAAGAGGAGTGCCGACGACTGTGAGAGCCGGTCTGTGCCTGTCTCTTCGTGCTGTAAGTGCCAACCTGGCGATACTTCGATAAGGATATCTCCACTGCGTTGCGGCACATAGCCGTTTCTGACGCGGCGCAGGTCTTCACTGTGTGCGTTCTGCAATTGCAGACCTGTATAGACACTCTTCACGCCTGCCATCTGGGAGAGAAACTCCTGGGCACGCTGGAAGAACTCCGAAAGGTTCAGTCGTCTGGTCTCCAATAACTTATGGTTCACAAACAACTGATTGTCATAACTTGTCTCGATATAGCGTCCTTGTCCCCAGAGCGCACTGAAATACATGTTCAGCAGATTGGCGGCTCGATTAATGTAGAAAGTGCCAGAGGGAATACGGTATTTCGCGTAGTCGGTACCATTATCGTCGCCATAGCCCGTACTTGTCAGTACGAACAGCACTTGTCCGGCACCGATCCTGTTTTCCAGACGACTTACCAGCTGGCCTATTTCCTTATCGATCAGCAGGTAAGTATCCTTGAGTTGTTGCTGCCAGTCTGTCACAGACTTATCCTCAAAACGTCCTGCGTCATAGGTCACACTCAGTAGGTCGGTGATACTGTCTGTACCCAGCCCTTCATAGGTCACACTCTTCAGTGCCAACTCCGTAATCTCGCTGTTCACCCGTGCGTCCCAATTGAACTTCTTTGAGGATACATCGATGCGTTTTAACTCGTTGGCATTCAGTATCCATGTATGTATAACGTTCGAGTAATACTGCGCTGCAATCCAATGCCCGTTTCTGGTGTCTATCCAAGAGGCACCATCGGCAGCATGACCTGCCGTCAGAACCGCCATTTCGGGATAGGGTGCTACCGCATAGACCTTCGCCTGGCCTCCCGATGCCACCTTCATCTCATCGCCTAGTGTGGCTACCGACAAATTGACAGGCGAGGGAATGCCCGGCTGTAGTTGATCATCAGTACACCTGATGGGGCGCAGCGTCGATTTGTCCATCCATTGCATCCCCACGATCCCGTGATAGAAAGGACTCGTACCCGTCATCACTGAGGCGACAGCCGAGGCCCTGTCTGGATTCATAAAGGGATAAGAGGCCTGCTCGAACATCACGCCCTTGTCCATCAGTTTCCTGAATCCATCGGCAGAATAGAGGGGGGCAAAGGTCTCGAGATAATCACTGCGAAGTTGATCGATGGTAATATTCACCACCAGTCTCGGCACCTGCTTGCTGCCTGTAGTCTGTGCCAGCGTCTCGGCATTCCAGCCAAGCACGGCAAGCAGTGTGATATATAAATAACGGTTACTCACGCCTTTTTCGGGTTCATTTTTATATTGATGATACTACGATACAGCAAACATAGTGCCAAAATCATCAGACCTTCGGCATACTGCTGGAAAAGACCGCCCAAGAAGAAGCCTGCAATCAGGACCAGTTGGATGATCCACCAGCGCGAAGGGCGCTTACGGATAACTGCGGGCAGGAAGAAGAACGGCAGCGGGTTCAGCAGCAGGAGTTGCAGATTGAGTGTCGTCGTAGGATGCTGCGAGAAGAGCATCACGAACAGCACGAGTCCTGCGAGTCCCTGAAGCGTCATCAGCACGACGTCCCACCACACCAGCAGTTTCTTGCGTTTCCATTCCACGAGCGCTAACAGTGCCGATACCGCCAGCACTATCAGGAAACAGGCCATGGGCGATAGCGGGAAATCCTGTTCAATCACCTGCACACCGCCTGGCAGTGCTATCCGACTCTCCTTCACCAAGGGGCGATACTCCCCATTGACATAGATCTTCGCACGATCGAAGTCGTAGAGCAGATTGTCGGGTAGGAACTCCTGCTGGCGCTGATCCGTCTTCAGATCAGCCTTCAGGCCCAACAGCATATCATTGCCGAAGGCTGCCCAGGGGTGATTCCTCACGCACAGATGCACCATCTCACGGTACGACGGACTGTAATCCTCTCTCGGGGCATACTCAATCTTGCCGTCGATGCAGCACTCAATCATATCCCTCGGGCGCGAGGAACAGTTATCATAGAAATAGTTATAGCGATACACGCGGTTCTCGGGTTTCAGGTTCTCCTTCAAAGCCTGGGAGAGCCGTTCTTTCTCGGCTGATGTCAGATTCAGCACCTGTTCCACCACCTGACTGCCCACGCGCTTATATTCATCTAAGAAGAGCGCATAGGGATAGACGCCCAGTTCATAGTCTGTCAGTCCGAACACGAACCTGGCCACGAAATAAGGCTTGTGGAAATCAAACACGCCCCAGTTGAAGGCCCAGTCCTCACCAGTTCTCAGGTCGTGCCACCTCAGTGCGCTGTGTCCGTAGAGACTGTAGATCTCTTCGTGTGGGGCGCAGGTCATGAGGCTCACCTCGATGGAATCATTGGCTATCGCTTTCATCGGGGCAAGCAACAGAATGACCCCGATTAAACTCCTAAAAATGTCTTTATTTTGTTTCACGATGCAAAAATAACTTATATTTTGCAGTAAAAAGCCATTTATTCCATTTTTTTTCAATAATTTTGCACGCTGAAATGATTTTCTATAGAAATAAAGTACAAAATATGAATAAAATTCTCTGTTGCCTCGCTTTTTCCGCGTTGGCAGCGACGGGTGCCTATGCACAGGGCACTAACTCTCCTTACAGCCAGTTTGGCCTGGGCGATCTGACAGACCAGAGCGTAGGCTTCAATAAGGGTATGAGCGGTGTAGGTCAAGGATTCCGTAAGGGAAACGAGATCAATCCCCTCAACCCCGCTTCTTATTCAGCCGTCGATTCCCTCAGTTTCATCTTCGATGCAGGAATGTCGGGTCAGATTACGCATTATAAAGAGGGCGGCACGAAACTCAATGCCAAGAACGGTGGCTTCGACTATGTCATGGGACTCTTCCGCGTGTTCCGCAATTTCGGTGTCACCTTCGGTATCATGCCATACTCCAACATCGGCTACAGTTACTCTGCCAAGGAGAAACTCACTGAGCCCGAGGCTACCATCACGACGACACATGATGGCTCGGGAGGTCTCAGCCAACTGTTTCTCGGTGCAGGATGGCGCATCGTCAAGCCTCTTTCTGTCGGTGTCAACTTCTCATACCTCTGGGGCGAATATGATATGAAAATCACGACAGCCAGCAACACGGATATCAACGCTCTGTCGAAACAGTATGTCGCATCCATCAACAACTACAAACTCGACTTCGGTATTCAGGCCGAGATTCCTGTGAACAAGACCGACAGGGTGGTGCTGGGTGCTACCTTCTCTCCAGGACATAGTCTCAAGTCCGATCCCGAATGTCGTCTGATTCATCGTAATACGGCTATCAACAAGTCGGATACAACCAGTTATTCGATTACCGACGGTCTGAAGATTCCCAATACCTTCGGCTTCGGTGTGGCCTATCATAAAGACAATCGTCTGAGGGTAGGAGCCGACTTCCAGTTGCAGAAGTGGGGCGGCATTGCCTATCCCGACTATGTGAAAGTCGAGGATATGGGCGACTATGTGTTGAGAGACGGCATGCTGCGCGATGCCCAGAAGTTCAACTTCGGTGCTGAGTGGCTGCCCAATCCCAATGGACGTAAGTACCTGCAGCACGTGCGTTATCGCATCGGTGCAGGCTTCTCTACACCTTATTATAATATAAATGGGCAGAAAGGTCCTAATGAGTTCCATGCCACCATCGGTTTCGGTATTCCCATCCTCAATGCCATCAACAACCGTTCTATCCTGAACATCAGTGCCTCTTGGCAGCGTCGTTCATCATCCGATCTCCTCTCGGAGAACTCGTTCCGCATCAACATCGGTCTCACCTTCAATGAGAGATGGTTCGCTAAATGGAAGGTAGAGTAATCATAGCTACACTGGTTGCGGCCGTCTTGTTGGGATGCAATGAGGCGCAGGAGCATACTGCCCCTGCTATCTATGACCGTGACTCTGTCTCTATGATGACCTCCTATGGTGTCAACACCCTCATCAGCGACTCTGGTGTCATCAAATACCGCATCGTCACTGAGCGCTGGGATGTGAACACCGTCAAGAACCCCTCACGCTGGACTTTCGAGAAAGGTGTCTTCTTCGAGCAGTTCGACGAGAAATTCCACGTTGAGGCCTATATTCAGGCCGATACCGCCTGGTACTACGATCAGAAGAAACTGTGGCATCTGCGAGGCCGCGTGCGTATCCGTAACATCAACGGACTCATCTACGAGAGCGAAGAACTGTTCTGGGACGGTATCACCCATGAGATCTACAGTTACGCCTTCTCCAAGGTCACGACGCCCGAACGTAACATGGAGGGTACTTACTTCCTCAGCGACGAGCACATGCGCCACTATACCGTCAGCAACTCCAAGGGCTCCTTTACCCGTGAGGATATGACGGGTGAGAAGGAGGAAGAACAGACCACCCAGAACCAGCAGGCCACACAAGATACGACTCAGATGCCCGAACCGATACTCCGTCCGAAGATGGAGAAATCGCGCCGCACGTCACAATAATCCCAATGTTAAATCTCAATGCTTAATACAGAACTCGTTGGTTTACTGATCTCAATGCTTCTCTCTGCCTTTTTCTCAGGCATGGAGATAGCCTTCGTGTCGAGTAACCGCCTGTTGGTAGAGATGGACAAGGAGAAGAACGGGCTCTCGCAGAAAGCCATTGCGCTCTTCTATCAGCATCCCAGCAATTTTGTCTCTACGATGCTGGTGGGCAACAATATAGCCCTCGTCGTCTATGGTATCCTCTTTGCCAAGATCTTCGACGATACGCTGTTCTACGGTCTCAGCGATGGCATGCGCGTCACAGCCGACACGCTGCTGTCCACCCTCGTGGTGCTCTTCACAGGCGAGTTCCTGCCCAAGTCGATTTTCAAGAACAATCCCAACGCCCTGCTCACCTTCTTTGCCATTCCCGCCTACGTGTTCTACGTAGTGCTCTATCCCATAGCCCGCTTTGCCACCATTCTGGCCAAGGGCCTGCTGCGCCTGGTGGGTGTCCGCATGAACAAAGACAGTGCGGATCATGCGTTCACACGCGTCGATCTCGACTACCTCGTGCAGACCAGTATCGACAATGCCGACAATGAAGACGATATCGGCGAGGAGGTCAGGATCTTCCAGAATGCCCTCGATTTCACCGATACGAAGGTGCGCGACTGTATGGTGCCTCGCACCGAGATCGATGCCGTCGAGGATAGCGCTACCATCGAACAGCTCAAGCAGGTGCTCATCGAGTCGGGCCACTCCAAGATCATCATCTATCACGAAGACATCGATCATATTGTAGGTTATATCCATTCCTCCGACATGTTCAAGATCAAGTCGTCGATGTTCAATGTGAAGTGTTCTGAGGTCAGCGGACTCATCCGTCCCATCTCCTTCGTGCCCGAGACGATGTTCGCCTCCAGGCTCATGAAGATGCTGATGCAGCAGAAGCGCTCACTGGCCATTGTTGTCGATGAATTCGGCGGAACCAGTGGTCTGGTGTCCCTCGAAGACGTGATGGAGGAGATCACGGGCGAAATTGAAGACGAGCACGACAACTCTACCCACGTGGCCAAACAGATAACCGATGGCGAGTATATGCTCTCTGCCCGTCTGGAGATTGAGAAGATCAATGAGATGTTCTCGCTCGACTTGCCCGAGAGCGATGAGTATATGACACTCGGAGGTCTCATCCTCCATGAGTACAAGTCGTTCCCGAAACTCAACGAAATTGTGAAAATCGGGCGCTACGAGTGCAAAATCGTCAAGAATACAGCCACAAAAATCGAACTTGTGCGATTAAAAGTGACGGAATGAGAAGTTTTTTACCAAAAAATTTCGCCATTTGCAGAAAGTTTTATAATTTTGTGCCCGATTTATGCAAATCACCAAGAAAAAGTAAAAATAAAAAAAGAAATAAAAGTCAAAAATGGCAGCATTAGGAAAAATCAGAAAAAGAGGCGTAGCGCTGGTGTGCATCATCGGCCTTGGTCTTTTCGCCTTTATTGCTGAAGAGGCCTTCCGTTCTTGTGAAGCTACCAAGAACCAGCAGCGTCAGCAGATAGGCGAGGTGTTAGGAAACAAAATCAACGTTCAGGAGTTCCAGGCTCTTGTCGATGAATATCAGGAGGTCCTGAAGATGTCTCAGGGCATCGAGAACTTCACCGAGGAGCAGCTCAACAGCATCAAGGATGAGGTATGGAACTCTTATGTCAACGAGACCATTATCCAGAACGAGTGCAAGAAGGTTGGTATCACCGTTACCGACGAGGAGCTCCAGAACATCATGAAAGAGGGTACGAACCCCATGCTCATGCGTTCACCTTTCGTAAATCAGCAGACTGGCCGTTTCGACGTCACGATGCTGACCAAGTTCCTCGACGACTATAAGAAGGCAAGTTCTAACCCCCAGCTCGCCGAGTCTTACGAGCGCATCTATAAATACTGGCAGTTCCTCGAGAAGCAGCTCCGTCAGCAGACACTTTCTCAGAAGTACCAGTCACTCATCGCCAACGCTCTGGTGTCTAACCCCATCTCTGCCAAGATGGCTTTCGAGGGTCAGAACCAGGAGAGCGACGTGCTGCTCGCTTCGATGCCTTACTCTTCTATCAACGATAACGACGTGAAGGTAGAGGAGAGCGACCTGAAGAGCAAGTACGAGGAGGAGAAGGAGATGTTCAAGCAGACCGTTGAGACCCGCGATATCAAGTATGTATCGTTCCAGGTTGTTGCTTCTGCTGCAGACCGCAATGCCCTCCTGAGCACCATGAAGGACGCTTCTAACAAGCTCCAGAGCGGTGCTAACCCCGCTGAGGTTGTCCGCAAGGCTCAGTCTCAGTTCCCTTACACCGGCATTGCTGCTACCCGTCGCGCTTATCCTGCCGACATCGCAGCCAAGATCGACTCTATGGCTGTAGGCCAGACCACTGCTCCGTTCGAGAGCAAGTCTGATAACACCTTCAACGTGGTGAAACTCATCTCTAAGGTACAGATGCCTGATAGCATCGAGTATCGTCAGATCCAGGTAGGCGGTGCTACTGTTGAGGCTGCCCGCAAGACTGCTGATAGCATCACAACTGCTCTGAAGGCCGGTGCCGACTTCGAGGCTCTCGCCAAGAAATATGGTCAGACCGCTCAGTCTCAGTGGCTCACATCGGCTATGTACGAGAACTCTGGCACGATGGACGAGGATTCTAAGAACTACCTCAACGCCATCAATACCCTCGCTGTCAACGAGGTGAAGAACCTCGAGTTCTCTCAGGGTAACATCGTGCTGCAGGTTACTGCTCGCAAGGCCATGGTAGATAAGTATGATGTGGCTGTCATCAAGCACACCATCGACTTCTCTAAGGCTACCTATTCTGATGCCTACAACAAGTTCAGCCAGTTTGTCAGCGAGAACAAGACCATCGAGGATCTCGAGAAGAACGCTGCCAAGTTCGGCTTCTCTGTCCAGCAGCGTAAGGATCTCTTCAACTCAGAGCACTATGTAGCCGGTCTGCGTGCTACCCGTGAGACGATGAAGTGGATCTTCGACGCCAAAGTAGGTGAGGTTAGTCCGCTCTATGAGTGCGGTAACAACGACAACCTGCTGGTAGTAGCCCTCACAGGCATCAACCCCGTAGGCTACCGTTCACTCAATGTCATGAAGGATATGGTGAAGTCAGAGGTTATCCGCGATAAGAAGTTCGAGCAGATCAAGGCTAAGCTCGCCGGTGTTGCCGACATCGCAGCAGCCAAGGCTAAGGGTGCCCGCATCGATACCGTTAACCAGATCACTTTCACTGCTCCTGTATTCGTACAGGCAACAGGTGCCAGCGAGCCCGCTCTCTCAGGTGCAGTGTCTGCTCTCAAGCAGGGCGCCTTCTGCAAGAATGTTGTCAAGGGTAATGGCGGTGCTTATCTGTTCCAGGTTATCAAGAAGGCAGAGCGTCAGGGCGTGAAGTTCGACGCACAGGCCACCGAGCGTATGCTCCAGCAGCAGGCTTCTCAGGCTGCCAGCCGCTTCATTCAGGAGCTTTATCAGAAAGCAAACGTGGTAGATAATAGATATTTATTTTTCTAGTATAAAAGATTATCTTTAGGATATTGGTCGTAAAATTTTATATTTTACGTATGTTTTTCATAGTTTGGGGGGAGCCTGCTCGTGAGAGTAAGCTCCCTTATTTAATAAAAAGGTATTGAGTTATGAGAAGAAACGAGAAATTTGTCATCACGATAAACCGTGAACTGGGAAGTGGCGGACGCACCGTAGGCCGCAAGTTAGCCGAGAAGTTAGGCGTGCCTTTCTATGATAAGGCTGTCATCAATGCGCTTGAGGAGAAGTTCAACCTCGATGTCGATGAGATCGAGAAACTGAAGGGCAGAAGCCATACCTGGTGGGCCGAACTGAAGCACATGCTGTGGATCGATGAGTCGATCGATGTGACATGCTATGAGCCCGAGTCAGAAAGCGCCCTTACCCTCGAGACACCCACCTCTGCCAAGATGTTCAAGACCGAAGAGGAGATTCTGCGCGGCATCGCCGACGAGGAGTCGTGCGTCATTGCCGGACGTGCCGGATTCTACGTGTTCCGCGATCATCCCAACCACCTGAACATCATGATTCAGGCCTCGATGCCTTTCCGTCTGGAGCGCGTCATGCGCAAGCAGAACCTGAGCGAAGCCGAGGCCCGCAAGACCATCGAGAAGGTCGATAAGATGCGAGAGAACTATGTCAAGGAATACACCAAGACATCGCGTTACGACACCCGCAACTACGACCTCGTCATCTCTGCCGACGGTATGTCGGAAGACGAGATTGCAGATATGATCCTCGGATATATCAAGTAGTAAAGGCCTATCCCGCTCATCATGGCTACCGAGACTTACGTGCCGGAGACGGCTGCCGATTTCTTCGATGAGATCGAGGCGGCCATCGCTCTCAGACCGGAATATCGCCGCGTGTATCACGCGCTGAACGAGATGTTTAGGAAATGCCTGAACCAGCTGACGAGTGACACGCGGCTTAACTTTGGCGGCGACTTTGCCAAGACTGACTATCTGCTGAAGGAGCATGAGGCCCCGAAGCGGTTGGTGAAGGCTACCAACGATACCCGCGTGCGGCTGCGTAAGCGCTACGAACTGTCGGACGACGACCTTGCCCGCTTCTGTCTCTTCGACCTGAAGAATCTGTGCCAGTTTATCGCGTTCGTCTATCATACCGACGTTCCCCCTCGGCTCGTCGGCCTTTTCCCTACCGAGAAGGTACCCGCGTTCACTCCCGCGCTGGTGAGCGAGTGCATGCGCGTCATTGTCGATAGTTGGGACGATGCGTTCGTCTATGTCAGGACCGAGGTGAGCACTGATGGCGACCTGACGAAAGTCTGCTATTCGCGCGATCTGCAGCACGACGACTTCGACTGGACCTATCTGCGCGAGCTCTTCTATGCCAACGCCCAACTGAACCTTGTGCATCCGCGCGAAGACGATGGCATCGTCTATCCCGAACTCATCATCTTCGAGCCCGACTATCTGGTCAACATCTCTACCATCGCCCACTGCTTTACGGCCTATGCCGACTCCCCCTATGTCGATCTGATCAAGAAACTCGAACCCTCGGCCATCTCCGAACCCATCGTGCTCGGTAACCTGGCAGGCCAGTTGCTCGACGAGTCGATCCACCAGATGCCCTCTACCCATACCTATTCGCAGAGCGTGAAAGACTTCTTCAAGTCGAATGCCATCAGTCTGCTCTCTGCCCAGGTAGGTGCGCAGTTCCATCAGGATGCACAACAGCAGCAGCGACATATCGCGAAGGCCATCCACGAGACGCTGCCACAGGCCGTCAGCCATTTCGACGCCCGTAGCGGCATCGTCGAACCCTCGTTCTTCTCCGAGATGCTCGGTCTGCAAGGACGTATGGACTATCTGCAACTCGACTACAGCGTGATGATGGAGCAGAAATCGGGCAAGGGCGCCTTCCCCTACGATCATTTCGTGAAGCCCCGGCAGACCGAGGAGCACTACGTTCAGATGCTGCTCTACATGACGATTATCAGGTATAATTTCCGGGAGGCCTACGAGCGTAACGGGCGCAAGATCGATGCCTTCCTGCTCTATTCCAAATACGAAGACAGTCTGCTCGCACTCGGTTTCGCCCCCGAACTCATCTTCAAGGCCATCAAGATTAGAAACGAACTGGCCTGCAACGAGATGCGGCTTGCACAGCCCGACGGCTATAAGATACTCGACACGCTGACGCCCGATGCGCTCAACCTCAAGCATATCGCCAACAAACTGTGGACCGACTATCAGCGCCCACAGATAGCCCGCGTGCTCGACACGATACATCAGGCATCCGATCTGGAGAAAGCCTATTATTTCCGGTTCCTGACGTTTATCTCCAACGAGCATGTCTTGTCGAAACTCGGCAACAAGGTCAAGGAGAGTTCCGGATTCGCTGCTACCTGGCACGACTCGCTTGAAGAGAAACGCCAGGCGGGTAACATCTACAACGGACTGACACTGCTCTCGCCCAGCAAAGACACCACGGGCCGCATCGAACAAGTAGAACTGGGATTCGCGGAAGACGAAGACAACGACATGTCGAATTTCCGTGTGGGCGACATCGTCATCCTCTATCCCTACACTGCCGGCAAGGAGCCCGACGTGCGCCAGACGATAGTTCACCGTTGCAGCATCGACACCATCGGCACCGACAAGATACGGCTCACGCTGCGTTCGCCCCAGACCGATAACCGCGTGTTCATGGCACACCTGGAACGCCCGTGGGCCATCGAGCACGATTTCATGGAGTCGTCTTACAGTTCGCTCTACAAGGGCATGCAGGCTTTCCTGTCGGCTCCCCAGGAGCGCCGCGACCTGCTGTTGCTGCAGCGCGCGCCTCAGACCGACGAGTCGCTGTCGCTCAAGGGCGATTACGGCTCGTTCAACGAGTTGTCGCTCCGTGTCAAGCAGGCGCGCGACCTCTTTCTCATCATCGGACCTCCAGGCACGGGGAAGACATCCTACGGTCTGCTCAACACCGTGAAGGAGGAACTGCTCGAGCCCGATGCCAGCGTCCTGCTGCTCTCATACACCAATCAGGCTGTCGGCGAGATCTGCAGCAAACTGGCCGAAGAGGGCATCGACTTCATCCGCATCGGAGGTTCCACGAGCAGAGCCGATGCCTATCGCAGCCATCTGCTCAGCACCCGTGTCGAACAGAGTCCTAACCTCGCGTCGCTCCGCGATATGCTGTGCCAGACACGCGTGTATGTAGGCACCACGACAGCCCTCAACGCCAATATCTCCCTGTTCCAACTCAAGCAGTTCAGTCTCGCTGTCATCGACGAGGCCTCTCAGATACTCGAGCCCCATCTCATCGGCCTGCTGAGTGCCCATCACGCCGGACAGCCCGCCATCCGCAAGTTTGTCATGATAGGCGATCACAAGCAGTTGCCCGCCGTCGTACAGCAGACCGAGGATGTCAGTAGGGTAGAGGATGCGCTGCTCAACGCCATCCACCTGACCAACTGTCGCCTGTCGCTCTTCGAACGGCTGCTCAGACAGTATGCCCGCGACGAGCGCGTCACCTACATGCTCCGCAAACAGGGACGCATGCACCACGACATCGCCATCTTCCCCAACATCGCCTTCTATAATCATCAGTTAGAAGAGGTGCCGTTGCCCCATCAGACTGGTCTGCTGCCCGAGCGAGGCAATGGCGAGAACGGCATAGCCGACCTGTTGCAGACGCGCCGCATCGCCTTTATCGACACCGAACGTCCGCAGGATGCCATCTCCGACAAGGTCAACCCTGTCGAAGCCGAGATGATAGCCGCTACTGTTGTCAAGATTTATGAGATAGAAAAGTCTCGCGGTTTCGATGTCGCCAAGACCGTGGGCGTCATCGTGCCTTATAGGAATCAGATTGCTACCATCCGCAAGGCCATCGACGGTTACGGCATCCCGTTGCTCCGCGATATCACCATCGACACCGTAGAGCGCTATCAGGGCTCTCAGCGCCAGTATATCGTCTATGGCTTCACGGTTCAGAAGTATTATCAACTGAAATTCCTCACGGACAATGTGTTTGAAGACGAGATCGATGGCAGCCTTGTCGATCGTAAGCTCAACGTTGCCATGACGCGTGCCGAAGAGCATCTCATCATGTTTGGCAATGCCGCTTTGCTGTCAAATATTATCACCTTCCAACGTCTGATCGATTTCGTGCGCAGCAAGCAAGGTTTCTTCCGCATCCCGAAATCCGATTTCATCTCCGGTCGCTTCGAAGTAAAATGATTAAGGCTGCGATTAAGCGAGAGCAATGTTAAGCTTGCTTAAACATTGCCGAGCGTGAACAGACTCGATACGAAGTATCAAGTAAAGAGCGCAAAGAGTAAAACCCTCTGCGCTCCATTCAAATGCTTCCGATGATGATGAGCGTTCTTCACGCATTCACACAACTCGTTGCTCCCAAGGCCGTCAAAATGGCCGACGCCACAGATGCAATGATCTGCACAATCCACTTAATAATCTCTTTCTTCGTCATACGCCTTTCAATTTTTGCATTTTTACATTTTTACATTTTTACATTGATGCTTTGCATCACGGTTCTTCCGAACCTCCCTGGTTAGGCTTTCCGCCGCCACTGTCATCCCCGCTGCTCTGCGAACCGCCACCGCTCTGGCTATCACCACCGCCGCTCTGCGAACTATCATCCCCGCCACCATCATCTTCCGCATCAATCAGCCCATAGGCCGACAGCGGCGTGCGCAGCGTGTACGACTTCTCCTTGCCGTTAATCGTCTTCTTGATGCTCTCCACCAGATAGGCGAACTGCAGCGAGCACTGATCCTTGAACTTCTTTGAGGTGATCTCCTCGCCCTGAGCGTTCTCGGGGATGAACACGAAGTTCACGCCAACCACCATGTTGTTCACACCCATACGGAGAGCCTCTTCGATGCTTGCAGCACCCTGCTTCACAGACGTTACCGTGGGACGGAACGTGCCCAGTCCGTCGAGCTTCACAGGCTGTCCCTGCGACATCATCTCCTTCAGACACTTCACGATCGATGCCAGCACGAGCTGCATAAATTCATAGGTCACCAGTCCGCCGTGTTCAGCCACGTGCTTCGCGAAACCTTTAGTAGTAAGAGCCTCTTTCGACTCAGCCTCAGGGTAGTAACGACCTTCCCTGTCGGTACCAACCGCCGTGTTCTTGCGGAGGTTCACTAAAAATGCAATGTTTTCTTTTGCCATGATTTTGTAGTTTAAAAAGTTAATAAATTGTTTTACCTGTTGTCTGCCGGAACGTTGCGCGCCTTTGTCCCTTTCGACACTGCAATGTATCTCAATCGCATTGCAAATTTACTAAATTTCCCGCACTCCTGCAAGCCTTTTCCAAGCCCGAAACCACTTATGGAAACTTCCTGCCACTTATGGCCACTTATCCCGCCAAAAAGTTTGCTAATATTTCCCCGCCATCACACCCCGCGCTGCTTGGAAGAAACTCAAGAGCCTGCTGCTCGACGATCCTTCCACAGCGCCCTTTGCCTGCCTCACCCGCCGCACCTTCTTGCCTGTAGAGGTGTCCGCGATCTACGCTTCGCTGGGTGAGCCTTGAAAATAGCTTACATGTTAAGCTTACTGTCTAACCCTCTTCCGACACTCGGAGGAGGTTTTCTTATAGTCCTCTTCAATCGCCCTCGCCTTCCGCTTTAACCGGACTCCAGGCGCGCCGACGAGCCCTGAAATCAGTTAAGCGAAAATATTTTACTTAATGGCTAGTTTTCATCAAGACGAGATGTTGACATGTTGACATGTTGGCATTTTTGTAATTTTAATATGCAATTTTACTCTTATAAGTCTAATCTAATTTATATAATATTTTAATATTATATAAATCTAAATTACTTATAGTACTATAATTTTAATATCTCTTCTTATTAATTCCACTATCCGATGCCATTTCACATTATCACACTAAAAAAAACAAAAATGTCAAGATGTCAAGATGCCAAGATTGCAAGGCAGCCCCGAGGAATCAAGGGCGCCTTGCCAATTTAAGAAGGCAATAACATCGCAGTTGGCACAAATATCTAAAAAAAAATGAGCAGTCATTGATTTGGCTGCTCATTCTTTTTATCTGTCAACTTATGGAATAATGTGGAGAACTTAACAAATGGTTGCAGTTTCTCTATAATAGCATCTTTATTCTGAATAGAAGCTAACCCAATTTGGTCGTAATATTGTGGTGGAATCGTTATATAATCTACCTTTTCTTTATATTCATAAACATCATATCCAACACCATTTTTATCTTCAAACTTTATAGCTACTTTTTTGTCCGTTGAATTTGGCAATTGTGGGTGGTGAAATAACAACAAGTCATCACCTTTAATGGGGGTGACATTTAAACCAAATGCTGTTTCCATATCAGAAATAGGAATTCGATATATTTTAGGTGCTTGCATATGTTGGATGGTTTATATTTTGTGCAAAAATACAAAAGAATTCTGAACAATTAGATATTTATTATAAAAATTGTATGGGTAATTTAATGTTATTAACAGAAATGTCTGCATATAGTAATGCCGTACAACAATATGGGAAAGATGCAGCAGACTTTTGGTCTCAATATGATTTCTCACCAACAAAGCGTTACGTAAAGAAGATGTGCGACTTGTTTTACAAAGACAAGATTCCACAAAACGAAATAACCAAGATATTTCGTGGGTATCAAGAAAACGCAGAATGGTTCGATGAAATGGGTATTGATTTCAATAAACTTACTTGGGAGCAACTGAATGAACTCGTTTTAAAACATACTGGTGAATACGACAATGTTTCACAATTACCAAACCAATTCTATGTAAGTGATGATGGTTTAATTACAATAGGCTATTTCAACACATTTGAAGAGGCAATGAACTTTGAGCCTCAGAATGGATGGTGTACTTCTGTAAATCAAGGAAGGTTTGAGGAACATCACGATATTAATCACGAAATGCTATACATCATAAGGAACAACAAATTATCGAAAGGTTCAAATTGCAGATTTGTTGTGGCACAAGTAAATCTTGATGGTAGCATCGTCTATTGGGACCAGAAGGATAACAATTTAAATGATGGTGGTGGTCACATATCTGCAAGTGAATATGAAACCTCATTAGGTGATGCGAAAACTAAATTACAACCAATGAAACTAAATAACAAATTAAATTGCAATTTATATATGAATAAGAAACTAATAAGATTAACAGAATCAGACCTTCACAGAATCGTGAAAGAGTCAGTAGGGAAGATATTAAGAGAGAGCGAACCAGACCTTTACGATACACTTGCAAGACCTAATGGTGAACTTGATATGTCAAACCCATACACTTGGGCTAAGTCACCTAAAATGTTAAAGGATATGGGCTATGATGAAAATGGAATGAAGAATGGAAAGAAATATTACGACCATCTATTAAATCCTAATTGGAGGTTTAATAAACGTAGTGCAGGAACTGATTTTGCACTTAACGAACCAATGGGAGACCAAAAATCCATTAGGGCTGACATCGCAAATATGGCGAAAAAACAAAGTGATGCTGATGCAAGATGGCAAAAAGCGGCTGATTCTCGTCCTCTTCACAGAAAGGGTAGCCCCAATAGAGACATTTAAGCAGCCTCAAGACCGACCTCAATTTCAGACCATTTACAAACAAGTCCTATGGACTTCTTGAACATATGGGCGAATCGTTCTGATTCGCTCAGTTTTCTTGTGTTCCAACGATACACAGCCTCGTCAATATAAGACTGAAGGTGCTCGTCAGATACATCGTGGTAGCAACCAACTATCATTCTTCTGAAATGACTCCAAAAGCCCTCAATGGAGTTGGTAAATACATCACCATTGGCGTACTGTTCCTCACCGTGTTTTACTACCTCGTGAGTATAGCCTAACGTTTCAAGACCATTGTAAGCTTGAAGTTCATCAGTGATGATTCTTGAGCCATCAGCAACAAACTGCTGAATGAATGGTTGTAATGTATCTCTATTAGTGTTCTCTACAGCAAATGCGTGAACATAGGTGATGATCTCAATCTCACCAGTCGTTTCATCAACAATGGTGCTGCGCTCCATCATACCGAAGACAGGTGTCTTTGTCTTGGTTGAACGACCTTGTGTATGAGGTGTACGCATTGACTTGTGCTTCCACTTCTCCTTACCGCCAATATATACCTCGTCACACTCTACAGTACCTTCAAAAGCATCTGCATCACTCTGAGCATAGAACATACGAATCTTATGAAGCATATGCCAAGCAGTTGCTTGTGTTACATCAAGGTCACGGCTCAATTGATGGCTGCTAATGCCCTTCTTATGGCTGCTGATGAGATACATAGCAACGAACCACTTGATAAGTGGTAACTTGGTGTTCTCAAACATTGTATCAACAAGGCAAGAGAAGTTGCAGTTGCATTCTGTGCAATGAAAACGACCATTCTTGGACATCTTGCAATGGTGTTTGCCACAGTAAGGGCAAACAACGTCTTGTTGTTCACCAACACCCCAACGAGATTCTATGATGGCTTGCATACACTTCGCATCTGAAGTGAAGTACGAAGTGAGAGAGATAATGCTGTTGAATTTGCTGAAATTAATCATATCTTTGTTGTTTTTTAAATTATACTACAAAGTTACGAAAAAGTCCAGCGTTATGGCGTCTTTTTATACGTATAAGGGGTTATTTTTGTGCCAACTGCTATATTGTTGCCATTTTTTTAGATTGGTTATTTAATATCCATACGCATTATTGATATGAATTCGCTTGCAAAATTAAACTATCTTCAAGAAACAACAGTCTCATGATAGGGAAAAAAAGTCTCAAAACAGGAAAAAGTAAGGACGTTACCCGCATTATCATCTATACTCCTAATATCAAGGTCGGAGAATGTGATCGTCTTCTCCGACCTTTGGTTTATCGCTATGGAAAATAGCAACACCAACGTTCAACGCATCGATTGATGTGCTGTGGGATGCCATATTCCGTCACGACGGTCTGATGTCGGTGTTGGCTCTTAGGCATGAAGGTACGGGTAAACCTGCTTCAGCAAAGGACACCCTACAGTTTCAGACAGTAGCACGCTTCCGAATTTTCGTGAAAATTCAGCGGTTTACTACCGGTTCTCTCGCAGTCTACTGGTACTAAAGCTTCGAATTTTCACGAAAATTCAGCAAATAACCTCAGGTTATTCTTCGTTAACCTAAGGTTTTGAACTCGTTTTACCTGCCGTAGCGTCATTAGAAGCCACAATACGCAACCACGTAACGCATAGTTTTCGTCGCAATTGCCGTTGTGCTCGCAAACACGTGGCACCCTTGTGTCACCCTGTGTCACCCTTTAAAAGGCTGCACGCCCTTTGTATATAAGGGTTGTGTCAGCGTGTCACCCTTTATATGATTTTTACTATACTGTCATAGTGAGTAGTAATATAAGCAAGAATCAAGGAGTCGGAGAATATAGTAGCTCAAAAAAAAGGTAAAAAAGCTAAAAAGTGGGCTTAGCATTTGGTTAGTCCGCTTTTTCTTTGTACCTTTGCACTCTATTATTAAATAGGAATAAGAGATTATGGGAAAGATTATTGCATTGGCCAATCAGAAAGGTGGCGTAGGAAAGACTACGACAACCATCAACTTGGCTGCATCGCTGGCAACGTTGGAAAAGACGGTCTTGGTAGTTGACGCCGACCCTCAGGCAAACGCTTCGAGCGGACTGGGCGTGAACCTTCAGGAGGTGGACTGCTCGCTCTACGAGTGTCTGGTTGACCACGCCGACGTACGCGATGCCATTTATACCACAGACATTGAAGGACTGGACATCATACCCAGCCATATAGACTTAGTTGGTGCAGAAATAGAGATGTTGAACATGGAAAACCGCGAACGCATGGTGACCAAGATTTTGGAGCCCCTGCGCGGCGAATACGACTACATTCTGATAGACTGCTCGCCCTCGTTGGGCTTGATTACGGTAAACGCGCTGACGGCAGCCGACTCGATTATTATCCCCGTGCAATGCGAATATTTCGCATTGGAAGGCATCTCGAAGTTGCTGAACACCATCAAGATCATCAAGCAAAAGCTGAATCCGAAGTTGGAGATTGAGGGCTTCTTGTTGACGATGTACGACTCGCGCCTGCGTCTGGCCAACCAGATTTTCGACGAGGTGAAGCGCCACTTCCAGGAACTGGTGTTCAAGACCGTCATTCAGCGCAACGTCAAGTTGTCGGAGAGCCCCAGTCACGGCCTGCCCGTCATCCTGTATGACGCCGACTCGACAGGTTCAAAGAACCATCTGGCATTAGCGAAAGAGATCATTAACAAGAATAGTTAATTTGCCGCATAAATTGTCAATTGTAAATTGTCAAATTGTAAATCAAAATGGCAGTAAAGAAGAAATTTGCAAATGGTGTGCTGGGACGCGGACTGGACGATATTGGAACAGGTCGCGGACTGGACGCACTGATAGATACAACCGCAGAGGTGAAGACGGAAGGTTCGTCGAACCTGAACGAGGTAGAGATAAGTCTCATTGACCCTAACCCCAACCAGCCCCGTCGCGAGTTCGACCAGGACGCGCTGCAGGAGCTGGCAAACAGCATTCGTGAACTGGGCATCATACAGCCCATCACGCTGCGCAAGGTGGCTAACCGCTACCAGATTATTGCCGGTGAACGCCGTTGGCGCGCCTCGCAACTGGCTGGCCTTCAGAAGATTCCCGCCTACATCGTCGACGTAGAGGATCAGGGTGTGATGGAGATGGCGCTGGTAGAGAACATCCAGCGTGAAGACCTGAACGCCATAGAGATAGCTCTGGCCTACCAGCATCTGGCCGAGGCCTCCGGCATGACGCAGGCGAAGATTTCGGAACGCGTGGGCAAGAGCCGTGCTGCCGTCACCAACTACCTGCGACTGCTGAAACTGCCTGCTCAGGTGCAGATGGCGCTGAAGAACCACGAGATAGAGATGGGTCACGCCCGTGCGCTGCTGGCTATCGACAGTCCGTCGCAACAGATCAAGCTGTTCCGCGAGGTACAGCAGCAGCAGTTGTCGGTACGCAAGGTGGAGGAGCTGGTGCAGGCCCTGAAGAGCGGCGACGACGTGAAGACGGCTCGTGGCAATATAGCCTCGAAATCGCAGCTGCCCGAGGAGTTCAACATCCTCAGGAACCGTCTGGCACAATTCTTCCAGACGAAGGTTCAGATGAGCTGTTCACCCAAGGGCAAGGGCAAGATTACCCTCCTGTTTGACAACGAGGAGCAGTTGGAACGAATCATGAACATTCTGGACGGTGCTAATGGGTAGGCTCATCATGATAACCATGATGCTGGTGGCAGCCGTTTCAGGCTATGCGCAGCAAAGAGACGACACGGCGAAGGGCGTTGATTCCACGCTGGCCGTGGTGGACTCAACGTTGGCAGCCATCGACTCGACACTGGCCACCATCAACGTGAAGGCCTTGGCGGACAGCACATTAGACATGGTGGAAGACACGACATCGGTGGTTATCAAGAAAAAAGACAAGAAAGAGAAGGTCAAGCGTGACTGGAACACGTGGACACCCAATCCGCAGCGAGCCCTGTGGCTGGCATTGGTCATTCCAGGAGCTGGTCAGATATACAACCGCAAATACTGGAAACTGCCCATCATCTATGGTGGATTCATGGGGTGCATCTACGCGCTGACGTGGAACAACATGATGTACAAGGACTACTCGCAGGCCTATCTCGACATCATGGACAACGACCCCAACACGGCGTCGTACAATAAGTTCCTGCACTTAGGACGCACGATAGACGACAGCAACAGGGACCGCTATAAGGAGCTGTTCAAGAACCGTAAGGACAAGTATCGCCGCTGGCGCGACATGAGTTTCTTCGTCATGCTGGGCGTATATGCTTTGTCGGTGATTGACGCCTACGTAGATGCCGAGTTGTCGGTATTCGACATCTCGAAGGACCTGAGTCTGAAGGTGGAGCCAACGGTCATCCCCAACAGGATGGGTGGCAATCCGCTGCAAGCACAGTCGATAGGCGTGAACTGCAGTCTCAATTTTTAAATTGAGATATTGAGAAATTGAGATAATGAGATATTGAGAAATTGAGATATTAAGATAATGAGAAAGATTGGTAAGAAATACGAGATGATGAGTAGTGTGGCGAAATGGGCTATGCTCCTTTGCCTGTTGTTATTCATGCCGCTCAGCATGAGCGCACAAGCCATTGACGACGAGGAGGACGACGATGAGCCCGACGAAGAGGACGAGATTACCGTAGTAGACCAGAACGGCGACGAGGAAGTCATCGAATTTCCCGAGGCCATGACCTACGACCTTGACTCGCTGCTCAACCTCTATATGTCGCAGACCTATCTTGACGAAGAGGACTGTAACATGAAGGATGTGAATCCGGAATACAGCAAGGAGGAGTACGTCGACCGCCTGTATCGCATGCCATGTGTAATGGAGATGGCCTACAATGATGTGGTGCAGAAATTCATCGACCGCTATAGTGGCCGTCTGCGCCGCTCCATCAGCTACATGCTGGGAGCCTCCAATTTCTACATACCCATCTTCGAGGAAGCGTTGGAAATGTACCAGTTGCCCTTGGAACTGAAGTATCTGCCCATCATCGAGTCGGCACTCAACCCGAAGGCCGTCAGCCGTGTTGGTGCAGCCGGTCTCTGGCAGTTCATGCCAGCAACCGGTAAGCAGTATGGGCTGAAGCTGAACTCGCTGGTCGACGAGCGTCGCGACCCAGTCCTGTCGTCGCAGGCAGCAGCCCGTTATCTGCGCGACCTCTATAAGATTTTCGGCGACTGGAATCTGGTGATTGCCGCCTACAACTGTGGCCCGGAGAACATCAACAAGGCCATTCGCCGTGCCAACAATGTCACTTCGCTGAAAGACGAGAATGGCGAACCGCTGCCCGTCATCAAGGACTACTGGCACATCTATCCCTACCTGCCTCGTGAGACACGCGGCTACGTGCCAGCCTTCATTGCTGCCAACTACATCATGACTTACTACTCATTGCACAACATCTGCCCGATGACCACTCGCCTACCCGCAAAGTCGGACACGGTGATGGTTAGCCGTAACGTGCATCTGGAACAGGTGGCTGAAGTGGTCGGTCTGAATATCGACCTGTTGCGTTCGCTCAATCCGATGTATCGACGCGACGTGGTGCCTGGTGCCACTGAGCCGTCACCACTGCGCCTGCCAATGGCTGATGTGAGCCGATTCCTGGATTTGGAGGACTCGGTCTATAACTACCGGGCCAGCGAGTTGTTGAGTCGCCGTGCCGAGGTGGAGGTTCGCGACGACGTTCCCACCTATTATCATAAGAGCAAGCGCTACGCCAAGCGCGGTAAGAAAGGACGCGCTGCGAAGAGGACGCGTGCCACGAGAGGTCGCACGAAAGCTACCAAGTCTCGTACCAAGGCTACTCGCAACAGGAAGGCTACTGCCCGCAAGGCACCTGCCAAGCGTAAATCAACAAAAAGGAGAAGGAGGTAAACTATGGATGAGGACATGATGCGCGAAGCCGCTGACAACAAACTGATAAACGATGCGTTCCAACACTTGCTGGACACCTATCTGTCGTCACGCCACCGTAAGAAGATAGATATTATCACCAAGGCATTCAACTTTGCCCGTCAGGCTCACAAAGGGGTGCGCCGTCTGTCCGGCGAGCCCTACATCATGCACCCTATCGCCGTAGCACAGATAGCCTGCGAGGAGGTAGGACTGGGATCTACCAGTATCTGTGCAGCTCTGTTGCACGATGTAGTAGAAGACACCGACTACACCACGGAGGACATTGATAACATCTTCGGTCCGAAGATTGCCCAGATTGTCGATGGTCTGACCAAGATTAGTGGAGGCATCTTCGGCGAACAAGCCTCTGCCCAGGCAGAGAACTTCAAAAAGCTGCTGCTGACGATGAGCGAGGACATCCGTGTTATCCTTATCAAGATATGTGACCGTCTGCACAACATGCGCACATTGGAGTCACAGCCTGCCAACAAGCAGTATAAGATTGCAGGTGGGACACTATACATCTATGCGCCGCTGGCCAACCGTTTGGGACTGAACAAGGTCAAGACAGAACTCGAGAACCTCAGCTTCCAATATGAGCATCCTGAGGAATATGCCAACATCAAGGAGAAACTGGCGTCCACACATGCCCAGCGTCATGAGCTGTTCGACGAATTCACAGTCCCCATTGAAGCGGAACTGCAGAAGATGGGCATCAAATACGAAATCAAGGAACGCGTGAAATCGCCTTACAGCATTTGGTCGAAGATGCAGAACAAGCATGTGTCGTTTGACGAAATCTATGACATTCTAGCTGTTCGCATCATCTTTACACCCCAAAATCGTGACGAGGAAATCAACGAGTGTTTCAAGATATACGTAGCCATCTCGAAGATTTACAAGAGTCATCCAGACCGATTGCGCGACTGGCTGTCACATCCTAAAGCCAACGGCTATCAGGCTCTGCACGTCACACTGATGTCACACCACGGTCGATGGATTGAGGTACAGATTCGTTCCGACCGC
>JAEEGI010004196.1_pt1 | contig 33888 bp, 36 predicted proteins | sample 8958751 | NCBI WGS metagenome assembly JAEEGI01 (sample SAMN16246545, study PRJNA631951) | gut metagenome | biome: gut microbiome; feature: rumen; material: KS-attached | host: Bos | place: Iran: Karaj | collected 2018-10
TCTGCCTTCAGCATCTTCTTCAGTTCGTCAATGAAGACACCGTTGCCGGATGTCATCTTCGCGCTGTTCAGCGTCTGATCAAGATCTGTTCTGGCTTCAAAGGAACCGAACCATTCCCCTTTGCAGGTATAATCCACACCGCAGGAAGGCGAACCGTCGATGCCTACGATCCCCAGAACTTCAAAAGAATCATTGTTCAGATACTCTTTCAGCTGAAGAATAAACGGTTCCAGTATCTTCCGGCAGTGATTCCTGAAAAAGGGATTATCAAACTGATCGGAGACATGTCCCCATCTTCTGGAACCGTATAAAGTGAATTCCGGACAGGGAAGCTGAATCAGCTGAATGCCTGCTTTCACCGCTTCGCTCACAAAACGAAGACGGATATCTTCCTCTGCTTCGATCTCTTCTTTGTCATAGAGGACGACTTTGGATGCGGTATTGAGAATACAATGGGATACGAATATGATCTTTTTCATGGGATCCTCCATCACTTATCTTTTTCATTTCCGAAAACGTCAAAGATGACATTTCCTTCATATCTGAGCATATCTTCAAACGTTCTTTTCGTATTTGTGTCTGTGATCGCTTCCGCTGCCTGCTCAAGCGTGAACCAGGCAACATCAGTACATTCTTCCGAAACGATCTCTTCTCCTCTGGAGTAATTACAGATGAATGTCAGGACGATCACCGGCGGAAGTTCGCTTCCCTCCAGCGGACCGTATCCTGCTTTGGCCCTGAGTCTCTGATAGACACCCACAAGATGTTCAGGCTCTGCCGTGATCCCGCTTTCTTCCAGTATTTCCCTTTTCAGACAATCCAGGACTGCTTCACCCTGTTCTGCCACTCCCCCGGGAAAGCTCCATCCTCTTTTATGATGTCTGACCATCAGTACTTTCCCGTCTTTGAAAACGAAACCGGCAGCCGATATCATACTGAGAGGGAATTGTTTTGTTTCCAGCCAATTATCCACGTCTTCATTATATGATTTAATCCTCATAATTGTAAGCAAGGGAATGATCCCATGCCAAAAGAAAATCCTCTCAATGCAGAGAGGATCCTTTCTGAGATATGAAGTTGCGGATCGGTCAGTCGTATTTCCACATGTCCCCTGCAGGGAAGAAAGAGATCGGCAGATCATCATCACCGATGACCGGCCTCAGCCATTCCTCTGCCAGACGCATGCCTGCTTCTTCCTGAACGAAGTGACCGGGTACGATCATTCCCTTCGCCTTGCCCAGATCCGCTGCATCGCGGATGTACAGAGGCAATGTCCAGTCAACCGTCTCTCCCGGTATGACGACATCATATTTCCAGCTGGCAGCCACCTGGGCATTGTTGCTCCAGTTGCTGTCTGCACCCGGAAGAAGATGGCCGCAGAAACCGACGGTCGAAACGATCGCATCCGGATCGCCGATATAGCGGATATGCTCCAGACCCATTTTCTCTTTCACATGAGCGACCAGATCTCCTAAACGTGTCGGCGGAAGGACGACTTCCCACCCTCTTTCCTGCGGTTTGAGATACTCCAGCCAGCCCAGATGTTTCATCATATAGTGGAAAATACCGTCCGGACGATGCATGTGGATGTGGTCATGATCACGGTATACGGTGATACCGTTATCTAAAAGCAGTGCCAGTTTCTCTTCGTATACATCGTTTCCTTCCAGCCACTCGCATTCATCATCATAGCCGCTGAAGAAAGTCGGTTCATGTACGAAGACGAAGTTTGCACCGATCTCGATCGCTTTCCTGATGATGGGTACGGTCGGAGCGATGGAGATCAGTATTCCCGTACACTCACGGTTGGGATCTGCGCCGACGATGACATCACAGGTGCGGCGGTCGCCGATATCCGGATGATAGGCAAGAATCTTGTCGATGATTTCCTGAATGGTCATTATTTGTTCTCCTTATCATATCTGTTATTTATATTTTAAATCAGAATATGTGATAAGAAAAAGAAAAGCCATGTTTCCATGGCTTCATTCTTAACTGGTGCCAACTACAGGAATCGAACCCGTAACCTACTGATTACAAATCAGTTGCTCTACCTATTGCGCTAAGTTGGCATCCGCTGGTGGAGACTACAGGGCTCGAACCTGTGACCCCCTGCTTGTAAGGCAGGTGCTCTCCCAACTGAGCTAAGTCTCCAAATTTGATGCTTAATTATTCTAACATACATCGTTTTTAAAATTCAATCTTTTTTCTGTTAAAGTTCAGGAAAATAAAGGACATTCCCGGTTGCGTATTATATAATATTCTACATGCGGAAAAACGATAAGAACAAGCTCTTTCAAATCAGTCTGATCGCACTGACAGCGGCGATCTATGTTGCTTTATGTTACATCCTGCAGCCGATCAGTTTCGGTCCGATACAGTTCCGTTTCTCGGAAATGCTGAGTCTTTTAGCGATCGATTTTAGATGGGCGTTTCTGGGTGTATGCATCGGCTGTTTTCTGGCCAATACCTTCTTCGGCGGACTGGGTATCATTGACATGATATTCGGCACTTCAGCCACGGTCATCGGCTGTACGCTCGCATATCTTTTCCGCAACAGAAGATTCAAAGGATATCCGATCCTCAGTGTTGTCATGATCATCCTTGCCAATGCACTGATCGTGGGCACCGAGCTTGGGATCATCCTGAAAACACAGAATCTGATCCCTTTATATATGCTGGAAGTGGGGATCGGCGAGGCTGTCGTCCTGTTTATCGGTCTTCCGGTATATAAAAAGCTTGCGAAACTCATCGCAAGCCGTTTCCATTCATAAGAAAAGCCCCCTGACGGGGCTTGTTTTTTTATCTGACTTTGTTGCCGCACTTGGGGCAGTATACCGTCTCAGGATCGCTGATCTTTTCTCCGCACTTTCCGCAGTAGAACGGTGTGAAGATCGCCGGTCTGGCTGTTCCGCACTTGGTGCAGAATGCACCGTTGTTCTTGCTGCCGCATTTCGGACAGAACCATTCATCCGTACCGGATTCATAACGGTTAGCGGAAGAAGTATAAGAATATTTGAACTTGCTGCGGTCTTCGGCAAAACCTCTTCCCAGAAGGCTCCTCATGATCTCGTCGGCCATCGCCACATATTCGGCATAGGATTCACTGTCCGGTGAATCGGGACGGTCGGATGTCAGCTCGAATTTCAGATCATCGAAGAACTTGTTGTTGACATCGATATCGACATCGAACTTGTATTCATACTCATATCTTGGAGGATCGTAGCTGACCTTCTTTCCTTCGCCATCTTCGGTATAGACCTCGTCTCTGTCCTCGTCGACTGTGATCTTGATGTCTCTGACATCGGAAATGCTGATCAGATCGGGATTGTTGTTCCTCCAGTTGGAAGAAGCGGAGACCAGAAACTGTTTTCTGTTTTCATCGATATAGACTTTATATCTCTTGCCGATGATCTTGCTCGGCGTAAAGCCGGAAAGCTTCGCTTCGTTCTGTTTGCGGTATTCCAGCTGTTCCTTGATCGCTGCCACACTGGTGTGTCTTCTGCCGGAGAACCAGGGAGAGAGTTTGGATGCACAGTCCTTGCACATGTTTCCGTCATCCAGCTTTCTGTTTCCGAGCAGTTTGATCTCTTTGCCGCAGATATCACAGTATTTTTTATCGAATAAGCCCATGAATGTACCTCCTGATGATTCATTATTGAAACAAGAAATTACAGTTTCATTATACATCCGTTTTCTCTTTTTTTCTTTCGGCACAGGAATAATGAGTTAAAATGAATGTATGTACAGAAATTCATTTATCGAAGTTGATCTGGATGCTCTGAAAGCCAATGCGAGGTATTTCTTGGAGCGTAACGGCAAACAGCTGATCGGTGTCGTCAAAGCAAACGGCTACGGAATCGGTGCACTTGCCGAAGTAAAAACACTGAAAGAAGCCGGCGTATCTTTCTTTGCCGTATCTTCCCTGGACGAAGCACTCAACCTGCGTCACAACGGGATCGATGACAAAATCCTGGTCCTGGGATGTGTTCCTTCTTCGGTGATGGATCTCATCAGGGAAAACGATATCTCGATCGTCACCCTGAGCAGAGAATTCGTCGAAAAGACAGATCTCAAAGACGTGAAAGTCCACCTCAAGATCGATACCGGCATGAACCGGATCGGCATCGAGATCGAAGAAGCAAAACAAATCCTGGATCTGCTGATCGAAAAAGGCGCTCTTGTCGAAGGCGTCATGTCGCATTTCTCTTCTGCAGATTTTGATGAGGAATACTCCAGAAAACAGTACGCTTCCTTTAAAGAATGCATCCTTGGCCTGAATTATGATTTCCGTTACATCCATATGTCAGCGACCGATGCTTCCTTATTGATCGATGATGATATCTGCAATGCCCAGCGCATCGGACTGGGATTGCTGGGCTACAGTGCACATGAAAGCGAGCTGAAGCCCTGCATGAAGCTCTGCTCCGAAGTCAGCATGGTCAAAAAACTGCAGGCAGGAGAGACCGTATCCTACGGCAGACATTACACCAGCGACGGAAACGGCTGGCTGCTGACTGTCCCGATCGGTTACGCAGACGGTTTCTACCGCAGCAATACCGGCATGAAAGCCTATTGCGAAAACGAATACGGCACGATCGTCGGCAGCATCTGCATGGACCAGATGATGATCCTGACCGATTCATACCACCCGGTCGGATGCAAGGTCGAACTGCTGGGAGGACATATCGATGTCGAAGAAAGAGCCGGACAGCTCGGAACGATCACATATGAACTCTTTACCTCTTTATCGGATCGTCTGACCCGCTACTATCTCAAGGATCACCAGGTCATCGCCAGGATCGATCCCCGTTTTTAAGCCGAAAACAGATATAAAACACGCAAAAGTCATAGAAATATGACTTTTTTTATGCAAAATCGAAGAAATAATTAGGATTTTGCCTTTTTCCGGCGAATAAAGATATGAAGGAGAAATTTTATGAAAGAAAAAAGACAGTCAAAACAGGACCTGATCCTCGTACTCATCTGCGTACTGATCCTGGTCATCGGATTCGGCAGTTTCTTCGTTGTGAAGACATTGAAAAAGACACAGGTCTCATGCGACCTCAAAGTCTCGGAAAATCAGAAAGACATCGTCTTGCCGACAGATAAAGAAAAACAGGAAGAGGCATATACGGAACTGATGGGATTCGGATGTCTGACTCTGGATAAAAACGATCCCTTCATTTATCTGATCAATCCATCAGAAAATCAGGTATTCCTCAGTTTCGATGTGCTTTATGACGATGAAGTCCTCTTCAGCAGCGATCTCATCGCACCGGGCAAGATGGAAGACTTCGATGCCTTCAGCTGTTTAAATGCAGGTGAACATACGCTGACCTATTCGATCTCTTCCTATGACATGGACAGCAAGGCCCTCTTATGGTCCGGCGTACAGCAGAAACAGGATGTCCTGATCAGAAAGTAAGGAGCAAACATGAAAAAGATCTTAACACTATTATTCGTATCAATGCTGATGATCGCGATGCCTTCTACGGTATTCGCCGATCAGAACGACAATGAAGTTACCGGTGAATCAGCGACCGTCGAACTCTATGCGGCAGTCGCATCCCAATACACCGTCAAACTGCCTTTGAGGGTCGACGTATCAGCGACTTCAACAACGTTCAACGTATTCGCCAAAGGCTCTATCGCTGCCGACAAACAGCTCTCTGTCAGTGTCGGAAGCGGAACCCATACCCTGGCCGATACCATCAACGGAAGTAACAGAAGCTACGCTCTGACGCTCAATGTCTCAGGCGGAACCTTCGCAGCCGACACTCTGGAAGCAAACTACAGCGACAGCATCAAGTCAGTCTTCACTGTCACCCATGCTGCACTGGCTGCCGGCAACTACAGCTACAATCTGCCGATCGTGATCGCTTTGGAAAATATCCCGGCGGACTAAATCAAAAACACATCAGGGCCTGCATCCCTGATACAAGGAGAAAAGATGAAAAAGATGATCTTTGTCTTCTTCATTATAAGCCTGACGTCTTCCCCTTTCACTCTGCAGGCTTATGATCAAGAAGAAACAAAACACACAAAACATTCCGGAACATGTCTTATGATCCGGTCTGATATATTGCCGGGCACCGATTTATCGGATTCTCCACAACCTTTCTGCTCATACACACCATATTTGTTTTTTTCACACCGGTGTCCGGTTCTTCCTATTGCTTCACAGGGGGTCGCTTATGTTTAAATCTTTTTCTGGCATTGTTCTGATATTATCTCTCACGGCCCCCTGTGACGATTCCTATGTGATACAGATACCGCAGACTGTGGACCTGAATGAGACACAGTCTTTTCAGATCATCGTGACGGAAAACAATCTCGATCCCGATGAGACGCTTTACATCGATCTGCCTGATTCTTTTTCACTGAGTGATTCTCACGGCAGAGACGATATCAGCGGTACTCTTTCGGGAAACCACATCAGCTATGAAGCCGGAGATGAATCGTCAAGAACGGTCACAATCCATACGACAGAACTCCCGGCAGGAGACTGGAGCTGCGATCTGATGGTCACGATCGGTCTGAAACACCATTACCCGTCCAATGTCCTGATCCCCGGAACACAGCTCAATCAGATCCTTTCCGATATCGATCCTCAAAGCATCACCTTTTCCAATGACACGGTCAGTTTCAATGCATCTTATGACGTTTCTTTAGCCCAGGATGCTTCGATCCTGCTTTATATCGACGGAGGTGATGTGATCATTTCCAATAGCAGGAGTGAACCGATGATCGCCAATGAAAACATGTCCGGGGCTTTTTCAGGTCTTTCATCACTGACTTCGATCAGCGATCTTGACTGTGTCGACTTCTCACAATGCCGCAATATCAGCGGAATGTTTTCCGATAACCATCTTCTGTCCGTGATCGGTGATCTGGAAGATATGGATACGCAAAACATCAGTGATATGAGTTATCTTTTCAGCAACTGCCTTGATATCACAACGATCAGGATCAGTAATTGGGATACTTCGTCGGTCACGGACATGCGTTCCATGTTTGCTTTCTGTTTCAGACTGAAGACCCTCTCGCTTACTTCGTGGGATGTTTCATCCGTTGAAAGCTTCAAAGACATGTTTGCGGGCTGTGCTTCACTCACGAGCACAGGAAATCTCGATGGCTGGGATCTGTCAGAATGTGAAGATCTTTCCGGTCTCTTCGACTCCTGCAGCAAGCTCAGAAACATCGGGGATCTTTCCCTTTGGCAGACCGATGATGTCACAGACATGTCGAAACTCTTCCGCAACTGTTCCAAACTTTCATCGGTCGGTGACCTCTCCGGCTGGAACGTTGAAAACGTCAACAGCTTTGCCTACATGTTTTCCAATACAGCGGAACTTGTTTCCTTCGGCGATATCTCCCTCTGGGAAGTCTCTGATACCTGTGAAGATCTGTCCTATATGTTCCAGAACAGCGCATCCGCCCTTCCTTCTGTACTTGATCTTGACGGCTGGGATGTCAGCAATGTAAAAGACATGTCCCACATGTTTGAAAACTCCTATACACTGACCGTTTTAGATATCAGCGGCTGGGACAGCGGAAATCTCATCAACGCATCCTCGATGTTTCGTTTCACTGAGACCGGAAGACTATCTCCTCTTACGGATATCATCGGCATCGGTTCCCTGGATACTTCATCATTAAAAGACATTTCTTACATCTTCTATGAAAACCAGTATCTCAGCTGTGATCTGTCTGCCTGGAATACAGATTCTTTTGAAGATATCTCCTATGCCTTCTACGGAACCTACCGCTTTGATATTGACAAATTAAAACACTGGAACGTGTCCAGTGTCTTGAATATGACGGAAACATTCGGAGACAATGCGGGATCTCTGATCTCAAGCCCGGTCCCCGACTGGTATCAGTGAGCTGAGATATACTCTTCCACTGCACCTTCCAGGATATTGAAAGGCAGCGGTCCGTTTTTCAGCAGAGCGTCATGATATGAAACAAAGTCAAATCGGTCGCCCATCTTGTTCTGGGTCTCCTGACACAGAGTCATGAAATTGGAAGAACCGATACCGTAGGAGCAGTAAGTGCCCGGCATCTCGATCAGGAAATTACGGAAGTAATTCGCATCGGACTCCGAGAAGTTGAACAGCATGGATTCCTCTTCAAAATACTTGCTGATATCCTTGGCCGTCCATCCGAAATAGTTGACGCCCATATCGATGATCGAATACAGGATGAAGTAGTAGGCATCCTCGAAGGAAACGGCTGCTGCAGCATATGCACTTCCGATATCCGCAAACTGGAAGGCATAGTACTGCGAATTGACGGCCCAGCCTTCGGTATAGCCGATAAAGCCGATCGCACTGCGGAAATTGTGCGGATTGGTTTTGTAATAATAGACATGCTGGTACAGATGGCCCGGGAAGCCCTCATGTGCAAGCGTTCCGTAAGTCTCATAACCGGGAGACATGTTGTTCGGATTGGTACGGATGATATTCTGGTTGTGGTTATCGATCGGTGAGGGCCAGTAGTAAGCGATCACGGTCGAAGGTGCCGTATCCGGATCGAGTTCCTCGACGGTATATTCCACATCGCCCAGATCAGGGAAGTAAGTGACCAGATTCAGACGAAGATATTCCAGACAGTCCTTTCCGACCAAAGATATGGCACCTTTCCCATCCATGGCTTCCTGATACTTCTCATAGGCATCGGAATCATAGAAACAGGAAACATATTCTGCTTCCAAAAGGGACAGATTGTCCTTGAGTTCCTGGAAAACAGTCTCCAGATCCTTGTTGTTGCTTCCCCTGAGGATATAGACCAGTTCCGCGTAATCCTTATCCAGTTTATACAGCGCATAGTCGTTGGTCTTTTTCTTTCCTCTGTACTTTTCGATTTCATCGAGAACCTTCTGATAAGCCGGAAGGACTTCGTTCAGGACAGTTTCCTTGTTTTCCTTGCTGTAAGCTTCCTTCTGGGAATCACTGAGCCAGTCGAGCTGCGCCAGACGCTTGTCGAAAGAAACGATGAGTTCATTGTCCTCAATCTTGTTGAGAACGCCCTTGCAGGCATCTTGAGTATAGTCGATCCAGGAATCCAGAGGTCCCAGCTTATCCTTGGCCTGTGCTTGAGTATAAGTCAGCATATCATCCAGATAACGGTCGATATCTTTCAGACAAGTCAGATAATCATCGACTGACTCCACATCATAGAACGTATAATCGGTAAAATTGGAGATCAGGTTCTCCGGAAGACAGCTTCCGGTGGAGACCAGGAAATTATATCTGTAGTAGCAGTAATCTGCCAGTGTCTCATACAGGGAATACTCCAGAGCCTCATAGTCGTACTGCTGGCGGTAAGACAGGGAATCGAAATCAAAACCCTGCAGCTCCTCCAGCTGATCTTTCATATAATTGAAGTTTTCTTCATCAAAAGAATAAGACAGCTCACCCAGATCCACCGGCGGCTTATCGATGCCGTAGCTCTTGTAGTCGATGACATTGAAATGCATGGTCATGTAATCGGCTTCCATGGCTTCCACAAAGACCTTGTCCAGGAAAGCATCGAACTCCTTGTTGTCCGTGGTATTGGCCGTATTCTTCTTTCTGACCTCATATTCCTTGATCTTCTGAATATAATATTTTCCGTCCTGTGAAACAGGATCGTTTTTGGAAGACTTCTTACCTGCACAGGAAGTCAGAAGCAGAAGAATCATCAGTAATACTAATAACTTTTTCATAACATTCACCTTCATTCTTCAATTATAACCTAAATACTCCCCATAATATCGGCTATAATACCATTGTAGAAGAACGGAGAATATCCTATGAAACAGACAAGAACCGACCGAGTGCTTCAGAAACTGGAAAATGCGGATGCACTGCTTGTGAGCGATCCCAATGCGATCTATTATCTGATCGGCAGGAAGATCTACCCGGGAGAACGCTTCCTGGGACTGCTTTTGCAGAAAGGAAAGAAAACAAAACTCTTTCTGAACACACTGTTCCCGATCGATAAGAGCGATGATATAGAGATCGTCTCCTATTCCGACAGTGATGATCTGTTTCAGATCCTGTCTGAACATATCGATCCAGGCATCATTCTCGGCGTCGACAAATGCCTGACAGCCAGATTCCTGCTGCCGATGCAGGAAAGAAAGATCGCAAAAGGCTTCCTGAACGGCTCTTTCGCCGTTGATCATACCAGAGCAGTCAAAGACGAGGAAGAACTCGACCTTTTACGCAAAGCATCGCAGATCAACGATGAGGCGATGGGACGCTTTAAAAAACTCGTCTATGAAGGTGTCAGTGAAAAACAGATCGCCGATCAGATGCTGGACATCTATCTGGAACTGGGAGCGGAAGGCTATTCATTTGAACCGATCGTCGCGTTCGGAAAAAACGCTGCCGATCCCCATCACATGCCGGATGACACCAGACTGAAAAAAGGGGATGCCGTACTGTTCGATGTGGGCTGCGTCTACCATTCCTACTGCTCCGATATGACCAGGACCTTCTTCTTTGAACAAGGGCCAAGTGAAATTCAGAAAACAGTCTATGATCTGGTCAGAAAAGCCAATGAGGATGCCGAAAAGGATGTGAAAGCCGGTGTCAGACTCTGTGATATCGACAAAACGGCCAGAGACGTGATCGAAAACGGCGGCTACGGGAAATACTTCACCCACCGCCTGGGTCACTTCATCGGCATTGAAGATCATGAGTACGGCGACGTGTCTGCTTCCTTCAAGGATCTGACCGTTCCCGGCAATGTCTTCTCGATCGAACCGGGCATCTACGATCCGCAAACACTCGGCTGCCGCATCGAAGATCTGGTCATCGTGACTGAAGACGGCTGTGAGATCCTCAACCGCTATCCTCACGATATCGAAATCATATAAGAAAAAATACCGGTTCCTGGGAACCGGTATTTTCATTCATTAATCCTTTTTGCCGAAGAATCTGATCTCACCGAGAGGCTTTTTCTTTTCTTTCTCTTCCGTTTCGACCTTTTCTTCTTTCTTATCTTCTTTTTCTTTCTTGTTTTCTTTTTCTTTCTTGTTGCTGTTCTGCTGTTTTTCAGGTTTAGGCAGCAGTTCCTTTGCGGAAACATTGACTCTGCCCTTCTCATCGATCTCCATGACCTTGACTCTGATCTTGTCACCGATCTTCAGAACGCTCTCCGGCTTGTCGACTCTCTCATGAGAGATCTTGGAGACGTGTAAGAGCGCATCCTGGCCCTTGAACAGTTCAACGAAAGCACCGAACTTCTCAAGTCTGACAACAGTTGCGTCGTAGATCTCACCGATCTTCGCTTCTCTTGTGATCTCATCGATCATGCCCTTGGCCTTTTCGATGGCTTCCTTGGAAGTATGGTAGATAACGACTTTGCCGTCATCATCGATATCGATCTTGACATCATCGCATTTCTCAATGATATCGTTGATCACCTTACCACCGGTACCGATGACTTCTCTGATCTTGTCTGTCGGGATCATGAAGGTGACCATCTTCGGAGCATACTTGCTGACTTCGCTTCTCGGTTCAGCGATCGCTGTTGCCATGTTGTCCAGGATCTCCATCCTGCCCTTGTGAGCCTGTGCGAGTGCTTCTTCGAAGATCTCTCTGGTGATACCCTTGCACTTGATATCCATCTGTAAGGCAGTGATGCCTTCTCTTGTTCCGGCGACCTTGAAATCCATATCGCCGTAGTGGTCTTCCATACCCTGGATATCTGTCAGGATCGAATAGTTCTCACCTGTCGTGATCAGGCCCATTGCCACACCGGCAACAGGAGCCTTGATCGGAACACCGGCTGCCATCAGAGACATGGAACCGGCACAGATCGAAGCCTGTGAGCTGGAACCGTTGGATTCCAGGACTTCAGCGACCGTTCTGATCGCATACGGGAACTCTTCCTCACTCGGAAGGACCTGCAGCAGAGCTCTTTCGCCCAGTGCACCGTGACCGATCTCTCTTCTGCCCGGTGTACCCATTCTGCCGACTTCACCGACACAGTAAGGCGGGAAGTTGTAGTGATGCATGAATCTCTTCTCTTCGACATCCGTCAGGTCATCGATGATCTGATTGTCACCCAGAGGACCTAATGTCGTAACGGAAATGACCTGTGTCTGTCCGCGGGTAAACATGGCTGAACCATGTACTCTGGGCAGCAGATCGACTTGCGAATCAAGCGGTCTGATCTCGTCAAGCGCTCTTCCGTCAGGTCTGATCTTTTCATCGGAGATCAGTCTTCTGACTTCATCGGCGATGATCTGTGTGCAATATTCACCGGTCTGCTTGACCAGCTTGTCTGCTTCTTTTTCACTCAGCTCGCTGTCGTTTGCGAAATGTTCTTTCATCTCATTGGTGATGTTTTCCTGAGCGGCATAGGATTCCAGCTTGTCATGGATCGAAACGGCTTCTTCCAGTCTCTTCTTGCCGTTTTCATTGACATAGTCCTTGACTCTCTCGTCGATCTCATAAAGAACGACTTCCATCTTTTCCTTGCCGACCTTGGCAATGATCTGTTCCTCGATCTCACAGAGTTCTCTGACCTTCTCATGGCCGAACATCAGCGCATCCAGCATCAGCTCTTCGCTCACCTCATGAGCTCCGGCTTCCACCATGTTCAGCGCTTCCTTCGTACCGGCAACAGTCAGATCGATCAGGGATCTGGACAGCTGTTCCACAGTCGGATTGACGACGAACTGGCCGTCAACATAGGCAACCTTGACACCGGCGATCGGACCGTCAAACGGAATATTGGAAATGCAGATGGCCAAAGATGCACCCAGCATGGCTGACATCTCAGGTGAACAGTCATTGTCTGTCGATAAGACAGTGTTGACGACCTGCACTTCATTACGGAAACCTTCAGCGAACAGCGGACGGATCGGTCTGTCGATCAGTCTTGCCGTCAGCGTTGCGTGCTCGGAAGGTCTTCCTTCTCTTCTCAAGAATCCGCCCGGGATCTTGCCTACGGAATAAAGCTTTTCTTCAAAAGATACTGTCAGCGGGAAAAAATCACTGTCTTTGGCAACAGTGGAGGCACAGGCTGTCGACAGTGTTACAGTGTCACCGTACCTCACCAGTACAGACCCTCCGGCCTGCTTTGCGATTTCACCGGTCTCGATGCTTAACTTACGACCGTAGAAATCATAATCGAATACTTCTTTCATTCTTCTTCTTTCTCTTCTTTCTTAATTTCAAACGCTATAATTCTATCATAGAATGCACAAAAAAGTTCACAAAGAGCGTATTTTATGCATATTTTCACAATTTAAGCCTTTTCATTGACAAAACTGGCAATACTTTCTCTTCCGCTTCACTGAGAAAACGAAAATATATTATAATGAACTTATGAAACTGCACGAAACCGATATCGAAACATTCAACCAGCTTGTATCCGCAGAACCGGATGCCACGATCTATCAGACCTCATTCTGGGCCGACCAGATGGTGGCGAAAGGATACAGGGCGATATTCTTAAAAGCAGTGGATGACAATGACATCTGCATCGCTTTATGCATGCTTCTTCTGAAGAAAGAATCCTTCGTTTCCGGAAAATACGTTGCCTATGCTCCGTTCGGTTTCCTGATCAACTACTACGATGAAGTATTGCTCAGACAGTTCCATGACATGCTGAGCGGATATCTGCTTCAGGAAAAAGTCAGCAGGCTGATCATCGAACCGCAGGTCGCCTATGGCGATTATTCCGTCAACAGGACGCTGATCGCCCTGGGATATGAAAAAGAGGAAGATCTCAGCATCTATGAGGAACATGTCGGTACGCATGAAAACGCCCTCAGCGATCCCAATGTCGTGCTTAAGATCAGATGCATCGAAGATGATTCGGTATTCAGAAAACTGATCAAAGACAGAAAAGAGAGCGACAAACTGAAGATCTTTGAAAACCTGAAACAGCACGGACTGTGCTATGCTGCCCAGCTTGACTGTTTCAAGAGCAAGCGCGCACTGGAACAGAGCGTCGCCGCCTGTGAACAGTTCATCAGAGTCCACAAGGATGACTACAAATACACCGAGGCACTTTCCGAAAAAGAGAATGAAGCAAAACAGCTGAAGAAGGTCTTCAATACCATCAACAAGTATGAACGTTCTCTGGGAGAAGATCCCGACATTGCGGCAATGTGCATTTCCGATTTCTCCGACCGCTATACCATCATGTTCAAGACGAACCTGGATCAGGAGAACCTTTTCAACGCAGAAAAAGAAATCGTCGATCAAGTCTGTGCAGATTGCAAAAATCGTGGTATCATAAAAGTCGATTCTACGGATCCGTTTGCCTACTGCAGCGAAAAGAAACTGCTCGGCAGATATACCGTGAAGATCTGATGCCGACTTAGCTCATCCGGTAGAGCAACGCACTCGTAACGCGTAGGTGGTAGGTTCAAGTCCTATAGTCGGCACCATGTGAAAACAAATCCCGTCAGTGACGGGATTTTCTTTTTTTCTTTTTTTCTTTTTTGGGACCCCGCAGAGTCAGCACGAGGATGATGAACACGATGCCGAACACCAGCATGATGATGCCCATGGTATTCATCAGATTGCTCTCTCCGCTGAAATAAAGCGTCAGATAGGCACTGAGGATCTCCAGCAGACCGGCAAAACAGAGTATGCCCTTGGTATTGAACGTGATGCCGAAGATTCCGGAAATGATGTTGATGCCGGGGATGATGTAGATCGAGAGACGCAGCAGCGTCGCTTCAAAATCCGTATGCGGCAGTATCTTCATGATCTCGGGATCGTTGTCAAACTGGTAAGCCACCGCAAAATACATGATCACGGCAATGACCAGCTGGGCAACAGAGATGAATCCGGCAACCTTTTTGTTCATAGTTCAATTCTAATAGAAAATCTTCACTAAATAAAGCCCGTTGGGATCGGCGTTGTAGCGTCTGGTACCCTTGCTTGGGTGATCCAGCATATCCCGGATGTCCTGCAGGGACTTCTTTCCCCTGCCCAGGTCGATCAGCGTTCCGACCATGATGCGGACCATATTCCTCAAGAAACCGCTGGAAGTGACTCTGATCGTCAGGATATCCTTCTTTCTGGTGATGGAGAATTCGGAGATCGTACGGACCTGATTGGGATAATCCTTCAGGCTGGACGTGTTGAAGGAAGTGAAATCATGTTCACCCAGAAACAGAGCAGCACCCTGTTTCATCAGATCCACATCCAGCTTGTAGAAACACTGATAGGCCCTGCCTCTTAAAAACACATCGTATTCACCGATGTTGATCAGATACTCATAGGTCTTCTTCCTGACCGAATAACGGGCATGAAAATCCTTTGAGACCTGTTTCACTTCGCTCACATGGATATCATCCGGCAGCAGTGAATTCAGGGAATACTTCAGTTTCCATTCTTCCTTGACCTGATCGGAATCAAAATGAAAGACCTGGCCGTAGGCGTGCACGCCGGCATCGGTCCTGGAAGACATGACGATGCGGATCTTTTCGGAAAAGATCTTTTCGATCGCTGTTTCAATGATATCCTGTATCGCTACGGCATTGGTCTGGGACTGGAAACCCGCATAATTGACACCGTCATAGGCGATCGTGACTTTATATCTCATAGATAAAACCTGGAAAGGATCGAGAAGCTTAAAGCGCCGACACAGATCAGAATGAAAAGATAATCGACGAATCTGAACTTCAAGACATGGTAACGGCTTCGCTTGGCACCCGGTACATAACCTCTCGCCTCCATGGCATCCGCCAGTTCATAGGCTCTTTCAAAAGCCACGGAGAACAAAGGAACGATCAGGGAAAGGATGGCCGAAATCTTTTCGGCAAGCCTTCCGTTTTCAAAATCGACACCGCGGGACTTCTGAGCATTCATGATGCGGATCGTCTCCTCGATGATCGTCGGAATGAAACGCAGTGCGATCGATACCATCATTGCAACTTCATGGGTCGGGAAATGGATCACTTCCAGAGGCTTCAGGATCCATTCGATACCCAGTGTCAGATCCAGTGGATTGGTCGTCGCTGTCAGAAGCGTCGTGATCGAGATCATCAGAAGCAGTCTCACAATGACAAACAATGTATTGAACACAGCGTCGGAATAGACCTGTACCGGTCCCACAGTAAACAGAACATCCCCTGTCTTGACCGTCAGGGCATTGATCACCATCAGGAAGATCATCATCATGACCATCGGCTTGAATGACTGAACGATCATCTTGATGCCGATCTTCGCCATCAGCAGAGCCAGTGCCAGCATCAGGCCGATCACCAGGAAGACCCACCAGCTCTTCGGTACGAAGACAGCTGCGATCATCAGGAAAAGCCCGATCAGTTTCGCACGCGGATCGAGTCTGTGCATAAAAGAATCAATCGGGATATATTTGCCGAAAACCAGGTTATTCATCGTTTCACCTGCCCTGCGATCTCTCTGGCGATCACCTTCAATGTGCGTGCATCCTTTGAAAGTTTGAAGCCCTTTTCGATCAGCTCATTGCGGAAACTTACGATCTGCGGTTCCAGCATGTCGAATTCCTTCAGTTTCTTCTTGTCGTCAAACAGTTCCATCGTCGGACCGTGATAGACGACCTTTCCGTGGGATAAGACGACTGTCTCATCGCAATAGTTGTATACCATCTCGTTGTCGTGAGAGACGATGATGATCGTCTTGGAAAGCTGCCTGTTGAGAGAAACAAACAGATCAATGATCTCTCTGGCACCCTTGGGATCCAGACCGGCAGTCGGTTCATCCAGAACGATGATCCTGGGATCACAGGCAATGATGCCGGCGATCGCCACTCTTCTTTTCTGACCGCCGGAAAGCTCCAGCGGAGAGACATTGAAAAGGCTCTCGTCGATCTTGACCAGCTTCAGGGCGGCAGCAGCCTGTTTCAAGGCATCCTGCTGGGACAGACCGAAATTCATCGGACCGAAAGCGACGTCCTTGATGACGGTCTCCTCAAACAGCTGGTACTCCGAAAACTGGAACACCAGCCCCACATCTTTTCTTAACGGTTTCAGAAACTTCTGTTTCTGACCGGCAACGATATTGTAGTCAAGGACTTCCAGAGATCCCTCACTCGGCAACAGCAGGGCATTCAGATGCTCAACCAGCGTCGACTTGCCCGAACCGGTCTCGCCGATGATGGCGGTGATGATGCCTTCCCTGATGTCCAGATCGACACTGTCAAGTGCCTTGTGGGCATAAGGCATGTCCTTGTTGTAGATATAACTCAGCGCTTTGAACCTGATCGGCATAATTCTTCCACCATTCCTTTCAGATCATTCGCTTTCAGCTTGATTTTATATTTTCCGAATGTCTCTCTGACATTCTCGATAAACGGTACATCCAGATCGATCTGTCTCAGTTTCTCGGCGTTGGCAAACACCTTTTCCGGTACATCGTGCATGAAAAGCTTTCCCTTGCTCAAAACGACACAGTCATCCGACTGCAGCACTTCCTCGATATCGTGGGTGATCGAAATGATCGTGATATCGTCTCCGCCGGCCAGATCATACATCAGCTGTTTGATCTCCTTCTTGCCCTTCGGGTCCAGCATCGAAGTCGCCTCATCGAAAATGATGATGTCCGGGCTCATGGCCAGTATACCGGCGATCGCCACTCTCTGCTTCTGACCGCCGGAAAGATTCTGCGGTTCATAGTTCAGATATTCAGTCAGTCCGACCTTCTTTGCATATTCTTCCACGATCGCTTCCATCTCATCGGAAGGGACCTGCTTGTTTTCCAGACCGAAGGCAATGTCATCCCTGACAGTCGATCCGATGAACTGATTGTCCGGATTCTGGAAAACGATGCCCAGCCGCTTGCGGATCTGCGGTATGTTTTCCTCGTTGACCTCCAGAGAATCGACTGTGATCGATCCCTCCTTCACAGGCAGCAGTCCGGCGATCAGTTTGGCCAGCGTCGACTTGCCCGAACCGTTATGGCCGATGATCGTGACATAGTCTCCCTTTCTGACAGAAAAACTCACATCATCGACTGCCTTGGTGCTGTCGTTGTAGGAATAAGATACGTTTTTTAATTCAATCAGACTCATACCCTTTGATTATACAATAGAAAAAAGAAAAAACACTGCTTCACAGTGCAAGTTTTCTCCTTAAAGACTCATAAGCTTCATTCAGGTCATTGATATCCTTTACCGTCATCTCCATCGGACACATGCCGTCCCCTTTTCTGTTGATGATATATTCGGCAAGCTCATCGTACGCATACTTTACGCCGTATTTTTCAAAGATCTGCCGGCCTGCCTTGGAAAGCACCGGCGTATAGACCTCCTTCACACCCGACAGTGTCAGAAGCATGGCCGAAGCCTTGCCGATGATCTTGTCGGCGACAGATGTTCCTTCAAAAAAGGAAATATCGTCTTTCATTGCCAGAAGGATCGGCCTGATCCCCGTTTCAAAAGAAAAATATCCGTTGGATGCGACGATCGAATAACCGTTTTTCAATAATGATTCTTTCAGGTTCATAAATCAATTATATAACACTTATACGCTGCTTTTTTGCGTTATAATGATGTTAGAAAAAGGAGAATAGATTTTATGCCATTAGTTACATCCAAAGAAATGTTTGAGAAAGCATATAAGGGCGGCTATGCAATCGGTGCTTTCAATGTCAACAACATGGAGATCATCCAGGGCATTACCGAAGCAGCAAAAGAATGCAACGCTCCGGTCATCCTGCAGGTATCCAAAGGCGCAAGAGCTTATGCCAACAGAACCTATCTGGTCAAGCTGGTAGAAGCAGCCTGCATTGAAACCGGTCTGCCGATCGTCCTGCATCTGGACCACGGTGACAGCTTCGAGACCTGCAAGTCCTGCATTGACGACGGCTTCACTTCCGTCATGATCGATGCTTCTTCAAAACCTTTCGAAGAGAACATCGCCATCACGAAACAGGTCGTTGAGTATGCTCATGCCCACGGCGTTGTCGTTGAAGCAGAGCTTGGCACGCTGGCCGGCGTTGAAGATGAAGTATCTGTATCCGCAGAAGATTCATCCTACACGAAACCGGAAGATGTCGAAGAATTCGTCAAGAGAACCGGCTGCGATTCATTAGCGATCGCCATCGGTACTTCTCACGGTGCCTACAAGTTCAAACCAGAACAGTGCACCAGAAACGAAGAAGGCATTCTGGTTCCGCCACCTCTGAGATTCGATATCCTTGAAGACGTCTCCAGAAGACTCCCGGGCTTCCCGATCGTATTGCACGGTTCATCTTCCGTTCCGCAGGAATATGTCAAGATGATCAACGAAAACGGCGGCAACATGCCGGATGCAGTCGGTGTTCCTGAGGATCAGCTCAGAGAAGCCGCAAGACTTGCCGTATGCAAGATCAACATCGACTCAGACCTGCGTCTTGCCATGACCGGAACGATCCGTAAGTTCTTCAACGATCATCCGGAGAAATTCGACCCGAGAGAATATCTCAAGCCGGCAAGAGAAAACATCAAACAGCTTGTCAAACACAAGATCATTGATGTTTTAGGCTGCGACAATAAGATCTAATCTGTAAATAATAGCGGTGCAGCATCAGCTGCACCGTTTTATTTTTGTATTTCCTTGAACAGTCTGGCACTGTGGAATGCCCTACCCGCCTCGTCGCTATAGAAATGAAGGATGGCTTTCCAGTTCTTGGTTGCCGTACTTAAAGTCAGATAATCGGTATCCGTCAGCTGCTGCTCCAGATACGCAAACAGCTTCTTTCCGATCCCTTTGCTGCGATATTCGGGCCTGACATAGATCTCCATGATCTCAAAGGACTTTGCCTTGTCCCTGATCACGGAGGAATGTTCCTCCTGGATATGTTCATGGCCGAAGAGATAGCCGAGGATCTCATCGTCTTCCCTTGCTAAGAAGATCCTTTCATTCTCAATGTCTTCTTTCGTATTATGACGATAGCCCCAGCAGCTGTCTTCCGCTTCCCATTCCTCAGACATCCGGATCAGTTCATCCAGGATCTCATCGTCCAGTTTTTCCTCCGATATCTTCAGCATGTTTCTTCGATCAGGCAGACAGCTTCCGCCAAAGCTCCTTCACCGTTTCCGATAAAGCCCATGCCTTCCCCGCAGGTCGCCTTGACATTGATTCTTGAAACGTCGCAATGCAGATGCTCAGCGATGTTTTTTCTCATTTCATCGATGTAGGGAGCCATCTTCGGCTTTTCGATCACGATGAGGGAATCGATGTTGCCGACCTCATATCCTCTTTCCTTCATCATTTCATAGGTCCGATCCAGCAGGATCAGCGATGAAATACCCTTGAACTCATCGCTCTTATCCGAAAAATGCGTGCCGATGTCCTTCAAGCCCATGGCACCGATCAGTGATTCAATGATCGCATGCAAGAGCACATCCGCGTCCGAATGCCCCAGCAGGCCTTTTTCATAAGGGATCTTCACACCGCCGATGATCAGATCTCTTCCTTCCACCAGACGGTGTACATCTTTTGACTGTCCTATTCTCATATCAACTCAACCTCTCTGATATCATCCACAACTTTATCATACGACTTTAACAGCACGTCCTTGGCCTGATGGCCTTTGGCTACCAGCACACAGTCGACGCCCATGGCTTGGGCCGTTTCCAGATCATGCAGGGAATCGCCGATCATCATGCAGTCCTTCGGGTCCTTGTCTGCGATCCACTTCAGGGCGATATCCACCTTGGAACCGGCATAGATATTGTCGATCCCCAGCACTTCATCAAAATATTCCGCAATTCCAAGCTCCTCAAGCTGTTTTTCAAGCTCCACAAGGCTCGAAGCGCTTAAAAGGATATTGAGATTGCCTTTCTCGTGATTCTTCTCCAGGATCTCTTTTACGCCGTCAAAGACCTTATATTCATCTCTCAGAGCCCTGTACCAGTCAAACCAGTAACGTCCCACTTCCTCGTAGGAATTCTTCGACCAGTCAAAGCCGACATTTTCGTAATATTTCTGGACCGGAAACGTGAAGATATGCAGATACTCATCCAGAGTGATAGGCTCCCTGTCTAAGCCGAAATGCTTTATCGTGTAATTCTCGGCCTTCAGACAGACTTCTACATCATCCAGTATCGTTCCGTTGAAATCATAGATCACATACTTCATGGCTCCATTATACAAAAAAAGACTCCTGAAGAGTCTTTAATATTCATCGCTGTCTATGGTAATATCGGGATCTTCTTCACCCTCCTCGGGCTCATCCTCATCCAGTTCGATCTGTGAGAGATCGACATGAGATTCCGCAAACTTCCTGCGTTCGATCAGATCCCACTTGTTGTCCTTCAGGGAAGTGAATCTTGAATCAAACGTCAGATCGGAATAGAACTGGGCTACCTTCTCATTGGAAGCCCCATACAGCTTGGAAACCTCTTCCCAGAGCTTTCCGAACTGCACTGCACGCTTTTTCTTTGAAATGACATCATAAGCAATGTCCGTCATAGATTTAGCACTGGCCATTTTACTACTTTACTCCTAGCAATACTTTATTTGAATAATCCTTTCCTCGTCATCGACAAGGTAATGCATAACTAATATATCACCATTGCACTGGAAGTCAACTATTTTCACATCAAATTTGACAATTCCCTCTGCCGTCGTGATCTTCGCATAGAGATTGGACTTCAGATGCAGCTCCAGCAGATGATCCTCATCCTGTCTGAAAAAACAGAGACCGTCTTCATAGATACACATCTCACATAAAGAACCTTCGTGATCGGTATACGAAAAACAGTTCCTGTCCTGAATATCCTCGACCAATACTTCATCGAAGTACCCGCTTGCTGGATGAGTGAGTGATACAGTAGCTTTCATTAATAACCATTTTATACAATCGTTTTCATATGTCAATAATTAATGATAGAATTTAGTCGTATGGAATACCGCAACAGAAAAGTACTGGTCATCGGCCTTGCCAGGTCGGGAATGGCCGCTTTGCGTATCTTATATCAGCTGGGTGCACAGCTCTTTCTTTCAGAGCGCAAAGACCCTTCTGATGAAGAGAAAAAACAGCTGGAAGCGATGAACGTCACGATATACGATCAGGATATGTCGGTTTTTGAAAAAGACTTCGATCTGGTCATCAAGAACCCCGGTGTCCCTCCTGTCTCGCCTATCGTCTCAAGGCTTCACGAAAGAAAGATCCCTATCATCACCGAGATCGAACTGGCCTTTGATGTATCAAGACCCCAGCACTATATCGCCATCACCGGCACCAACGGCAAGACGACCACGACAACGATCGTCTACGAACTGCTGAAAAAAGCCTTCAAAGAAAAGGCTCTTGTCGGCGGCAATATCGGCACGCCCTTATGCGAACTGGTCCTTGAACATGACCTCATGAATGAAGAAGGCTATTACATCTCTCTGGAGATATCCAACCACCAGCTGGTGGACATCGACAGGTTCCGTCCGCAGATCGCGACGATCATCAATCTGACGCCCGACCATCTGGAGACCATGGGTTCTCTGGATGCCTACTATAAATCCAAGACAGAAGTCTACCGCAACATGAAGGAAAATGATCTTTTCCTGTTCAACGCGGATGATGCGGTATTAAAAGAATACGCCGAAAAATATCCGATCCGCTGCCGCATCGAAGACTTTTCACTGGAAAGACAGGATACCTCTGCCTTTATCAGAGATGGCTGTATCTGGATCAAAAAACAGAAAGTCCTTCCCTTGAGCTGTATCACCCTAGTCGGAAAGCACAACCTGCAGAACATCATGATCGCTGTCATGGCAGCGAAAGAACTGGGCATTTCCGACGAAGACATCATTGAAACGATCAGTACATTCAAAGGCGTCGAACACCGCATCGAATTCGTCAGGGAACTGGACGGCGTAAAATACTACAACGACTCCAAAGGGACCAATACCGACGCGACGATCACGGCCCTGGATTCCTTTGAAACAGGCGTCATTCTGCTGGTAGGCGGCTATGAGAAAGGCCTGGATATGAGTGAAATGAGAAAACATCTATCCTGTGTGAAACAGATCATTGGTTTCGGCGCATCCGGCCCCCGTATCGCCCATGATCTTGTCGAAGATCCCATCGTCGTCAGCGATCTGACTGAAGCGGTTTCTGAAGCAAGAAAGATCGCAAAACCGGGCGACATCATCCTTCTTTCTCCGACCACATCCAGTTTCGATCAGTATTCCGGATACGAAGAAAGAGGACGTCATTTCAAGGAGATCGTAAACTCATTATGAGAAGGAAATATATCGGTGTATTTGATTCGGGACTGGGCGGACTTACCACTGTTTCCGAGATCATCAGACAGCTTCCCGGTGAAAACATCGTCTTTTTGGGCGATACCGCCAATATCCCCTACGGTTCTTCAAAAAGCCGTGAAGAGATCATCGCTCTCACCATGGATAACATGGAAAAACTCTGTGCATATGATCTCAAGGCCCTGATCATCGCCTGCAATACCGCCGACTGCAACGCCTCTGAATCCGTACGCAGAAAATATCCGAACATCCCTGTCTTCGCTGTGATCGCTCCGGCAGCGAAAAAAGCGGCAGAAACAAGTGAAAATCACCGTATCGGCATCCTGGCAACGGAATCCACCGTCGCTTCGGGAAAATATGAAGAAGAGATCTGCTCATGCAGCAGGGACTCTGAGATCTTTTCCGTTCCCTGCCCGAAACTGGTGCCGATGATCGAAACGGGCGTCTTTATCGACGACCCCGGGCAGATGAAAAAAGTGCTCTTGGAATATCTTGAACCCCTGAAAGAAAAAGACATCGATACCCTGATCTTAGGCTGCACACACTACGACATTATGAGAGACATGGTGAGCGAAATACTGCCGGGAGTGAATATCGTATCTTCCTCCCGCTGTGTGATCGAAGATCTGAAACAGTATCTGAAGCAGGAAAAGAAACTGAGCCGCACACAAAAAGCGAAACGCATCTATCTGGTCACCTCTGATCCAAAACGGTTCACCAGGATGGCTTCGCTTCTGATCAACGATATTGAAATCAAAAAAGCCAATTGAATTGGCTTTTCTTTTTAATAATTCTCAGCGTTGACTTCGAAGTAAGACTGCGGATGGTTGCAGGTGGGGCAGACCTCCGGAGCAGCCGTGCCGATCACGATGTGACCGCAGTTGCGGCATTCCCAGATCTTGACCTCGGACTTCTCGAATACTTCCTTGTTTTCCACGTTGTATAAGAGTGCTCTGTATCTTTCCTCGTGGTGCTTCTCAATCGCAGCGACCAGTCTGAATTTTGCAGCCAGTTCAGGGAAACCTTCCTCTTCGGCCGTTTTCGCAAAGCCTTCATACATGTCGGTCCATTCATAATTCTCGCCTTCTGCTGCAGCCTTCAGATTGTCGGCAGTCGAACCGATACCTTCCAGTTCCTTGAACCACATCTTGGCGTGTTCTTTTTCATTCTCAGCTGTCTTTAAGAACAAGGCAGCGATCTGTTCAAATCCCTCTTTCTTTGCCTTGGAAGCGAAATAAGTGTACTTGTTTCTTGCCTGGGATTCTCCGGCGAAAGCAGCTTCCAGATTCTTTTCGGTCTGTGTTCCGGCGTATTTGTTACTCATGATTTTTCCTCCGTTTTTCTAATTTAAGTATATTATCTTAACACCGCAAAGTAAAACGCAATGCCCTATTTTGTACCGGTCATGAAACGCACCTTCAGTTCGTAGATCAGATCCTTTCGGCTGATGATGATCAGCACTACAAACAGCAGCAGCGAAGCCACCTGGAAAGCGAAAGCGATCCAGTTATCGATCGGCCAGGAGCGGATGGAATAAGGGATGCTGATGAGATTGATCAGTCCCAGCGTCAGGATCGAGACCAGATGCCGGTGTCTTCGATCATATGTGACATAGTAGATCACAAACATCAGCAGCAGGTCTGCGAAAAAGACGATCGGAATGACGGTCTGCGCCCAGCCCGGAGCCAGGAAATGATCGATCAGAAACAGCAGGATGATTGTATGGAGCGTCACTCTCACCGCATGGGAATAGACGGAAAACTCCACCAGACGCAGTGAGAAGATCAGACGCCACAGAGAAAACAGCGACCAGACGACGATGATGCTCCAGAATTTCCCTTTGACCAGAAAGTTGACCAGCAGACAGATCAAAGAAGCACAGATGAAGACGATGCGCACGATCTCCCTCAGGCGGCGGAAAAACATCCTCTGACGTTCGGGGATCGGATAAATGATCTTAGGATTCATATTCCACGCTCCCTTCCGTATTCTCGATCAGACCATCTTCTTCCAGCAGTTCATACATACGCTGTTCAAAAGTCGGATCATTGCTGTTGCGCATGATGGAAAAGACGGAGATCCCGTTGGCAGTGACCAGCGAAGTCGCGATCCTGTTGGGCGGACCCGGTACGAAGACGAAATACAGTTTCCTGACAGCTTCCTTCATTCCTTCGGGCAGCTTAACAACACCCAGATTGGAGAATGTGAAAGCGATGATGGAATTGCCCAGATAGGCATAGACCAGCTGCATGAGCGGGATCTTCAGGAATAACGGCACCAGGCAAAGAGAACGGATGACCTTTTTGGTTGTCATCATCATCTGGTTCATCATCTTCTCACTTCCCTTTTCTGCGATCTGTCTGGAAACATCGCCGACCAGTTCCTTTTTATCAGGCAGCTTGGAAAGATCTTCCGTGACATTGAAATACATTGAATAATTTCTGAGTGTCCTGCTGCCGTTGAACTTGCGCATATTGACAGGCACCTGCACATTGAAGACGCCTTCTTTCTGATTCACGCAATCCTTTGATGCGATCAGCAGCAGTGCCAGCAGATACGCTGTGATCGTTCCGCCGTAAGACCTGGCTGTATCATGCAGCCTGCCGGCATCCATCTCGAAATGAGTGATCTTCGTCAGATTCAGACGCGAGATCTTTCCCTTAAGCTGTATAGAACGCTTATCTACAAATGTTGAAAGGCTTGCATCCTCTTTTGCCTCATTGAATTCATTGACCAGTTCCCTTTCATCGACCGGGCCGTTGATATCCGGTATTTCCGGATCATCTTTTGCATCGATCTCCTTTAATCGCAGATATTCCTTCACAAGTGTCTTGAGAAAAACCATGGCTCCGCTGCCGTCCGTGATCGCGTGGAAGACTTCGACTGAGATACGTTTTCCGCAGTACAGAACTCTGAAAGAACGGAAGCCTCTCAAAAGGATGGAAATGGGCTTGCAGGGAATGTCTTTTTCTTCTTCGATCAGTGAGACATGGTTGACAGTTTCCAGATAATGCCAGAAGAAGCCGTTCTTGGTGACTGCCGAAAAACTCGGAAAACGCTTGATGGTGAAATCCACCGCCAGCTGCAGCAGTACCGGTTGTACATCCTCTTTCAGTTCAGCTGCCATGCGGAACATCGGCATCTGGCCGTATTTCATGCCCAAAGGATAGACGATGGCTGCGTTGTCCAGTGAGAAAGATCTCCTGTGATCTCCCTGATAGAAATCTCCTAAGAAGCGGTAATCCATCAGTTCACAGATCTCTTCAGTACTCTTTCCCTGTTCCAGATAATAAGAAAAAGCATCCACAAAATGATGGACCAGAAGATCTCTGCTCAATATAGGCATGTCGATCTGATCGGACAGTTCATGAAAAAAGACGTCGATACGATCCTGATCCTCCTGATCGAGACCGCCTTTCAGCTTTTCAAGATACAGATTGCGGCTGCTCTTCTTCATAAATCCATTATAGTACAAAAGAAAAAGGACTATCGTCCTTCCGAAAAATGGCGGCCCCAACAGGAATCGAACCTGTAACTATCCCTTAGGAGGGGATTGTTTGATCCATTAGACTATGGGGCCACATACATTATTATACATAAAACAAAAGAAAATAGGACCCTGTCCTATTCTCTTTTTTTCTAAAGGATTTAAAAATGAAAAACTTTTTACACTCATACTATATAAAACGAATGTGAAATTTTTGTGAAATATATTACATTTCATGAAAATTCCTGTTATTTTTCATGAAAACTATTTCATTTTTTACTGTTCTTTCGCGTTTTCCATTTCGATCACCTTACGGAACTGTGTCTCGTAAAGCTGTTTATAGACGCCGTTCATGGCGATCAGTTCCTCATGTCCGCCCTCTTCCACGATCCTTCCGTCAGAGATGACAAGGATCTTGTCAGCCTGCAGGATGGTTGAAAGCCTGTGGGCGATGACGATCGAGGTCCTGCCCTTCATCAGCACATCCAGAGCCTTCTGAATGGAACTCTCGGAGATCGAATCCAGAGCGGAAGTCGCCTCATCCAGTATGAGGATCCTTGGATCCTTGAGGATGACGCGGGCGATCGAAAGCCTCTGTTTCTCACCGCCGGAAAGTTTCAGGCCTCTGTTGCCGACCTGTGTATCATAGCCGTCAGGCTGGGAAACGATGAAATCATGGATATTGGCGATCCTGCAGGCGTTCTCAAGCTCTTCCTGGCTCGCATCTGCTTTCGCAAACAGAAGATTCTCCCTGATCGTTCCGTTGAACATGTAGGCTTCCTGGGTCACCATACCGATATTGGAACGCAGATACTTCAGATCGATATTCCTGACATCTTCGCCGTTGATCCTGACGGCACCGCCCTTGACATCATAGAGACGGGGCAGCAGGTTGACGACTGTCGACTTGCCCGAACCGGAAGGTCCGACGATCGCATACATCTTTCCGGATGGCACGAAGAAGGAAAGATCCTTGATCAGAGGTACATCCTTGGAATAATAGAATTCGACATTCTCATAGGAGATATCCGTCTTTTTCGCAAACGAAGGTTTGAGCACGATCTTGGCATTCTTGACTTCCGGATCCATATCCAGATAAGTGAAGATCCTGGTAAACAGCGCCATGGATCTGGTCAGATCGACAGAGACATTCAGCAGTGATTCCACCGGTCTGTAAAGTCTGTTGATCATGTTGACGGTGGCCGTGATCGTACCGACGGAAATGGCTGTATCGTTGAGTCTGATGATCAGATAGCCGCCTGCCAGATAGATCAGCAAGGGTCCCAGATTGGTGAAGATGCCCATGATGACCCTGAACCAGGAACCGGCACGGGACTCCTTCACGGAAAGATCGATGACTTCCTTGTTGATGGACTCAAACTTCTTATTGATCGCTTCTTCCTGTGTGAACAGTTTGATCAGCAAAGAACCGGAAACAGACAGCGATTCATTGACGACATCGTTGAGCTCATCGTCCTTTTCCCTGGATTGCGACAGCAGCTGCCATCTGTTCTTGCCGGCAGACTTGGTCGGCAGCACCAGCAAAGGAATGACCAGGATGCCGATCAGCGAAAGTTTGGCATCAATCCTGAACAGAGCGACGATCGTCGTGATGACCGTACAGACATTGGAAATGATGTTGGTCAGAATGCCGGAAATGACTGTAGCCACACCGGAGATATCGGAATTCATCCTGGTGATGATGTCGCCCTGCTTTTCGGAAGTAAAGAAAGAATGCGGCATGGTCTGCAGATGTGAGAACATCTGATTCTTCATGTCAAAGACGATACGCTGCGATACCCAGCTGTTGATGTAGGATTCCAGCACACCGACGATATTGGAGACCGCCAGCGTGATGATCGCCAGAATGACAAGCTGAATCAGCAGTTTCAGATCCTTTCCCAGGATCGCATCATCGATGATCCTGGCGGTGATCAGAGAAGGAAGCAGACCCAGGACTGAAGACAGGATGATGATCGCAAAAACGATGGAAAGCTGGAACCAGTACGGCAGAAGATATTTCAGGATCCTGAATATCAGCTCCTTTGTCATCTTCGGCGCATTCTGTTTCTCGTCATCTGTCAGAAATCCTCTCGGACCCATTCCTCCGTATCTTGACATACCTTATTCCTCCATTTTTAAAAAAGTATAACATAAAACTCCCGACGTGATATCACATCGGGAGTTTCTGTAATGATGGTTTTCTGATTAATACATTCCGCCCATTCCGCCGGCAGGCATTGCGGGTTCCGGTTCCTTGATGGTACCGACCGCAGCCTCTGTCGTGATCAGCAGACCGGCGATCGAAGCGGCATTGAGCAGTGCGGATCTCGTGACCTTGCACGGATCGACGATACCTGATTTGAACATATCGACCCACTCACCGTTCTTGGCATCGAAACCGACATTCGCCTTCTGTGTCAGCTGCTTGTCGACGATGTCCTTGCCGTTATGACCGGCATTCTCGGCGATCTGATACAGCGGCTGTGAAAGAGCCTTGAAGACGATCGAGATACCCTTCTGTACATCCGGTTCATCGGAAGTGACTTTGTCCTTGAGATCCTTGTAGATGCTCATGAGTGCGCAGCCGCCGCCGCTGACGATACCCTCTTCAATGGCGGCCTTTGTCGCATTGAGTGCATCCTCGATACGCAGTTTCTTTTCCTTGAGTTCGGTCTCAGTCGTCGCACCGACCTTGATGACGGCAACGCCGTTGGTCAGTTTTGCCAGACGTTCCTTGAGGTTCTTCTTGTCATAATCGGAAGTGCTTCTTTCGATCAGATTCTGGATCTCGGCAACTCTCTCCTTGAATGCCTTCTTGGAGCCTGTACCGTCAATGATCGTGGTATGTTCCTTTTCAACGATGACTTTCTTGGCAGAACCAAGATCCTTCAGAGTCAGATCCTTGAGCTGCATGCCCAGATCCTTGGATACGAATGTCGCACCGGTCAGGATGGCGATATCCTGCAGGTTGGCCTTCTGGTTGTCACCGAAGCCCGGAGCCTTGGTCGCAACGACATTGAAGGTTCCTCTTAACTTGTTGACGATCAGTGTGGAGACGACTTCGTTCTCCAGATCATCAGCGATGATCAGCAGCGGCTTATTGGACTGGACGATCTGTTCCAGAACCGGCAGGACTTCCTGGATCGTTGAGATCTTCTGATCAGTGACCAGGATCGCCGGATTCTCCATTTCCACCAGCATCTTTTCCCTGTCGGAAACCATGTAAGGTGAAATATAGCCCTTGTCATATCTCAGACCTTCCGTTACTTCCAGAGAAGTATCGAAGCCTTTTGACTCATCCACATTGATGACACCGTTCTTGCCGACCTTCTCCATCGCTTCGGAAACGATCTTGCCGACTTCCTCACTGCCGGAAGAGATAGCCGCAACATTGGCGATCTCGGCGGAAGAATCGATCTTTCTGGCATTGCTCAGAAGCTTCTCGGAAACTTTCTTCGAAGCCATCTCGATGCCTTCTCTTAACAATACCGGATTGGCGCCTTTTTCTACGGCATCCAGACCGGAATGGATCATGGACTGTGCCAGCAGTGTAGCTGTCGTCGTACCGTCACCTGCGGAATCGTTGGTGTGGTTGGCGACTTCATAGATCATCTTGGCACCCATGTTTTCAAAGGTATCCTCCAGTTCGATCTCTTTGGCGATGGTGACACCGTCATTGACGATCATCGGAGAACCGTAGCCCTTATCCAGAATGACGTTCCTGCCCTTGGGACCCAATGTGATCCTGACGGCATCCGCCATGATATCGACACCCTTTAAAACGGAGTCTCTTGCATCTTTTGAATACTTAACTGTCTTTGCCATAATTTGCCTCCTATTCTACAACAGCCAGAATATCTTCGGCTTTGATCAGAATATACTCCGTCTCTCCGTCCTTGACTTCGGTTCCGGAATACTTCTTGTACATGACTTTATCGCCCTTCTTCAAAGGCATTTCATAGACCTTGTCGTCTATTTTGATCTCCTTGCATCCGCTGACGGCAGCCACAACAGCATACTCCTCATTCTTCTCCTTCTGAGAGATGATGATGCCGCTTGTCGTCTCATTCGATGCTTCTACTTTCTTTAATAAAACATTGTTATATAAAGGTTTTATCATCTTAAAACTCCTCCTTACACTACTTAATTATAACCATTTATAGCACTCAGTCAATAAGAGTGCTAAACATTAGCAGTACTTTATCACTCAATTAAAAGACGTATCGCTCCGTCTACTTACATCCGAGTATTCTGATCAGCATGATACCTGTATAGGTATATGCCTCGATTGGATAATCTTTCATGTCGATACTGTTGGAATTCACCAGGATATGGCCATCCACTACCTTGGAAACAATGACCGTATGGGACAGTCCGTTGTTTCCGACCAGGATCAGATCTCCCGGCTGCGCATAATACAGATTGGCGTTGACATCCGCGACCAGACCCTTTCCTTCGTTGTACCTCGCATAGTTTTCAAAATATCCGACATTGACCCAGGAACGGGTACGCCCCTCCTGCGTCTCCTCTTCGTTGATGTCCGGTTCGTACTCCGGATCTTCCACATAGCACTTCCACTGCTCCTCGCCGCTGTAATCCATCTCGATGCCCCCTTCCAGCATGCACTGGGAGGCGTAGTTCTGACAGTTTCCGCCCTCATCGGAGAAGTTGTACCATTTCGGGTTGCGCTCATGATACCACTGATCGGCATAAGCTACTGCCTTGTTCCTGTCGTATTCCTTTGTATAAGTCTTCGAAGGGATGTAAGGCTTTTCTTCGGCCTTTACTCTGAGTACTTCCTCATTGTAGGCATCCAGATCTTTGAGCTGCTTTGAATAATACGCGTAGATCTGATCGGCATCCTCAACAGAATCGCTGTCATCATAGAAGGTCATATAGTAACCCTGTATCTTCTCCAGATCCCTGATCTTGCAGCCCTCATCCGTTTTTGAGATCACAAAGTAATTCTCGATATCAAACGACTGCGATTCGATGCCGCCCAGGAAAGCAAAACTCATGTAGTCATCTTCCAGGACATCCACATGATACAGGCCGTTTTCCGTATAGTAATCAGTGACCCTCAGGTCATAATGAGCCTTGTTCATGGTGAAGTCAAAACCGCGGTTCTTCCGTGATCCGATCTGCAAGGAAACAGCTCTGTCAGATACGGCAGCCATGACCTCGTTATCAAACAGCGCATCTGTGTCCTGCTTCTGCAGCGTATAGAGACTGCGGTAATAAGCGTCCATATAAGAAACGATGACATTCATCACTTCCTCGGGCACACCGAAATCATCTTTGATGCTGCCCTTGAAAGAAGAGGGGATCTTCCTGTCATCAGGTACATTATCCGGTACGACAATGACTTCCTCCTCTTTCTTTTCCCTGTCCAATGTCAAAGCGCCAAGCAGGGTCAGTCCCAGCATGGCTGAAAGAAGGATGATCATCACAAAACGGCTTTTTAACTTCATAGCTCTATTATACCTCACTTGATGATGCTGCCGGTCTTCAAAACTGTTTCCGTTTACCAGGACGAGTCATTATCTGTTATGATTAAACTGTCTGAAAGGGGCATATCATGAACAATCAAATCAATTATGAGCACTTCCAGAATTTCTGGATCGAACAGCAGAAAAATGCCGTACATATGGACAGAGAACAGGCACTGGAACACATCAGAAACTTCATCAGGAATCACAATACCTGCGGTTTTGCGACCGGGACCGGAGACTATGTCAGATGCACACCGATCGAATATGCCTTCATGAACGACGAATTCTGGTTCGTATCGGAAGGCGGAAGCAAGTTCATCGGCTTGGAGAAAAACAAGAATGTCGCCTTAGCTATCTTTGAATACTACGGCGATGTGAGAGATTCCCACGGCCTGCAGGTCATGGGCAAAGCTGTCTTATACGACCGTGACAGCGACGAACTGAAACAGCTGCTGGCATTCAAAGGCATACCCTATGATGCAGTGAAAGCAGCCAAAGTCGAAGTGGCCGTCGTCAGAGTCGTCCCGGAAGTCTATGAGATGTATGATACGGACTTCGTCAAACAGGGCTACGACGTCAGACAGATCGTCAGATTCTGATATTCATAAAGAAGGCAGGAAACAATCCTGCCTTCTTTTTTATTTCTTCTTTCCGATATAGGTGAATCCCGGAGACTGATGTCCGTTCATCGTCGTATAGACGATGCGATCATATTCCCTGGTTTCAAAATCCCTGAACAGTTCTTCAATGTGTTCCTCCGTGTGGTGTCTGCAGATCGCTCCTTCCGGCAATACAAAGGCTCCGAAAACGCCCAGTTCCTTCTCGTATTTCCGGTAGCGTTCCTGATTCCTGTCATCGGGATTGAGCAGATAATCGTTGACATAGAGGATACCTCCCGGTTTCAGGATCCTTCTGATCTCCTTTATCAGTACTTCCTGTTTCTCATCGGAAACGATGCAGGTGAGCACCGCAAACAAGATCACCGCATCGGTACTTTCATCTTCCAGCGGGATCTTTCCTTCCTCCATCGTCTCAAAACGGATCTCAGGGCATTCCCTTTTCGCCCGTGAGATCATCAGATCGGAAAAATCAAATCCCGTCAGATCCGTATATCCTTCATCTTTCAGGATCCTTAAGACTCTGCCGTATCCGCAGCCGATATCGACGATCACAGCATCCTTATTCACATACTTTGAAAAGCTCTCGCTGTTAAAAGGAAGCGTAAAAGTTTTTGTTTCCGATACACTGTTCCAGTATTCTTTCTGATCCATTCTTAAACTCCGTAAACGGTTTTTGTTCAATGATGCTTCTGCTCCGCTTCAACGCTGCTTCCATGAAATCTTATTATACGAACCCGTTTTCCCTATTATAGAACAACGACGAATCTGTTAGAATAGAAATAGAAAAGAAGAGGAAAAACAATATGAAAATAGGGGTCTTTTACGTCGTATCCAGTACTGCTGCCGCAGCGATCGCAAATGAGGGCAATTATCCTTGGTTGAAGAAGCTTTCAGAGATGACCGGATTTGAGTTCGAGGTGACGGATATCGATCATATCAATGATTATGATCTGATCTTTGACTTTGTCGGAACCGGAGGTACGGAGGGCATCTTCCTGAAAGTCCTGGACCGTCTGCCGAAGCCTTGTTTCCTGCTGACGACCGGTGCAAACAACTCTCTGGCTGCATCCATGGAGATTCTTTCCTATCTAAGAC
>JAEEGI010004197.1_pt1 | contig 33883 bp, 29 predicted proteins | sample 8958751 | NCBI WGS metagenome assembly JAEEGI01 (sample SAMN16246545, study PRJNA631951) | gut metagenome | biome: gut microbiome; feature: rumen; material: KS-attached | host: Bos | place: Iran: Karaj | collected 2018-10
CCGGCGCCCCCCTCGATGAAGTTCAGCTCGAACTCCTTGTGCTGGTGCACCGGATAGGTGAATTCGGACTTGTGCCGCTCCACGATGTAGAAGAAGTCCTTCTCCGACAACGGGGTGATTTCTTTCAGGACGTCGCTCATAAGGGTCTCTTTGTTACAAAGATATCACTTTTTCGCGGAATTGTACCATCGCGACATTTGCAAGGAAACGGGGATTTGACTATTTTTGCCGAACAAACGGCCGAAAGCATGGACTCCGGGCAGCAGCATATCAGTTGGTTCGTCGTCATCACCCGATGGGGGCAGTGGAAAAAGATTTCCGAGCGGCTCACCGCCCTGCGGATCCGGCATTTCATTCCATCGACCTACAACACCCTCGTATTCTTCCGGACGGAAAAGAAACGGGCGTTAGACCTAGTCAATGCCGGCGAGGTGAAAGGACGCTTCATCGTGGACCACGGCACCCGGGCCATCCTGGAAGTACCGGAGAAGCAAATGGAGGCCTTCATCAAGGTCGTTACGGAGTATCCGGACACGCCCGTGACCTCAGAGTTCCCCATAACGAAAGGAACCCGCGTACGTGTGGTGCGAGGGCCTTTAAAGGGTATTGAAGGTGAAGTGGAGGAGACCCCGAACGGGGTTCAGTTGATTGTTGCGATCCAGTCGCTAATTTGCGCAAGGATTACGATTACGCGGGCGGATGTCGTGCCTATAGATACCCCTTGAACTTGCGCCAGACGAACTGGCTTACGCGTGCAAAGGGTGACCAGATGATTTCGCGGGGGTAGTAGCGGAGGTTGGAGAAAACGCGGCGGTTCTTGCGGAGGAATTTGGCCCATTTGGTTTCTCCCTCATAGGTATAGTTCCGCTTGTCCATAATGCCAAAGTTACCCATGGCAAAAGAGTCGTTAGCGAGTTTTTTGCCATGTTTCTTGTCTGGAGGGCACAAAAGGAACTCGTCCTCCAACCCGAAGCTGTACCACATGCAGGTCATCACGCTGGCCGTGAAGCGCTTCATGCCCAAACGCTTCAAGGTTTTCATCACCGGCTCGCGGTCAGAAAGCGCGAGATTCTTCAGGATGTAGTAATAATCCATCATCTGCCGCATGCCAAGACCACCTTCCAGATAATGGCGGAACATATGGGCCATACAGAAAACGGCATTGAACTTGGCATCAGGATAAGTGATGGTGACATCGTCACGAAACGGGGAATTCCGCTCGAAAAACCGCTGCAGGCGGGCGTTTGAGAAAGGATTGTACATCTTGCTGGGGTGGAAATGGATTTCCACTTCCGTATCCAGGAAAATGCCCGCCTTACACTCCTGGTAAATAATATCGTAAATGGGGATGCCCTCATCCTCAAAAGCCTTAATGATGGCATCCCGATCACCGGCAACCCAAAGATCGATATCACCGCACATCCGACGTTCCGGGACTGGATGCAGATGCGACAAGCCCGTTCCCTTCAGAATGCAGCCACGAAGGCCCAATCGCTTCAACAGTGCCTCGAGTTCGGAGACATGCCCCTCATGCACATGGTAAATCCGGGCGATTTTCGCCGTATTCTCATCCCATTCTTTCAGAATCTCTTCCGGTGGCATCTGCTCCGCCGGAAGCCGATGGACCCCCTCATTTAATGAGCCGACCAACGCCTGGCGGACCGTCCAAGCATACAATTGTTTCCAATCTCCCGGCGTCGGGTTCTTCTCGAAAGAAGACTCCCGCTCCAGTGAAATCAGAAGCAGTTTACGAAATGGATGCATGAATTATCGGTGGTCGTCCCAGCCGAAAGGATGGTGCGACAAAGGCAACTTGGCAAGCGGATGATAATCACCGACCAGGCCGATGGGCGTGGCATTGCGGATTTGGCTCACGATTTCAATGCAAGGGCGGGCCTCGCCAATGCGGAAACCGTTGCCTGCAAGAATCTGTCGATAGCTCTCCGTATGGAGCTCGGTGAATCCCTGGGAGAACTCAAACTCGCTTCCGTCAATGGACAGCGTCCGATACGTGCGCTTCTCCCCCTGCACGGCATTCTCCGGCAGGCAGTCAGCATTGATACTCAGGAAATAACGGACGCGAGCCTTTTTAAGCCCGAGGTAACCCGCCACCCGGTCAAAACTCATCACATGGACGATGTTCTCCTGCACAGGGCCGAAGATCCACTGAAGCATGTCGTAGAAATGCACACCGATGTTAGTGGCGATACCGCCGCTCTTGTGGACATCGCCCTTCCAGGAAGTATAGTACCACTTGCCGCGGGAGGTGATATAAGTCAGGTCCACATCATACACCTTGTCCGCCGGGCCTTCATCCACCTTCTTCTTGAGATCAACAATGGCCTGGTGAAGACGGAGCTGAAGGATATTATATGCCTTGTGTCCTGTCTCCTCCTCCACCTTTTGGAGTGCATCAATGTTGTAGGGATTCAGAACAACCGGCTTCTCACAGATGACATCGCAACCCAGTCGCAGTCCATAGCGAATGAATGCATCATGTGTGTAGTTAGGCGTACAAATACTCATCCAGTCCAGCGGATGGTCACTCTGCATCTGCTTGGAGCAAAAACGGTCAAACAATTCGTGCTCGGTAAAGAAAGAACACTCCGGGAAGAAACTGTCCAAACGACCGACGCTGTCAAAACGGTCATAGGCTGCCAGCAGGTTGTTCCCCGTGTCCTTGATCGCTTTTAAATGACGGGGGGCGATGTAACCCGCCGCCCCGATCAATGCAAAGTTTGCCATAGATTATGCTTCTTTTTCTTCAGATTCAGACTCAACTTTCTTATCCTTGTCCTTTCGATGAAACAGACGATGCTTCTTCTTTTTGTCATCCTCTTCGCCATTGGCATAGCCATAGCCATAACCGTAACCGTAACCGTAACCGTAACCGTAACCATAGCCGTAGCCATAGCCGGCGCCGTAGCCATAACCATATCCGCCATATCCCTTACGTTTCTTAAGCTCGATACCGTTCAAGATGATCATCATGTTCGGGAACTGGTTGTTGTTCTTGAGCTCCTGCAGGTCTGGCAGCATCCGCTTGTCCACGAGGTTGGAACGGAGAATGAATACGCTCACATCGGCAAAGCGCTTGAGAATCGTTGCATCGGCCACGATACCGGCAGGAACAGCATCAATGAGGATGAAGTCATAGCGTTCCTTAAGGTAGTCCATAACCTCGTCCAGACGCTTGCTTGCCAACAACTCAGCCGGGTTCGGCGGCAGGGTGCCGGAAAGGATGGTATCCACACCCGGGGCAACGATATCGTGGGAAATAATCTCTTCGATATTGTTGATCTTACCGGAAAGATAGTTCGAGAAACCCACTTTCCGTCTGGATGAGATATTGTGCGTCAAGGTGCCCTTGCGAAGGTCTAGGTCCAGCAAAATGACCTTTTTCTCCACCATCGCAAGGCTGGCAGCCAAGTTGGTGGTGAGGAATGTCTTTCCAGAACCTTCCATCAAGGACAGGAACAAATAACTCGTCGCCTTCTGACCCGGAACACGGGTGAAATCCATATTACTCCGGAGAATACGGAAAGCTTCCGTAAGCGTATCTCGTCCCTTGTCGGTCACGACGATATTGCGGTCATCCTTCTTGTCCTTGGCGGGAATCTCACCCAGAACAGGGATATCAGTATAAGCTTCCACATCCTTGCGGAAACGAACTTTGGTGTCAAGGATACGGCGGAGGATGAAGACAACAACCGGAATAAGGAGGCCGATAAGAAGACCCAGAAGAACGTTTCGACGGGTGTTAGGAGCAATCGGCGAGCGATTTACGCGAGCTCTGTCAACAACCTTAGCATTTCCTTCGATGGAAGGCTGGCTGATAAGAAGTTCCTCGCGCTTGCTCAGTAGAGTCAAATAAAGTTGCTCCTTAATACCTTGTACACGAGAAATATTGTCGATATAAAGCTGACCGCCAGGAACTTGACGGATTCGTTCGTTCGCCCGGTCGCCAATTGCCTGGACACTGCCCATCTTCTGCCGGATAGCTCCGATATAAGTGGAAAGTAGTTGATTCAGATTACTTTTCAGCGAAGCCTGCTCTAGACGCATATCCTGGACGATCGGGTTGTTGGTCGTACCGGATTCCTTGTATTTATCCAACTTCAAGACGAGTTCATTAAAGCGTGCAATAGTCGCCTTAATATTCTCGTCATCGATGTTGATAGTGACCGGGAACAGCTTGTTATCCGTGTTGCTGTTGGTCAGTTCCATCAGATATTGGGCATGGGAGATCTGCGCCTGAAGACGTTCAACCTCCTCGGATGACTCAATGCTCTGGCTCAAATACGCCTGCCCATAATCTTGAATATTCAATAGCTGGTTATCCCGCTTAAAACTGGCAATTTGAGATTCTTGTGCTCCCAAATCACGATCAAGCTGAGAAATGCGCTCATTGATATAATTCGAAGTTTGCTGGATGATATTCTTCTTCTCGACAACGGTTCCTTCATTATACACGGCAATCATCTCATTCAGAATGTCGGCAGCCCGTTCTGGGGAAGTATCATTGAGAGTAAGATTAATAATGCCGTCTGAAGTACTGTTTCGTTCCACCACAACCTTGTGGCGATACGTGTTTGCAACATCCTCCAAATTCAAATGGGAAACCGTGATGGGATTGTCATAGAACAACTCACGAAGCGCCCAAGTAGGACGGACGGCTATACGCCCCAAAGAAGTGCTAACCGTATCCCCAAGATGTCCCTTTACCTCAGGGCTTTCCTCGATCTGAATCACGAAAGTGGAATCCTTGTCCAAGGTGATGATGAAGGATGCATAATCATTTTCATTCACATCCAACATTTTCACAGCTATCGGAGACTCCTTGTACAGGTCTCGCGTGCGCTTGACCAACTTGGTCTTATACTTATAGGTAGTTCCGAGTCCCAGCCGCTTCGCTACTTCCAACATAGGAGATTCTGCCTGAATGACGATGATCTCATCATTCAGAGCATTCATTGTGGTAGCAATACGCCGGTTGGTAATGTTTTCAAGCATGGATGCACCATTATCCAGGCGGTTTTGCGTAATAGAGTTGATCTTAATCTTGGCGTGGCTTTCATAAATGCGGTCTGCACGATCGCTATAATAATAGGCAATAGCAGCACCAATCAAAGCACATAAAACCAGCCAATGAAGATTACGGACAATGGTATAAAAGATGTCTTTCCCAGAAAGGGAATTGGCATCTTTTTTTTCCAGGAAAGAGGGATCGGTATCTTGATTATTTACGGACATAGACTATGAGAGAAAAAACTTATTTATTAGTATTCATGTAGACCCTATAAGTCACGTATAGAGAAACGACACTCAAGATGGAAGAGAAAGTGGAGATAATCGGTGTCCACTGACTATATGACTCCATAAAGTTCCGATAACTGGTGTTCCGGGTAATGATAAAATCATTCTGCTGCAACATAAAGAAGGGATCATGAAATACCTTGGAAGAACGGGGATCCAAATAACGCATGACCATCTGGCCATTCACTTCACGCATTACGGCAATTTTCTCCCTATTGGTATATACATTGAGATCACCTGAAAGAGCCAAAGCTTCCAAGAAGGTACATCTTTCGTTCGGGATGGTAATGGCTTTTCCGCCATTGGAACCTAAGAAGAATATCTTGAAATCCCGGAAACGCACCATCACATATGGATCACTGATATAACCGCCAGCAACGAGCATATTCTGGACTTTTTCCTGCAATGCAAGCCGTGTCAGTCCGGCAGCATGTATCTTTCCCAAAACGGGGAGTTCAATATCTCCGTATTGGTCCACCAAATAAGCAAGGTTCTGCTGATTCGCTCTAACGGCAGACTGAGCGGCACTGTAGATATTGAAAGGCTTGGCCAATTCACTGTCGAAACAGGAGATAATTACATCCAACTCATCGTAAGGACTGATGACCGCCTCAAACTTGTTCTCCAACTCGATTTGTGTTCCATGCTTCATATCCTGAAGATAGGCGACCTTTCTGGTGGTCACACAAGAAACAGCCATCATGGCCGTCAGCGCAATAAAGATACCAGTCCGAAGGATTCTCTTGTTATTCATGGTCAAAGACTATTTGTTCATCTTGCAAATATAGGCAAATTATTTCAACTTTTTTACAATCCGGGAACAAGCTTTTCCGTCTCCGTAAGGATTAACAGCATGGCTCATCGCTTCGTAATGCTTCCGATCGTCCAATAAAGCGGAGACCTCATTCACAATCTTATCGTAATCTGTCCCCACCAACCGTACTGTTCCGGCCTCCAACGCCTCCGGCCGCTCAGTCGTATCACGCATCACCAAAACCGGTTTCCCAAGCCCCGGTGCCTCTTCCTGTATCCCGCCGGAATCCGTGAGAACAATATAACTCCTGGACATCAAATACACGAAATCCAGATAATCCAGCGGCTCAATAAAGAACAAATTATCACGTTTCTCCTCTCCGAACACTTCTCGGATCGGCTTCCTCACATTCGGATTCAAATGCATCGGATACACGAAATCCACCTCCGGATACTTTCTTGCTAAATCCCGAATCGCCGTGCACATGTTGATGAACCCTTCCCCGAAATTCTCTCTTCTATGTCCGGTAATCAATACAAGTCTCCTTTGTTCGTCATTCCCGGCCTGACCGGGAATCTCTAGTCTACTTGTATCATAGCCGGAGACCTTCAGATTCTCTGCCAGTTCTTTCGACAACTGACAATCATTCTCTATCTTCCCAACAACCCAATGCAGCGCATCAATCACCGTATTCCCCGTCACAGTAATCTTTTCTTCCGAAACACCCTCATCCAGCAGATTCTGCCGGCTTAGCGGAGTAGGCGCGAAGTCATATTCTGCAATCCTTCCCGTCACCTGCCGATTCATCTCCTCCGGCCAGGGACTGTAAAGGTTATGCGTTCTAAGGCCGGCCTCAACGTGTCCAATCGGAATCTGACGGTAGAACGCAGCCATCGCCGTCGCCATCGAAGTCGTCGTATCTCCGTGGACCAGGACAACATTCGGTTTGACGGTATCCAGGATATCCCGCATTCCGACCAGCACGCGGGAAGTCACGTCATACAAATCCTGCCCCTGCTTCATGATGTTTAAATCGTAGTCCGGCTTTACGTCGAAAATCCGCAGTACCTGGTCCAACATTTCCCGATGCTGCCCCGTTACGCAAACTACGGTTTCAAATGTTTCCGGATACTCTTGGAACTTTTTTACTAGCGGGCACATTTTGATGGCCTCGGGGCGAGTTCCGAAAACAAGAAGTATTCTTTTCATTAACAAAAATCTTTGATTATTGGTTCATAAAACGATAAAATTAATCCATCGTTTTTTTAATACTTCGAACAAAGGGAACACGATTAATCAATAAAATACCACCAACGATTAGAATTGTACAACGCTTATGTTTCAAGCAAAAACGAGTCCATCGATTCCAACAATATGCTGGTTCAGAATATGATAACAACCCCCGCCTGTCAACGAAGGAATCCAAACGTGTATAAAACGAACGAACATCCGAGAGAGAATTCAATTTAAAGAGATTCTTACACGAACGCATTATATTGAAGCTTCCTCCTTCTAAAATACTGTAAGAAAAAGAGCTCTTCTTGTCTTCTAGTTGTTGGTAAAACGAAAGCATCCGAGTCCCCAGTATCGCATAGTCTGATACATGTCTAAATGAAATGCTATGTGTCGTCGATAAAGGATTATTACAAACCTGATAACCGATACTATTGCAGTAACCCATTCGTTTTGCGTGGAACAAATGCACATTTACGAAATCAGAGTCCTCAAAGAGTACATTTTCAGCAAAAGGATAATTAACACTTTCTAAGAATGACTTTAAATAAACATAAAGAACTGGCCCAGTACACCAGAAAGGATGATTACATTGAAAACTAATACCTGAAAAAACATCATTCGAGTCATACGGGAGAATGTAATTGTATGTGATTTCCCCATCTAAAGATACTTTTACAGACCTCATGATTGTCAATTCAAGTGAGTTCCTCTCGGCCAGATTAATAGCCGAAAGAACACCATGTCTTATCTCATCATCACTATCTAAAAAACAGATGTATTTTCCTTTCGCCACACGAAGTCCTCGATTCCTTGCCGCTCCTTGCCGAGAATTCACAGGCTGGAACAGGAATACCAAATTGTCATGCACTTGTTCATACGTTCTCACGATATCAACCGTTGAATCAGTGGAGCAATCATCAATGACAATTACTTCGAACTCATCTTCTGAAACAGGTAAACAATAAACGCTATCTAAGCATCGACTAATCGTTGCTTGAGCATTAAATGCGGGAATGATAATAGATAGTATCATCTTATCGTACTTTAAATTTCCTATCGACTGTTTTAATCCGTATCTGATGACCAATCGATTTTAAAAAACAAAAGCCGAACACTTAAATATGATACACATTGTCCAAAGGGCAGATGTTATGGCAATCCAGTATTACCTTCCCTTTCAGTTTGTCCCAGCATCCTTTGATATGATTGTGCTTCACCATCACCACGACCATATCCACATCATTCATGAAAGCGTCAAAGTCATGATACTGGTTTTTAACGATATCCTTCTGGATCAGCGGATCGTACACTTTAAGTGGTTCGGCCAGATGGCGTTCTTGGCACTCGAGCAATTGCAGTGTCGGACTCTCGCGGACATCATCGACATTCTCCTTATATGTGAGGCCATATAGGCCCACGCGACGGGTATCGGTGATGCCGTTCTCCTTCATGATTTCGTGGATGCGGTTCAGGACGAAGGCGGGCTGGCCGTCGTTCGTCTTCATGGACTCGTCGATGACTTTGGCCAGGCTGGGATAGTCTCCCACCAGGAACCACGGATCCACGCTGATGCAGTGGCCGCCGACGCCGGGGCCGGGCTGCAGGATGTTAACCCGCGGGTGCATGTTGCAGATGCGGATAATCTCGTACACGTCCATATTGTCATGGCGGCAGATGCGGGCGAGTTCATTGGCAAAAGCGATATTCACGGCCCGGAAGGTGTTCTCCACGACCTTGGTCATTTCGGCAGTGCGGATGTCCGTGACCACAATCTCGCCCTGACAGAAGCTGGCATAGCAGGCCTTCACCTTCTCCCCCACCGCCTTGTCATCGGCTCCGATCGTGCGGTTGTTGTGCAGGAGTTCATACACCATGTTGCCGGGAATGATGCGCTCGGGGGCATGGACGAGGTTCACCGTCTTGCCGGAATCGGCAATCACCGGACGCACCGACTTGTCGATGGTCCCCGGAGAGATGGTGGACTCAATAACGATCGTCGCCCCTTCCGGGCAAACTGACAGAACTTGCTTTACCGCGGCAACCACGTAGCAGGCGTCAACCTTCTTGGAAAACTTGTCATAGGGCGTGGGAACGGAGACTATGTACATATTCGTCTTCTGGTATTCCGTGGTGAATCGAATACCGCCCTTCAAGGCCGCCGCAAACAACTCGTCCAAGCCATCCTCCTTGAAGGTCGTCTTGCCCGCATTGAGTGTAGCGACGAGTTCCTTATTGTAATCCGTTCCAATGACCTCCATGCCGTGGGAGGCCAGCATCAAGGCCGTAGGAAGGCCGATATAGCCGAGGCCGATAATGTTGATCATTTTTCTATTGTATTATGTTTAGTGAAATCAAATCTTCTATGAGTTTTTGGGAAAACTGCTGGGCGGCTCGGGCATTCAAGTGAACTGAAACAACAAAATTACTTGTATCGTAGCATACCGGAGTATCGGTATAATCGAGATACAAGCAACCATATTCTTCCGCAACGTGTTCAAAATAAACTCGGGCATCGCCATAGCCATTCAATTTATTCTGGGCCTGGAGTTGAAAAGCATCCCTACTTCTTTATCAAGACCAGTGCCCGCTTAACAATGTTCTTTGCATTTTGGAGCGCCAGCTCCTTGCACCAGGAAACACCGAAAGGATTCCACCGCTGAGGATGGACAGTGATCATCAAATCCCTGGGGATGACGCCACGGTGAAGACCGTCGATGATTTCATTCGTCGTATGGAACGTCAAACCTCGCGCGGTCCATTCGTCCTGATACTGCGGAATCTTGTCCCGTACGCTAACCTTGTAGCCGTCCCAACGGCGGCCAGTATCGGTCAGGTAGAAGACCTTCGAGAAATCCGTATCCAGATATGGCTCGCCCTCAATGCCGAGGGCATGATAATCATACTTCTTCCAAATATCCTTACTGTCATAGGGCGATCGCGGACTGCCATGCATACAGATACTCTTTACCGGGGCAAGTTTGCGAAGTGCTTCCAAATTCTTACAGAAATCCTGATAAGCCTCATCGATATCTCCGCTGCTGGTCGTCAAAGACTCGTAGTGATAGCCAATCTCATGTCCCAAAGAAGATATTTCACGTATGATTCGATCATTCCAACTCTCAGGAACAGCACGAAAATAATAAATACCAAACATGCCCATCGCTGCTTCCATCTGAGCTGTCCGCAAGGAATTCTCGGGAAGAAGATCCACATCGTGACGCAAAACCAAGGTATTAAAGCCATAGTTCTGAAGAGCTTGGAGGAGTTTGCCGTATACGTCAAGAGTAAAATCCATCATCTGAAACGAAACTGATAATCCGGATTCTCTTTCATGGTCTTTACGCTATCCGGATAATTTTCAATGAACCAAGTAAGGAACTGGGCATAATCGATTTTTTCAGAGAGCATTTTTTGACGGCGCTGCTGAAAGACTTCTTTTCTGTCAGGCATTTGTAACAAATCGGAAACGACTTTGTATAATCTGTCCACTTCTTTGGGTCTTATGCCATAACCCAGATGATAGACATCTTCCAATTCTCGAAGATATCCGATTTTCCCGACAAAGCCATTGAACCGGACAAACGGAACTCCCAACACTCCGCTTTCTGCAGCCATCGTCTGGCTATCCCCGATATAAAGAGAAGCGAAAGCCATCACATGATGCATATCCGATGGGTCGATTTTGATGCGATACTTCTCAAATTGAGGCTCCAAGGGTCGTTCCGACGTAATATAAACAGAGCCATGCGGTCCCAACAAGTTGATCAGATGTTGGGCGATATCAGTATTGATTCCTGAGACTCCCAGATCGTGATACGCGTTCAACTGCGCGAAACGTAAGATGAAATACGGCTTGTCAGAGGGGAAATACTTATCGACGACAGTACTGTCCGGCGTAAAATGGTTGGGGTGAAGGTACGCCAACTCATGATATGAATGGTATTTGATGGATTTCCTCTCAAGGATGGAATTATAACATACTACCGGAGAAAGGAGTCCCGTATATTTTCTGTTACTGAGTAAATTGTCAAGATAAATCATGGCATTGGTCGTAGCGTCATCTTCCACGAGTAGCCAGGATGGTATACATAATTGCGGTGCAATCTTGCTAAAGTTTCCGGTTCCAGTTACAAAATCCGGTTTGATTCGTTTTGCATACTCGACCGCATAATTCAAAGAAGGGCCGCGATTCTTCATTTTCTCGAGTAAATTCCTCCCCTTGTTTAATGGAACGGTCTCATACTGATCGTTTTTCAGTAAATCCAGCAGAATATCCTTTTTGCGAGCCAAGATGAAAACGTCATGTCCACCCGCCTTTAATTGGGCAATCGTGTTTTTACAAAGATGGTAGTGTGCCGGATGATTCAGGCAGAATAGGACTCTCATTTATGAAACTTGTCAAGGAGTTTAACGATTTGGGGGCGATACCTTTCTAACAGGAGTTTCTTTGCACGGAGAAAATGACGCCTTCTATAGACATGCTTCCATGGGCCCAAATCATTCTTATCATAGTACCTAAAGACCGTGACTTCATCCCTGTCTTTTTCCCATTGCTCTTTTGTTACGATTCCCTTTCTAATATTGAGGCAGTCATATAGTTCGTCCATATACCAAACTTCGTTTCTGACCCGTGAAGGCACAAGCGAATACTCCAACCCAGCTGAACTATAAACCCATACCAAAGGAAGATTTGCACCTGCCTTAAAGAAACTGTATGCTGCGCCGTCATTTCTAAGATTGGTCTCAAAAAAATAAGCCTTGCCATTATACCGCCCGAACTCGAATGAAAACAGGCCGTAGAAGTCAATTCTTTCCAACATCAATTTCACAAGGTCCATATCAATCAATTCTGAAACGCCCTTTGTAAAATGACCATGTGAAATATCATTATAATACCTGTCCCTGTAACAAGTCCCCGCAATTGTAATCTTTTTATCCCAGGTTCGGCAACCATTAATGAATATCTCCACGTCTTTAGGAATGAACTCCTGTACGATAAAGACCGAGTCTTGCCTGACATGACGAAGTGTGCGTTCCAATTGTTCCCTTGTATCACACTTCTTCATTTTAAACTCTTTTTTATGGCTTGAAGGGTATTTGGCAGGTTTAATGAGACAAGGGAATGAAAGGTCATCTGGAATCAAGCTTTCCGCCCTCATCATCAGTGATTTCGGGACAGTAAAACCTATCTCTGCAGCAATTTGAACCATCACATTCTTATCGTCCACCTCCGTCAGCTGACCTTGCTTCGTCGTCCCCGGCACAATGTAATGCCTGACCAGTTCGTCTCTGTTTTGATCCAAGGCCTCAGCCTCCAAATCGGCACCCGCAATTATAATAGGCTTGACTTCTGCGTCCAGATTATTACTTAGAAGATACTCTATAGCCTCAGTATGATTTTTCACATGCTTTATGCTCTGACAATACTTACTTTTCGTCGCACAGTGGCTAATCTCTCCAGGCATCAAGAACAAAAGATCCAGATTCTCTTCCCCAAGTTGTCTGGCCAACCCCAGCGTATTATAATTATCTCTTCCAAAAACGATTACTTTGTTTTTAACAACTCGTTCCATAGCACTGTCGTCCACTTATAACCAATGATTAAGATACTTTCTTGTTGAGCCTCTTCTTAAACCTCACGATAAAATACATCATGACCGAGGTAATGGCCAGAACAATCACCCAGATCACTATGCCCAAAGAGACGCTGGTTTTTACTGCCGTGGGAGTCATGCCCAATAGTTTGGACACACACGCCGTAACAAAACCTTTGATGGGCATATGAATTGCCATCGCAATGAAAGAACTGCATCCGAACCATAACATACATCGCCATAACTTATTAGTAGAAATATGATTAGCGACAAGTGCACAAATAACAATCATCGCACTTGTTCCCATATAGGCACCTGAATAGAAGAGAAGAGGATCATTTAGTTGAGCATGTCCCATCGAAGGATATCCATTATATGACGCCACATAATAGACTCCGACAAACAGGAGCAGGGCAAAACTGGCGAACAACCAAGGTTTAGCGTTTATGGAAGATATAATCTTAGCATGCCCGAATCGTTTCACTACCAGATGCCCAGTAGCATAAAACATAATTGCCATCATTGCCACGTCAATGCTCCAAGGCAATGTCGTAAAATCATAAAACTTCGAATATGTAACAAGTGAATAACCGGAAACGGCAAGTATAACGTCAACCATCAAATTGAACCAATCAGGCAATTTGGAAATCCAATAGTAAATCAATTCGACAACAAACAAACAAGGGACAAACCACAGTGGTGCATTGTGAATCAAATAACCCTCGCTACCTCTCGCCAATAGAGTCTCCAATAACGGCGCCCAAATGCTATCAACTTGTTGACGTGTCAGAGACACATATGCAACCCATATCATCCAAGTAATGACCGAGTAAATGACATATGGTATCAACAATGACTTAACCTTGCGAACAACAAAACTCTTGAACCCTCCATATTTCTCGGGGACAAACACCATTCCCGAAAGAAAAAAGAACAGTGGAATGTGAAAGGCGTAAACGAAATACGTGCTTATGTCATTAAAATGAATATGCCCCCACATCACAGCCATCATGCCAAAGGCTTTGGCTGAATCAATATAATCGAAACGTTTATCGTTATTCATCTGCGAATCAAGTATTTACCACTAACAGAAGGGATAATAGGTAGGAAGAGCCAAAATCTTAGCACATACTTTTTCAGCATTGGGGCAATCACCAGGGATATACCCGAATTCCTTTGCCCAGACTATGCTCTTGGAAAAATGTGCACCCAGTTCAAATCCCTTTTCCAAATACTTGCGAATCAGATCCTCTCGATTATCGGTCAAAATCGGAAACATGAAGTAATTGCACTCCTGGTCAATGATGCCATCCATCCCCAATTCCTTCATCCACGCAATCGCTGATTCTTTTAGAACGGCCAGCCTTTGGGGAACATCATTTATCTTTTTGAAATAGATGTATTGATTGCTCCTAAATGCCGCTGCCTCTTTTGTGGCATACTTCCCAGACAAATCTTTTTTACTCTCTACTCCTTTCAAATACGGCTTCGTCAAATTCTTATAGATGAAGGGCTTCCCCAAAAAACTCATAACTAGCCCTGCCATCAGATTCTTTATTTCTGACCAAACCGATGGCAAACTTAACCAGGAGTTCTCAGACTCAACTCGTGGGACGTACTTCCTTGTATTGACAATCATGAATCCCCCATCACGGACAGAAGGGAATTTGGCCATCCCATAAGAAAACATAGCGAAATCGCCGAATATGCCGGTCGGTTTTCCTTCGATCTTGCTACCAAAAGAATGAGCGCAGTCTTCAATGATAGGCAACTCCGGGAATTCTTCCTTGATGGCAAGAATCGACTTACAGGGTATTCCGAAGAAATGATTCACAATCACTGCGCTGAACAGAGACCGTTTTCTCCGAAAATCGGCCATGTCAATTTGGAAATCGTCCGTCATGTCAATAAAAACCGGCTTATATCCAGCAATATCAACCGCATTGAAGACTGTCAAGCAATTATATGCAGTCAGCGCTATACCAGTGCCCTTATCCAAATCCAAGGAGGACAGGGCAATTCTCATGGCAGTCCTGGCATGATTGTAATAATAGATCTTGTCTGCAGACAAATAGTCTTTCAGCGCCGAATCGTCTGCCTGACGGAACAAGCCAACGAGTCCCTGCCAGAAATCAGACAAAGAAAAACGATAATCCAGTCTCGGGATCAAAGTCATTGACATAAGAGAACGGCCTCGTCAAGGGGAAGTAAATAATGGGAGCGTTGGAGTCCCCGTTCAAAATCAAAATCCGAAGACTGCGGGACATATCGCCATCCTTTGATATAGGATAATGTTTCTACACCCTTTTGTTTCCACGCACACCTCTCCAACTGAGCTTCACATGAAAAGATTGGGTAACCTGGCGACATGAAGGTCACCTGATAGCAGTTGAACCTCTCATTAAGCCGATTGAATGCCTGTTTCCGATCTGAAACGAACTTATCAAAATCTATGTGGCGTAATATGCCGAGCGTCATGTTGGAAACGGAATGGTTGAATTTCAAACTGCACAACAATTCATAGTAAACTGCATAGTGTACTTTCGACCATCCGTTGATAACACGATAAATCCATTTCTTCTTACACTTTGCGGCCGTGTTATTCAGCAATAAAGCAAAAAGGTGGGAAAGGATGGAGATGCGCCACCATAAACTCCGTCTTTCCTTAAAAGTTATCGACAAGCCATCATTATTAACGAAGAACAATGCGCCATCGGGGACGGGGAGGAATTTCGGCAAACTGCAAAAGGAGATATCACCAACAATTCCTAAAGGGCGTCCTTGATCATCATTGCCAAAAAGGCCATGGACAATATCCTCAAACAGATAGACGTCATTCTCCGCACAAAAACGTTTAACTTCATATATCTGAGGATTAAAACGGCCGAAAAAATGAATGAAGACAAGGACCTTGCATCTTCCTGTCTTGAGAAACCCCTTGATGGATTCCAAATCCACGTCAAAACCATCCTTCAAGTGATAAAAATGATACTCAATCTTTTTTTTCTGCAACGGTAAAACAAGGCCTTGCGGTGCAATGGCTGGCAAAAGTACGAAATCGTTTTTACCCAAAGCCATGGAGGAATAGACGTCCAACAACCCCAAACGGACAGATGACGACCAAATGGTCCTTTTAGATTGAGGCAAATATTGCATCATGTCAGAAACAGATGCATCGGAATGCTTCAAATACGCGAAAGGCAATTGGCGTTTATAGCTTATCATTTGATTTCTCCTTGATCCTCTTCTTACATGCAATTGCCTTTGAGGCGATACCGTATATCAATTTATGGTTGATTCTTTCAAAACGGCCATACTCGACCAGTTGACCACCAAATTTCAATTTATGGTCGCGTACCCCATAAGGAACGTCCGGCCTTCCAGCCCCCCCGAAATCGAATGATTTATAACCGTTCTCTTTTCCCCACAGCAGGATACTGTAGGGCAAAACATCATTGGGATAATAGTTCTTGTATCGCTCATCGGCACCTGCATACCAATCGTAAATCAAATCTTTAAAACATAGTTCCACCCGAGTCCCAACAATAATCCCATCCAACTCAAGCACAAAAACTCTCACAAAATCAGACATGGACTTGAAGGAATTCATGAAATAGGACCGGCTCTGACAAGGTAATCCTACCCGTTTGTAAGTGCCTAAGATCAGATTGATGCACTCACCCCATTCGGGCTCTTCAGCTTCACGGAATACAGTTCCCTTATTGAGGGACTTATGGACATTACCTCGCTTATTCTTGCTGACTCCTTTTATGATGCACTCTTTGTCTGGCGTCAGATTATGAAGGATGTCCAGGTGGGGTTCATATTGATATCCCAGTTTCTCCATTGCGGAGCAAATAACACTCATATCCCACAAATTACGAAACTGTGTATAAATAGTTCTTCTTTTCGTGTATTCGGTAACGGCTGCAACCAGTCTCTCTTCAATACATTTGTCATTGGCAATAGGTCCGCCTTCAATGACAGCGCGACGTGTTAGAAAACTTATAGGAAAGAAATAATTATACAATATGATTCCCGCTACCAAACCTACGATCTCCCCACCATCGACAGCAGCAAAACCAAAACTTTCACTTTTGAACTGTCTTGAATGACAGGCCAAATAAGAGGTCATTTGAAAAATGGTGCCTTTTGCATGCTTCAAAACATACAAATCCCACTTTCTTGATTCAATAGTATGATAATCAACTATCTGAAGCATCGTTTCATTTAGACACACTACGATATACCGCCAGAATCTGATGGGCGATGATATCATTTGTCAGTTTCTTCTCAATGATTACATCTCTACCTCTCGTCCTTCCCGAAAAGGCGATAGCTCTCTTTATACAATCAGCAATGGAGCTGGGGTCTTTCTCTGCCAAATAACACCCCTCAACCCCATCAATAAGATCCTTCACGTCCCCCACATCCACACTGACAATCGGACAACCACAAACCATAGCCTCCTTAATGACTTGCGGGGACCCTTCTGTTAAGGACGTCATTAAGAACACATCCACCGCCTGCATTAATGTAGATACTTGAGCCCGCGTATATCCCTTAAGCTCCAGTAAACTCACCCCAGAAAGCATACGCACGGATTCTTTTGCCAGAGGTGCATTCTTGACTGGATTATCGAATGCACCGGCAAAAGACACGTACTTCCTATCCGGAGTGAGATCCATCCTCCGCCTTGCATCATCTCGGTCCATGATAGGATAATCATCCAAATTGATTCCACATGGAATCAAAGAATAATGACCGGAAGGCCTTGCGATGTCGATAGTCTTGGATGAAACGAAGACATTATATCGGGAAAGGCGTATGGCTATTCTCGAGAAACGAAGTGCTCTGGGATCATTGATATCACTTCCGTGATAAGTGGTAACGACAGGAATTCTTCTTTGCAAATTCGCAAACACGCCACAAAAACCATAATGCGCATGGATAAGATCCGGATGATACTGATGAATCACCTTCAACAAGCTCGGATATTGCAGCAAATAACCTAAGAGACCTTTCCGTTGAACACCAAAATACCTACATTCTATCCCAATCTTTTCCAAAGCATCCACCTGCTCTGAGATAAAGGGAGCAAACCGGCCATTCTTTTGTCTAGCGATAATTAAGACTTTCATTTGTCAGAGTATTCCACGGTTGCCGAGCTTGAAAAAAGCCCAGCCGAACTCCATTAGAAATACTACAATACACCAGGGTGTCAGGTACTTGTAAGTCTTACCCCTCAATTCCGAGACGCCATACGCCCACATCATAATCAAACAAGGAAGACCGGGTAACAAAAAGCGCTCTGAATTACTGAAACCACTTAATGCTACAACCCCTAAATAGGATATGATAAAGGCACCGATTAAGACGAAATCCCTCCATTTTTTTTGGCGAAGAGCTTCAAAGATGGCAAGGATGGCAAAAAAGCCCATGAAATTACGCACAAAATTCCCACCGTGCTTGGTTTGTTGGTTATATTGATGGCTTACATCCACCATAGTCGCATATGGAAGGACAAATGCCATAGGGGCCATCACTGCTCCCGTTGCATATTGGGCCCACTGACTACCACGGGAGGTTTGTTCCAATCTCTTAAGTGAGGCATTTTCATCTTTTTCTTCCCAGAGCGCCTCAATCTCCGTCATCGCAGTTCCTCCACTTAAAATAGCTACGCATAAGACGCCCCATCCAATCAACGCGGTACGCTTCCATCCTCTCTTCATAGACGGCGCATTTGAAAGTAGTGCCGTTGTCGCAAAAGAAAAGATGGCAGCGAGACCTAAGACCGTCCGAAAAAAGAAAAGGCTTCCGGCAAGTATCGTTGGGAGGAGAATGTTCCAGAAGGAAGCTTTTTTACTCCTAATAAGATAATCTGAGCGCTCCAAAAAGGCGACTTCCAAGAAAAGCATCTCCGTTTCCTTCAGATGATATCCACAGTAGATGATGAGATTCGGCATCAATACCATCATGATGCCGGCCATCTTTCCCGTTTCTTCTCCCAAAGTCCTTGATGCAAGATTATAAACAAGAATACAAGTATAAGCGCTTAAGAAAGCCTTGATTATACGGGGAATAATAATGACTGGGCCTGTTATTTTGTATAAGACCGTCAGATAAAGGGGATAACCCACGTCGGAAATACTGGCGGACTCTCTCTTGAAATAGTACTCCCAAACCTTAGACCACTTCTCACTGGCAAGCCACTTGGCTTCTTCGTGATAGCCCAATGCGTCAGCCGTATCAAATTCAAAAGGAATGCCCGTTGCATTATTATAGTAAAAGTAAGACGCAACAACCCAAACCAATCTGAATACGACCGCAGAAACGAATAAGAATTTGACAAAATCTCTTTCCGACTCCCCCTTCTCCATGCTCCAAGTAGTAGTCAAAGAGAAAAAACCGATGACGAACAAGAACCCGAGAGCCATGTATCCAAATCTCATGGCATAATCGGAAAAGAAAAGACTAATGACTGTCAAGGCAATCAAATAGGTAATGATTGCCCGATAGGTAACTTGTTTTGGCAAAAACGGAACCATATGCTTATCCCACTATTTTTCTTTTTAGTTTAATAAGCCTCGTCAAATTCTTCTGGCCCAAAAGTCTGAGCAGTGAACTTCTCTTTTTTTCATCCCCCCATGACCCCATGAAATGGTGGTCGCAATAGGTATTCTCTGTAAAGAACTGCTCTCCTGTTGTTTGGCGCGGACAGAAATATTCAACAGGAAAGATATGCATACTCTTGTAAACTTGTTTTTCTCCATTCGAGCAAAAACCACCCTGCTTCATGATATTTGAAATGCGGATGGTATTCGTTGTCGTATCCAAGGTTCCATCCGGTTTGATAAAGTGAGCACCCGCATAGGAGTCCAATTGTTCTTTCACCCATTCATTCCCGGCTTCACTGGCCATCGTTCCTGTAACGGGAGGCAGATACTTGCTTCCTTCGTATCCAGTAAAACCAGGTAGTGAGAGAAGATCATCATAAGACCTAAGAACCTCGACATCTGTATCCATATAAATCCCCCCCTCAGTATAAAGCGCATACAATCTTACATAATCTGTCACAAATGCATACTTCTTCGCATCATAGGCTTCTTTTACATAAGGGACATTGGTAATGTCAAAGTTATCTTCATTCCATAGTTTATACTCATAATCCGGCATAAACCGATGCCAGGATTCTATACACTTCAATGCCAATTCCGGCATCGGCCCCCGGCCGAACCAGCAATAGTGAATAATTCTGGGTATCATAGGTGCTTAATTAACCATTGTTTGATGATGGATCCGCATTTCAGAAAAACACGACGGCATTTTAGGATGAAGATTGGCTTTTTATAAAGAGAACGGATCCCTTGGGATTGTCTGCTCCAATCCACTTTGTCCAATTCGGCTTTCGCCGCAGTACGGTACTGTTTGGACAAATAGTAAGGAAGCAAACTATATGTTCTAAGGCCATCAATTAACTTTTTATAGTCAGGATTGATTTTCTCCTCCTCGGAAAGATAATCCAAATTCCAAAGCATATGTACATGCGGATCATGCAACTTGCCAACAAGTCGCCATGTAGCATCAGAATCCTGAAAATAAAAGGCGTGTGGTTCGTTGAGAAATACGACCTTGTATTTCAGGGCAATCCTTATCCATAGGTCAAAGTCTTCGCCAAGTCGCAAATGAGAACGAAACCCGCCAAATTCATCAAAAACGGAACGAGGAACACATACGGCACCCGTCCATAAGGGCATTTGAAGCTTCTCAGCATATACTCTGCAATAATTGATGTAGCCAGTATCTGCCGTCGTCACGCAAACGGATTGTCGTCCATTCTTCACATAATAATAGTTCGTTCCATATATTCCAGCTTCCGGATAATCAAGGACCAGTTGGTACATTTTCTCTAAAAAGGTAGGTGCCCACCAATCGTCCGCATCCAAGAAACATATATACTCTCCATCCGAGACAGCGACCCCATTATTCCTAGTCATGCTAACACCTGCGTTTTCCTGACAAACAAGTCGATACTTTATGGTAGACGAATCCAGTACAGCCTTGGCTTGCTGAAACGAATCGTCAGAACTTCCATCGTCGACGACAATTAACTCAAAGTCACGAAAAGTCTGTCCTAAGACGCTTTCAATGGCCTTTGAGACATACGGTCCTTTGTTATAAACCGGTATGATTACAGAAAACCTCATCGGTACTCAAATACATGTGAACGCATGCGTTTTACTCTCTCCAACTTAAACAGACATCGCTCAAGAAACCATACGAGCTTATACGCCCATGGATGTCTTTTCAAGCGCTTCATCTGGTCAATAGAAGATGCCCAAGCATCATAATCGGATAAGATTGTCGATGGAATAATTTCCGATAATACTGCTGTGCGTTCCAGTTTATCCAACGCTTTATTCGTCTCACTGATTCCGTTCATATCGAACAGTGTGACATCCAGATCCGTGTAAACAGGTTGTTCTCCTCCTAAAACAATCGCCTGCAAATACCATTTCCAGTCGGATACAATCTTGTAGTTCTCATCATACAAGCCATATTTCTCAAACAGGCCGCGGCGAATATAAGCCGGAGAATGATTCAATGTCCCAGTATAGAAACCAAGAAAGGTAATGTCTTGCCCAGCAAAGCACTTATCCTTCAGAATCGATCCATTCGGCATATCCTTGAGCATATTCCCGTATAGAATAGACGGGGACTCTTCCTTTTCCAATGCCGTTAACATCTTCAAAACTACATCTTCCGCAGCCAGACAATCGCCACTATTCAAGAATTCCAGGTATTCCCCCGATGCCATCCGTATACCTTTATTCATCGCATTATAAATGCCCTTGTCCGGTTCGGAGATCCATTTCAGACGATCGCCAAACTGAACGGCAAACCGCTGGATTATATCCACGCTATTGTCTGTACTTGCCCCATCGACTACGATATACTCAAAGCCGGAACAGGACTGAGAGAGAACACTATTCATCGTTTTCTCCAGACCAGCAGCATTATTGCGATTGATCGTGATGATTGAAAGTATCATAAGATCCGCACGAGTATCACTTAAGATTCATAATCTTCTCCAAAATACACTGGACATGATGATCCCATGAGTAATTTCCAACTACCGCATCTCTTGCACTGCTTCCCAACCGTGCCCGTAGTACCGAATCACTTGCCAACGCAAGAATTGCGTCGGCAAGTTGGGAGACACTTCCGGGACTAATCAGAATAGCATTCTCCTGAGAGGTCAATAAGGAACCGATTTGATCCAGGTCGCTTGCAATGATAGCCTTTCCCATCGACATATATTCAAACAACTTAGTTGGCGATCCAAAAAAAGGTGTCCCGTCTGGATTCGGAACTTGAGGGGACACGAGGATGTCGCTCGCACCCAAAAACTCGGACACAATGTTTCTGTCAACAAAACCCACGAAAAGAACCTTGTCAGAAACGCCACAATCAGATACAATTTCCTTGACTGCATCCAGTCTTCCTCCATCACCAACAAACAAATACTTGACATTTGGATTCTGTGACGTCACAACGGGTATCGTTTTCGCAAGAATCTCCGCACCGTGCCATGGGCCAAAAGATCCGACAAAAGAGACAACGATTTCCTGATTCTTGATTCCGAGTTTTTTCCGGATTTCCATCCCTGAAATAGAAGGGGTAAAACGATCGGGGTCAACGCCATTGGGAATAATCAAAATTCGATTCTTTTCAACTCCTCTTGACAATAATTCTTCTCTGAATGCCTCAGCATTCCCAACTACAAGATCGGCATGAGTCAACACACACGATTCGATTCCTTCTGTCATTGATTCATATCTCAAAGGACGCATCCAATTCTTGCTCATCCATATTTCCGAGCCATTGTACTCCAGAACGAAAGGGACTCCCAAATATCTGGCATACATCAATCCTGCATAATTGTTTCTTCCGTATCTTTGGTATACAATGTCCGGTTTCTCCTCCATTCTTTTCAGGAAATCAAACAACTGTTGATTGTACTCCATTTCTTCCAACTCTGAGATTCCCGTCGTCCATCCATCAGGAGTACACGTTTGAAACGAATGGCATTGCTTTATGAAACCCATAGGGTATGTTGACACTACATCCACATTATACCCCTGCTTTACCAATGAATTGACAACACCTTCAGTATGAGCAACAGCGCCATTGGGAGAACTCTCCTTTAACCAAAAATCCGACCGAATGTATGCCACACGTTTAACAGCCATTGCTCCATCAGATGAAAATGGCTTGTCTTTGATATACGAGAGGTCCGATCGAACCCTCTTGAATGCAATCGGGGCGACTATTTGGCGGGTAATCTTTCGAATCCCCCGAGCAATAATAACAGGTCTGAAAATCGCTTTTAAACTTAACATCCGCGAATTAACTCACAAACAGTATCAACCTGACTTTCATTCAGATCATAATACATTGGCAACCTTACCAAACAATCTGCATATCGGTCACAATTCGGCAATTCTCTTCCATCATGCTTATCCAGATAATAAGGACTAGAATGCAAACTCAAATAATGAAATACTGCTTGCACGTTTTTCGCCTTCAACCGCTTAATTAGAGCGGTTCTCTCCGCCAAAGAATTGCAAACCAAATAGAACATATGTGCATTGTTTGTCGCGAAACTCGGGATATCGGGAAGCCTAAAACTACCCGAGTCAGCTGAATGCTTCAAAGACTCATAATACTTCATCCACAAATTCTTACGCTTCTCTTGGATGAGATCCATCTGTTCCAACTGAGCCCACAGAAAAGCAGCGACCACTTCACTCGGCAGAAAAGAACTACCGGTATCACACCAACCATACTTATTCACCTCGCCACGGAAAAACTCGGCCCGGTTCGTCCCTTTCTCCCAGATAATTTCGGCGCGACGCACGAATCGATCATCATTAATAACCAAAAGCCCACCTTCTCCCGAAATGATATTCTTGGTCTCATGGAATGAAAATGCCGCAAGGTGACCGATGCCCCCCAAAGGACGACCTTTGTAATATGAGTCAATTGCCTGGGCAGCATCTTCCACGACAAGAAGCCCATGTGTGTCAGCTATCTCCATAATCCGATCCATATCGCAGGCAACCCCTGCATAATGAACCGGAACAATGGCTTTGGTCTTTGGAGTAATGAGTTCTTCAATCCTTTCCGCGTCAATATTAGGATTTCTTTCCATACTGTCCGCGAAAACAATCTTTGCCCCTGCACGGACAAATGCGAGCGCTGATGAAACAAACGTGTAGCTAGGCACGATTACTTCATCACCAGGTTGGATGTCACACAAAATGGCGGCCATCTCCAGCGCATCAGTGCAACTGGTGGTAAGCAGGCACTTCTTGAATCCATATCTCTCCTCAAAGAAATGCTGACACTTCTTCGTGAATTCGCCATTCCCCGAAATCTTGAGGTTGTCTACGACTGCCTGTTGGATGTATTTCAGCTCATTGCCCGTCAAGTGAGGGCGATTGAAATCAATCATAAAGAAAGCTTTTTGTCTGCTTGATAGATAAGATATCCACTCCGGTCCGCACTACACGAAACCGACTTGAGAAAACGATCCATCATTTCCTTCTTGACTATGGGTATCTTCTTAAGTTCATCTTGAAAATAAGGTAATAAACGCTCCGTCTCTTTGCACAAGAAAAAAACGCCTGAATGGCACTGATTTGATAATACAGGCCTTTCAAAGGAGTTAAGAGCCACATTTATTACACCTTTCACAAAGTCATATCCTGTCGATAACCGAACCAGGTCCGAACCAATAAAATCACCTCCCATGCGCGCACCAAGTTCAATGATATAGATCTCTCCACTCTCAGTAATCTTGTATTCCGTATGAGATGCTCCATCCGTAATTCCCAATGCTTCAAGGGCTTTTTGGGTAATCGAATAAATCTTCTGAAACTGATCTTCCGAGAGCTCTGCCGGCTGATGGTGCTCCAATTCCACAAAATGGGGAGCGTCAGTTGTTACCTTGTCCGTAATCATCAAAGGATAATGAACCCCATGATAGGAAATGAATTCAACACTGATTTCCCTTCCTCCAATGAATTCCTCAACGATAGCTTCATGCTTGAATGAAAAAGATAGCGCTGCCTCAAGTGAACTCTGAAGCTCTTCAAGACAATCCACTTTCATCACACCAAGGCTACCAGAACGGTCACAAGGCTTGACAATCAACGGGAAACGCCAATCCGAAAAATCGTTAGTCTTATCTCGACAGACCCGTGAATACCTAGGGCAAGTGATTCCTGCTTTTGAAAACGATTCCCGCATAAGGAACTTGTCGTTTGCCTTGAGCGCTACTTCATAACGATTACCATTCAAATGAAGCTTATCTGCAATATAGGCCACTGTTGGTGCAGCAACATCGGAAGCAATCGTGCAAATTCCATCTATCTTCTCTTCGCGGCAAATCTCCAGGATTCTATCCTTCTCAACAATGGAGATAGGATAGAATGCATCGGCGAGTTCCGCACATACTGCACCATCCGCCCACGCAAAACAGATGACCCTGAACCCCATCTCCTTGGCTTTTTCAACCAAGGGACATTGAAGGTAGCTAGCTCCGATGACGGCTAGGGTTTTCATGAAAGAATGAGTTTCATGGCTGATAAGACCGACAGACATTGAAGTTTGTCATATAAGATGCAATCCTTAAATAAATGGGTCATGTCTTCTTTCAACTGACTTCCCGGGATCAGATAATCGTTCGCTTCCCAATAGTGATCCATGAACTCTTTCAAACGTGGATTCGTTTGATACCAGTAATCGACTGGGTTCATGTTGTTTTGGCGTGCTAATACAATGGTCTCCGTTTTCTGACCTTTCTTCCTCAACCCCAAATGCCGGAGGATAGAGCCTTTCAGCCACCTCGGGAAGTCCGGATTTCCTGGAACAGGAATCCTTTTCCCCATCAATTGAGTATATTTCAACTCCTTATTTTCAAATGGTCTTATCTTTTCTCCGGTATGCTCCCACACATACTCCGCAGCCCCTGGATACTTTTGTAAAATCCAATCGAAATAGATTCTATGTCCATACCGGAGTTTTAAAGGAATCTTGTAGCAGTATTCCAGGAAGTCTACATCGATGAAGGGTGAACAACTCTCTGAATTCTCCTGAAAAGTGAGAAGCCCTTGATTGGCACCGGTAAAAGCTCGAGTGTAAAGGCAGAAAATCTCCTCATTTTTGTAATCTTCCTGAATCTGATAATCCGCAAGTCGTTCGAGCAGTTCTACGGAATAGGCGGACTGCCCCAACTTAAATTCCAGATTAAACTCGTTTTTCTTAAAGAAAGTTCCAATAATCGAGTCTCCAATCTGCCCAGTATGGATAATTCCGAAAGGATCGTAATTAATCAGATCCTCCATGCTTTTCCCATGAGCCAGTCCAAAGAAATTTGCACTACCATAAGTGATCGGCGTAACATCATCAATCAAGTGGATAAAGTCTCCACCATCCAACGGCTTGAACAGCCAGTCATGATGCAGGTCAATGGCAATCTGCTGCGCCACCGAAAAATCAAGATAATCAGATTGAGAAAAAGTGATATTCAACTGATCCGTATACCCCATCTGGTGGGCAACCCAGACTGTCATTCGAGAATCAAGCCCTCCACTCAAGCAAGCTAGATGCCGATAACCATACTCGCGATCCTTCTCAAACTGGAGTTTCACCGCATTCCTGAACAATCGGTCAATGCCCTCTATGGCTTCATTCTCTGTCAACTGCTCATTAGGGGTATTGTCAAACTGATGGTAGCGGCAGATGGAAAAGCCTTCTGGTGTCAATCTATAATAATGACCCGCAATCAGTTTATGAACCTCTTTTACTAAGGTCCTGTCATCAATGCAGAATCCATGTGTCAAAGACATGTAACAACCTGTTTCGTCTATGGAAACCGAGAGGTCGTTCTTTTTTCTCGTTTCTACGAGAAAGCCTATTTCGGAACCAAACACATATCCGTCCGGGGTTTCCGTATAAAAAACCTGTTTGTCTCCGACATGGTCTGTATAAACAAGCCATTTATCCTCGCGTTTATCAAACAACACCCCGGAGAAACTCCCACGAAACTCATTGAAAAAAGCATCACCGTTACGGAGATACATTAACTTTACACATCGTGTCCAATCATCAGCCGAGTACTTTGCCATCAACGGAAGCTTATTCAATACGACGCCCTCCACGAGAATGACGGCGTCCGAATCTTCCAGAAAAACCCTGTCCCCCATGAACTTGTTGACGACCCTTCTTTCCAGTGCGAAGCCTACGCCTTCAATCCTGCCGACGATAAGTTTTTTGCGGGTTTCTTCCGGGAATAGCAAGTTCCCCTCCCCGATGTGCAATATAAAACCTGGCATTATCTATTCAGAACTTCAACTAGCTCAAGGTTTTTCTGACGCATGACGTCCTTACCATAAAGCGCCAGAATTGCCTTGCGGTTCTGCATTCTTTCATCTTCCGTAAGAGGTAACAGCGCAGAAGGATTGTTTCTCCTTAAATCGTGTTCCAAAGAGAACACTACTGTACCAATTCTCTTAAAATAAGCAAACAAGATATTCCTTTCACTAAGAAACACACGAGCCCCCATCCAAAGAGCCGTTAGAATATTCCCAAAGGCTTGAGGACGGTAATGAGGCATTACCACTGTCGAACAGCTATGAATAATCCGGTTATATTCATTCCGGGGCTGAAACACCGTCAACGGACAAAACCACTTCCCTAGCATTTTCATCCCTTTTCCTATTATCTCTTTCCTCAGCCAGGATTCTCCATAGCTTAAAGGGACAAAAACCTTCTCCGAAGATGAGAGATTCATTCTCCTGATGGCCTTAAAGCCATCGATGTGGTTGCATTCCAAACTGCTGGAATTACCCATCAGAATATTATTCCCATCACATCTCATGCACATCAAGTCTCCAACAGTCTCTTCTACAGAGTAGTAATTATACCACAACTCTTTGATGTCAGATTGCAAATACCCTTTTACAAAAATGAAATCCTCCGGAATATCGGTAAGGCAATAATCTATTCTCTTCAAAAGCTCAAACGGAATTTCATACCGACTGAATACCTTTTTCCCCTTGGCTATTCTTTTCAGATTCTGCTTCCACTTAAGAACTTTAGAAGTAAAAGAGAGGTAATTGTGCGCAATATCAGCTCGGCCGTAAATGTCTCCTCCCCAAAACACCCATGCAACTTTTACAGTCTTCGGAACCGACCGAAGAACTCTTTCCTGCCAAGGATAAAACAGTCCGTGAAAGACAATCGCTTTGTACTCTCCCAAACGCTGGAGGAGAATCAGAAAATCTATTTGGTCCTCAAATACGATTTTCACTCCTTTATACTTGCGGGAACAGTCAGGAGCAGCGGAATGGGTGACAACGATAAACTCAGAGCACATTTCCGACCCTGAAAACTGCCTCACGGCATATTCTCCGAATTTATCGTCGAAAAGCAAATGCAGGATCATCCCTTTACCTCATTGACTTTCATTCCCCAAACACTTTCTCCCCAGTAGTTATGCCACTCGCTAATCGGGATACCTTTAATGGTATCAACCTCAAAGGTAAGAGAGTCATAAACGGAATCAAAATACTTATACGATGAAGTAATATCCCCTTGACCAACCCATACATCCAAGATATACTTCCCGCGAGCCAGATGATGTTCGGGAATCCGGATCTCAAATTCGGCCTCATCCTGTCCTTCCGGCCATAGAACCTCCGGAGAATAAGCCATTCCGACACGGGTACCACCACTGGCGATGTTATCGATTAATGTCGTGAACTGAAAGATCCTGATTGTTCTGGAGTTCCGCTTTATTCTGGCGACAAAGACCACATCCTCCTGGCTATCCAACTTGTACGGAGAAACACGGGTTAGTTCAAGTATTTCCAATTCTTTGGTTGCAAGTCCGATACGCTTGAACTCCAACAGATGAGAAACATCCCCCACTTCTGCAAGGTTTGCGGAGATGTAAGCATTGACCACATCATCAACCTTCCCCACCATATTGATAGCTCCTTTCTCCAGTAAAACCCCCGTTTTGCAAAGATTCTGAATGCTCGCCATGTTATGGCTCACAAACAATACCGTCCTCCCTTCTCCCCGACTCACATCCTGCATCTTTCCAATGGCTTTCTTTTGGAACTCGGCGTCACCAACCGCAAGGACCTCATCTACCACAAGTATTTCCGGTTCCAAATGGGCGGCAACCGCAAATCCAAGTCGAACGGTCATGCCAGAAGAGTATCTTTTTACAGGCGTATCAATATACCGTTCACATCCGGAAAATGAAACGATTTCGTCCAACTTTCGGGAAACATCATTCTTCGTCATCCCCATAATGGCGCCGTTCATATAAATGTTCTCCCGACCGGTCATTTCAGGATGGAATCCTGTTCCGACCTCCAAAAGGGCTCCGATCCGTCCCCGAGCGCGAATCTCACCTACGGTAGGTCCGGTAACCTTGGAAAGAAGCTTCAACAAGGTACTCTTGCCTGCGCCGTTCTTGCCTATGATGCCCACGACATCCCCCTGCTCCACCTTGAAATCTATATCTCTCAAAGCCCACACATATTCACTGTTCCCAAGGGTGGACCTGTCATTGGTCTCACCAATCTTGAGGTATGGATCCTCCTTGCCGCGAACAGACATCTGCCACCACCTGTTAAGGTCGTGAGAGAGGGTTCTCGTCGATACAAGTCCTAATCTATACTGCTTTCCGACATGGTCGAATTCGATAGCCGTACTCATTTATGGTCAATTATAGAATAAACGCGAAATACACTGGAGTTACACTGTATCCATGAAACTCTTCTGCACCTTATTGAAAATAACAATACCGGCCGCAAGCAACAGACACATAAATACAAAACTGTACAAGAGCCAACGCCAGCCAACGAATTCACCCGCACCCAAGAAACCGTATTTGAAGGTTTCAAGAACAGGTGTGACCGGGTTCAGGCACATCAACTTATGCACTGGTATGCCTGCCCACTGCATTCCCTTAGTCTGGCTCAAAGGATAGACGATTGGTGTAGCATACATCCAGAGTTGAATCAAGAAAGTAAAGAAAATCTGAAGATCACGATATTTCGTGGTCATTGAGGAGATAATTGTGCCAAATCCAAGAGCAAGGCCCGCAATCATCAGGATCAAGATCGGGAAGAGCAGTGCAAACCAATTAAGATGGGCTGTGCAACTGGAGTCCACGAAATAGTATACGATATATACCAGAATGAAGAAACCGAACTGAATGCCAAAGCGAAGGAGATTGCTCACCACATGAGAAATCGGCATCACCAGACGCGGGAAATAGACCTTGCCAAAGATGTTGGAGTTTTCCACGAAGGTGTTGGAGGTCTTGGTGATGCAATCGGCAAAATACTGCCACAGACATGTACCGGCCAAATAGAACAGTGGTCTGGGAACACCATCCGTCGGAATCCCCGCGATGCCGCCGAACACGATCATATACATGATTACGGTGAGTGCCGGTTGCACCACATACCACGCCGGTCCCAGAATCGTCTGCTTATACTGTGTAATGATATTCCGCTTGACAAACAGGGAACACAGGTCCCTGTAAGCCCACAACTCCTTAAAATCAACTGCCAGAAGCTTGTCCTTAGGCCTGATGACAATATCCCACTTCTCTTCTGCCATATCAATTAATGCGATCGTTTATGCTTGAACAAAATATTGCCTACTGTCCCCCAGAAATACCGCCAGTCGGTGGCGAAGGGATGCTTGTGGTAGGCTTCGATATACCGTTTTTCCGAAACCTGGACATCCTCGATAGTTTCGGGGGTCTTCTCATCGTAATAGAAAGGAGGAAGCAGCCCCGGCTTCACACTGATGTGAAGCTCCTGCATCTCCGGCGAGTACATTTTGAAATACTGACGACTTAGCGGCCTAACACCCACCAGTTTCATCTGTCCTTTAAGGATATTGATTCCCATGGGAAGCTCGTCCAGCCAACTGCTGCGGAGTTTCCGTCCCCAATAATTCACCCGATAATCATGCGCGAACTTACCTCCTTTCTGCAATCCCTCATGTTCCATGATATAGGGTTGCAGATACTCAGAATAAGGATACATCGTACGGAACTTATACACGCCAATCATGTTTCCCTTAAAACCGATACGGTTCAGTTTGACCAGGGCGCCATAAGTCGGATCATCGTCCCAGATAGGCTTGCGGAATTTCTGCCCAAGAATAAAGAACTCGCCATTATGGAAACGCTCGTCCACAACTTCGAAACCGGCCCGATACATTCGTCCCAACAGTTCCACGCGGCTGTAACTCCGATTCTTCCCCTTCGTCACCCACATGTAGAACCAGCGGGTCAGCTTCAATCGTGCGCAGAACCGATGCCAGAAGTAATGCATGGCATAGATAAGCCTGCCCGTAAAACCGGGATGCGACCGGAGGATAATCTCCTTCTTCAACCCCGACGTCCGCGAGTGACACCAAAGGTATCCTCCGTCCACCATTGTCTCGTTCGCCTTGTTCAGGAAGGTGTTCAGATGCCGGATGCGGGTCAGGCCCATCTTGTTGATGATAAGGCGAGGATGATGTCCCTTCAAGGTGTCCAGCGCGTTTCCGTCATCCGTATTGACGATGAAAGTGCTCTCGTCGAACTCCTCGTGATGCTTATCCAACCAGGCCAGGATCTCCGAAAGGCCCATGTCCTTCGTCCGGGCATGGATCCTTTCCAGATCCTGATTCCCGACCAACTCCTCTTCCAGCTTGGCTCCTCTCTCCACGCCAACCTCGGAGTAGTCCTTCGGAATGAACTCCTCTTCGTGCTGTAACTCGACCCAGGGTTTACGTGAGAAAAGTCTCATCGCAGGAATTGACGGATTGCAGAACAAATGGTCTCAATCTGCTCCTCGGTCAAGTACGGGTGCAGAGGGAGGGAGAGGACGCGGGAGCAAAGAGACGTTGCTACGGGGCAGAGATTCCCGGTCAAGCCGGGAATGACATGAGAGTCGCCGGGAATGACGTTTTTACCGTCACCCCCGACCTGATCGGGGGTCTGGGAGAACGCCGTCTGCAGGTGCATCGGCTTCGGATAGTAGACCATCGAGGGAATGCCTTCGGCCTTCAGGGCCGCCTGGAGGGCGTCGCGCTGGGCAGCATCCTGGAGTTTGATGGTGTACTGGGCCCAGCTGGAGCGGAAACCCTCCGGAATAACCGGAGTAGCGACGATGTCTTTCAATCGTTCAGTATACTTTTCGGCAGCGGCATTGATGTCATCCAGCTCATACTCGGCAAATGCCTTGAGTTTCACTTGAAGAATCGCCGCCTGGACCGTATCGAGGCGGGAATTCATACCGATCCGAACATTGTCATACTTGAACTGCCCCTTGCCGTGCACACGGTAAGAGTCGATCAGCGCCGCCCACTCATCATTGCCCGTGAACACGGCACCGCCGTCCCCGTAGCAGCCTACGGGTTTTGCGGGGAAAAACGAGGTGGTGGCGATGTCACCGAAGGAGCACGCACGAGATGGCCGGTCGGAGTCGGCCATGACGACACTACCGCCAAAACCCTGGGCTCCGTCCTCAAGGATCAAAAGCCCATACTTGTCAGCAATAGCCCGAATCGCCTGATAGTCAGCCGGAAGGCCGAAGAGGTCCACGGCTACGACGACGCGCGGGCGGAGGCGACCCTCTGCTAAAACAGCCTGGACGGCCCGCTCCAAATCCGCGGCGTCAATGTTGAACGTATCTTCGCAAACATCCACGAAAACCGGTTCGGCACCCTCGAGAGGAACAACCTCAGCACTGGAGAAGAAAGTGAAGTCCGGAACGAACACGGCATCGCCGGGGCCGATACCCCAGGCCTTGAGGGCCAATGACAACGCATCTGTTCCGTTTGCGCAGGTAAGGCAATGTTTGACACCGACGTATTCGGCCAATTGCTTTTCTAACTCTTTCACTTGCGGGCCCATGATGTAGGCACCACTCGCAACGGCACCCAGGATGGCCCGGTCCATGTCCTCGTGGAGGACGCGATATTGTTTCTTAAGATCTCTGAACTCCATCTGAATAGATTTCTCGACTTCGCTCGAAATGACAAAAGGGCGCTCGAAATGACAAGTCATTGTACGGCTTCGCCTTTGCTCGCCCTGTTAATAAGCAAGCAAGTAATTGATTATGAGATTCCTTCGTCGGTCTTACGACCTCCTCGGAATGACAGGGAATGTCATTCCGAGCGAAGCGAAGGAATCTATTCGGCCTTCTCGAGGTTCTCCCCGACCAGCCTGTACTTTCGGCCGCAGGTGCAAGTAAGGCTGTCATCCAGCCGACGGCCGCACTCGCAGACCCATCCGATATGTCTGGCCGGAACTCCGGCCATCAGGGCATAATCTTTAACGTCTTTCGTCACAACGGAACCGGCGGCAATCAGTGCGCTGCGCCCTACCGTGTGACCGCACACTATCGTGCAATTCGCTCCGAGCGATGCGCCCTCGCGCACGCGCGTACGCGCATAAACTCCGTGCACCGGGAAGTGCGCCCGCGGAGTATTTACATTCGTGAATACGCAGGACGGACCGCAGAAGACATTGTCCTCTATCTCGACGCCTTCGTAAATAGAAACATTGTTCTGGATCCGGACACCATTCCCGATGTGAACGTTGTTAGCCACATTCACATTCTGTCCCAGGGAACAGTTCGATCCGATGACAGCCCCTCGCTGGATATGGCAGAAATGCCAAACTTTTGTACCGGCGCCGATTTGAACACCGTCATCCACGTAACTGCTCTCGTGAACGAAAAAGTCTTGCACAGTCCAGTTCTCCTTCCCTTCTGATTTATCCAATCATAGCCGAGGCCAAACCCCGGCTATGATGGAATTTCATTAACTGATTCGCCTAAAGGGAATTACTCCTTGATGGATGTAATCATGGCGCAGCGGCTGAGCTCCT
>JAEEGI010004198.1_pt1 | contig 33877 bp, 31 predicted proteins | sample 8958751 | NCBI WGS metagenome assembly JAEEGI01 (sample SAMN16246545, study PRJNA631951) | gut metagenome | biome: gut microbiome; feature: rumen; material: KS-attached | host: Bos | place: Iran: Karaj | collected 2018-10
TACCAATAATATCATCTATACTGAAGATTATTCTGTTATACACAGAAGCCAAAGTATCTTTGATTCTGCTTTCAACATTATCCTCCCCTTTTTCTATTTTAATTTCAGAGCTTAAACTGCCGGCAGCCAATTCGGTATTATTAACATCGGCAAATGCCAAAATAGGCCCTGAAAAAATAACTGCTAAGACGAAAACAAATATGCCAAATAAAAATTTATTCTTTTTCACAAATAACACTCCCATAAACTATTATTAAAAGATATATGCGTATCGGCTTAAGCCGGCAAAGCCCCAAATTATATAGATAACAGTCCAAACAAACGGACAGAAAAGGGTGTAGAATAGAAGCATATCAGAGAAACGAGTTGCTTTAGGATGGCCAAGGCGTTGCAGACCACATTCAAAGAGTTTCGAGAAAGGTTCGCAACAGAGGATACTTGACGGAGTTATCTGTACAGAAAACGATTTCCGCAAGGATTCATCTGCCCGAAGTGTTGGTGACGGGAGATTTATCCAGTTCGTACACGTCATGTTTGTCAGTGTAAAAGCTGCCGCCGCCAAACATCTGTAGCCGCAGGAACCGTAATGCATAGCACACGCTTGCCGCTCACAACTTGGTTTTGGGCGATATACCTTTGTGCTACGGATAAACGCGGCATTTCAGCAAAGGCATTCTTGCTTGATACCTCTCATGGCAGCTTTGAAAACTATCAACCCTATTTGGATGAATACTGTTTTCGCTTTAATCGCAGGTTTTGTCCTGGACAACTCTTTTCAAGATTGTCAAGGGCTGTTGCTACTTCTTGTATCCGGCTGAGCTAAATCTATACATATAATATATTATATTAAATATCAAGTGATTTTTCAAGCGATGCGAACAAAAAATAATGTGTGAAAGTGTAGGTTTACAATAGATGTGTTACACCGTGAAAAAAAGAGGTGACGAATGAGGGCTCCATGTGTTAGTTAAGGTGCGAAACAAAAAAAGCAACAGGAGGTCATTCGTCATGAAAACTGTAACACAAAAAGCAAGGCTTCGTCAAGCGATAATTGAATATATAGCCGAGGAACCTTGGGCAGAAGAACTGCTTTTGCAGGAGCATCACGAAGCACCTTCAACGGAGCATACAGTCCCATCTAACCAGACACATTCTGGTCAGCCTACACAGAAACCGGTTCCAGAAAGCAGCCAGGAACCAACCCTTCCAAAGCCTATTGACACATCAAAACCAAACGATACGGTCCAACCCTTTGACCCGTCAGACAAGCATTCTATGTCGAGAGAAAAAAACATAAAGACAAAAGAGTCTGTTCCCGTGGAAACAAAACCGGGACAAACCACCGAGGCTCCTGTTTCAAGTCGAATCAAACAAAAGGAACGACCCATTGCAAAAGAAAAAAGGAATACCGTTGCCGGGGAGATTAAGACGCGGGAACCAACTGTCCGAAGCAATGAAGCCCTGAAAGTGTCAAAGGAACGGGGAAGCCAAACCATTGAACCGTCCGTTGCGCCATCAGATGATGTCAAACCCACAACTAAGGGGGCACCGCTTCCTGCAGTTCAGGCAAAAGTCATTTCAGCGACCTTATCTATATCCCGCAACATATCTTTGGGCAAGCGAAATGAAACAACGGTGGATTCGTTGCTGTATCTTTTCGCGGTTATTTTCAATGTCAAATCTTCCATGATCCAATCAGTCCTTTGCCAGTGTAATACATTTGTAATATTATAGCAGTTATTCCAACAAATTGCAAAAAAATTTGAAGCTTTTATAGAAAAAGATGTGTATTATTGATTTTACCTGCCACAAGTGCCACAGGAATTGTATTGTGGCAGTTGTGGCATTTTTTATCTCCGCCTCTTGCAATTTCTTTTGTTTCCGTATATAATAGGATTGTGAACATTCGTTCGTATAATATCGACAAAAGATGAACTGAAAGCATTTTTTCGCGAAAATGACTGGACTGCGGCAAAGCCGTATGACCTTTCCAAAATGAAGCCTGAGAATGCGGAAACTGCCATATATGTGAAGGATGTGTTTGACCGTCTGTGGGATCAGTCTGCAGAGCGCCACGGACAAAAGTCGCCATCAAAATGCTTTACAAAGGATTATCAGCCGGAGGTCATGAAAAACGCCATCGGTGACATTGTCGCCGGAAAGGTGACGGAGATCTTAAACGATGAAAAACAGCTTGAAACGATTCTTACCCCGTTTTTTGAAAAAGGAAACGAAGAGGAACGCGCCAATCCTTTTGTAAGCAATGCGATGGACACGCTTTTGGATACGGTCGGTTATGGGGATGTTCTTGCCGCAACAAGGGAGATCGGCGCAGTTGATGATTTCTCCAAGCGACCGATCAACTATCCGCGGCGGGACTTTGAAGATAAATGGAACCATCCGCGCGCCAAAACGAAGGTTGAATACTCCACCAAAAAGGCAGATGCCGCTTTGAAACTGGATGAAAACCTTGTGCATGATCCTACAGAGGGCAATCTGTTCGTGAAGGGCTTTTTCGATCTGCTTGATCCGACGGACGCACAAATCGTGAGCTTGGCCATGGAGGGCTTTACGCATGAACAGATTGCAGAAAAGCTGGGATTCAAAACTCACAGCGCCGTGACGAAACGTCTTCATAATCTGCGCCCGGTCTTTATCAAATACAGCCGTAACAGCGCATAAAAATCTTTTTCGACTTTTTCAAAAAAACAGGAACAATTTGCTATCCCATCTTCCCCTACTATTATGGAGGGGAAAACAGCATTTTGCAAAAACCGCTCTCGATATTTTGACGCTTATTCATTTGGGCGTCTTTTTCTTTTTGTAACGGGTGCGATTTTTTGTCTGTAACGGAAAAAGTACGGTTTTTTGAAAAAGTGGGTATTAAATAGGTGAGAGAAGTAAAGCAGATATGTTTTTGTCATGGTTTCGATTTTTCGCTTGTCATGGAAAAAGCACGTTTTTTTGAAAAATGAGGTATAATATATGTAGAGGCGGAGAAATACTACGCCCACTTTTTCAAAGTTTTTCAGATAAATGGAATAATCTGCCGCTATAAGTGTCGATATACTTATGGGGAGAGAAAGACGTCTTTTTTATCGGGCGTCTTTTCTTTATGCACCGGCTTTGTCATGGGAACGATTTTTGGCCTGTCATGCCGAAACCAAGCTTTTTGAAAAAATGCGGCATTATATATACAGAAGCAATACATAGCAGCTATTTTGCTGCTTCAAAAATACACGCCGAAAGGCAGAAAGGATGAAGTCTATGAACCACACCGCTAATCAGCCACCGCAAACCTGACGCCTCGCCCTGCCGCTCCGCAGGTAAAACAGGGGCATATTCTTTTATCAAAAAATTATAGAACGAAAGGAAAAACACTATGAAAACATTTCAAGACAAAGTGATCGTTGCCGTAGACACAGGCTACGGCAACATCAAAACCGCAAACCATTGTTTTCGCACCGGGATCACCGCCTACGATTCCGAGCCGCTGTTCACAAGGGATATGCTGGTCTATGCCGGCAAGTATTATCTCATCGGCGAAGGGCACAAAGAGGTCCTGCCCGAAAAGCAACTGGATGAGGATTACTTCCTGCTGACGCTCGTTGCCATTGCCAAAGAGTTGAAAACGGCGGGGTTGACCGAAGCGGATATCATCCTCGCTGTCGGTCTGCCGCTAACCTGGATGACCATGCAAAAAGAAACGTTCAAAAGCTATCTTCTGCGGGACGGTGACATTCATTTCACCTATCGGAAGGTGGACTACACCATCCGCATCTCTGACGTTCGGGTCTATCCCCAGGGGTACGCAGCCATCGCGCCGTTTGCTTCGGAGCTGAAAGGCGTCAACCTGATTGCCGACATCGGCAACGGCACCATCAACGTTCTGTATATCGTCAACGGAAATCCGTTGTCCGGCAAGATGTATACAGAAAAGTTCGGTACCTATCAATGTACGCTTGCCATCCGGGAGGAATTCATGCGTCAGACCCGCCGCGAGCTGAACGACGCTATTATTGATGAGATCCTCATCAACGGTACCGCCGACATCGCGAAAGACGATCTCAAACTCATCAAAGCAACAGCGACTGCCTATGTGGCAGACATCTTCCGCCGCCTGCGGGAGCACGGCTACGATGAGAACACCATGAAGCTGTATCTGACCGGCGGCGGAGCCTGCCTCGTGAAACACTTTTACAAGGTCAACAAGGATCGCGTTGTTTTCGTCGATGACATCTGTGCTGCAGCCAAGGGGTACGAGTATATGGCTGATCTCCAACTGCGGGCAGCGGATAACGTATGAACAAGGACGTTTACCGTTTGAACGTGCGGTTCGATCTGCACAATGCCGAGGAAGCCGAGGCCGTGTGCTTTCTGAAAGAGCTGTCAGAAACTGACTGCAAATCACGCAATCGCTTTATCGTGAACGCGGTTTTGGAACAGCTTCGTCGGCAAGGGAAATCCTATGATTTCTCGCTGGATGATATCCGGCAGGTATTCAAAGAAGAGTTGCAGGGGCTGTCTGTTGCAACCCCTGCCGTTTTACCTGCTGAGGAACAGTCTTTGAGCGAGGAACAGAAGGCAGCAAATGCTGCAAGTGTACTGTCCGCACTGGAGATGTTCGGGTGAGCCAACCCCCGCCGGTTTTGGCTCAAGCGGCAGTTTTGCCCCATCCGTTTGAGCCAAAGTGGCACAGATGAACCCGCACCTGACTACGGCAACCGGCACAATCCCTTTTGCACGGCAGAGACGTGGGAAAGATGAACCATTGCAAACCGAAACCCGCGTCTCATACCGTAACGAGCAGGGCAAAAATATATATTTTGCCGCGCCGCCGAATCGGCACCTTTAGGGGCGCTGCCCCTAAGACCCCAATAACACTATGAAAGGACTGATGCAATGTCAGAAAGAATTACAGGCATGTACTTCCAATGCAACCAAAAGCAGCGCGAACAGATCAAAAAGAACGCGAAAGCCTGCGGGCTGAAGCAGGGCGATTATCTTTTGCAGCGGGCGCTGGGCTTTGAACCGAAAGCCTTAAATCTCGGCGCGTATCTGAACCTTTACAAGAAACTTTGTGAGGTTTCCAACAGGAAACTGTCTGCCGAAGCCGAACAGAGATTGCTTGAGGTGCTCGATCAGATCTACAGCCGCCTCTTTGAGGGCTCACCGCCATCGGAAGAAACGTTGCGCGAAGAAGAGCAGACGCTGGCAGACTGCTTTTCCGATGTCGGAGATGATTGAGTATGGCGACCACTGGATTCTGGCCGGTCTACAATCATCTGAAGGAAACCATCGCCTACGCCGAAAACCCGGATAAGACCGTTGACCGGAAGTTTTTGGACGACGATCTGTGGCAGGCGCTGCGCTATGTCGAGAACAGTGACAAAACAGATCGGACGATGTATGTCAGCGCGATCAACTGTCCGAAACAGAAAGCGTATGAATATATGATGCGTACCAAGCGGCGCTTTCATGAAACGGGCAAGGTCGTCGGCTACCACGGCTTTCAGAGCTTCGCTGCCGGAGAGGTCACGCCGGAGGAAGCGCACCGGATCGGATTGGAAACTGCAAGACGCATGTGGGGAGATCAGTATGAGGTCGTTGTCACAACACATCTTAACACGGATAACCTGCATAATCATTTCTGCTGGAATAGTTCGTCGTTTGTGACAGGCAAAAAAAATCGCAATCAGATCAAAGACCACCGGCGACTGCGCGAGGTCTCCGACGCGGTTTGCCAGGAATACGGCAAATCTGTTTTGCAGAACGCACCGTTCTATGGCGGCGAAAAAGGCAAATACTGGATTCACAAGGACGGCGGCAAGACGCATCGTGACATCCTGCGTGAAGATCTGGAACGCTGCTTGCGGGAAGCATATTCTTTGCAAGACCTGAATCGCCGCATGAACGCTTTGGGATATGTATGCGACTTCAATCCAAACCACACGCACTGGACGGTCCGCGCCGTTGACTGGGAACGGGCTGTGCGGATCGACAAGCTGGGGTTTACCAAAGAACGGTTAATGAAAGAATTAGACGGCCACAAGCTATGGGGCTACAGCTCCATCCACCGCGTCGGCTTCTATATGCTTGACCACCCCATTTACAAGCCGCCGATCCAACCGGTCAACAAAGAGCTCAAACGGCGAAATTACGAACTGCCGCAGACCTACACAGCTGTTGGGGTTGCCGCGCTGATGATCGTGATCCTGTTTCTGATCCTTATGCTGCTGATCAAGCTGGCAAGGGAACGAAACGACTATACACCCCAAACGCCGGGACTGCGCAAGCTGATCACCGAAGCGCCGAAAATCGAACAGGAATACAGGCTCCTCATAGACAACAAAGTTTCGTCTATGCAGGAGCTTTATGATTTCCACGACGATCTGGAAGCGCAGATCAAAGCGCTGGAGGCACAACGGCAAAAGATCCGCAACAAGATTCGGCGCTGTTTGGACGCAAACGAGAAATCGGCGCTGAAACAGCAGGCGAAAAACATCACAAAGCAGCTAACACCGCTGCGAAAACAGAACAAAATCGCGGAACGCATCGAACACCGCGCGCCGGAGCTTCTGAAAATGATGATTCTGGAGCGCGACCTTGAAATTCAAGCTTACACAAAACAAAGAAATATGAATTATGATAGGAGTAGATAAGCTATGAAAGTAACAAATATTCAAATCAACAAACTGCACCCGTTTGAAGGACATCCCTTCAAAGTACGGGACAACGAAGAAATGAACGCTTTGACACAGAGCATTCGCACAAGCGGTGTGATGGAGCCTGTGCTCGTCCGTCCGCATGAAACGATCTCCGGCGCGTATGAAATGATCTCCGGGCACAGGCGTCTATACGCCGCGCAGAAAGCGGGCCTTACGGAATTACCCGCTGTCGTCTGTGATCTGACGCGCGACGAAGCAGCGGTTCTCGTGGTAGACAGCAACCTTCACCGCGCGCACATTCTTCCCAGCGAAAAAGCCTTCGCCTGCAAGCTGAAGATGGAGGCGTTAGGTCGGCAGGGCAAGCGGACAGATCTCACTTCGGGACAAGTTGTCCCGAAGTCGGGCGAAAACCGAACCGGCGATCTGATCGGTGCGCCATTTGATGAGAGCTATAAGACCGTCCAGCGGTATATCCGCCTGACATATCTCATCCCGCCGCTTTTGGACATGATGGACGAAGGTAAAATCGCCTTTTCCGTCGGCGTCGAGCTTTCGTATTTGGATGAGTCTCTGCAAAGAAGCCTTTTGTCCGACATGGAGGCGCTGGACTGCACGCCGTCTTATGCACAGGCGGTGCGGCTGCACAAGGAGCACAGCGCCGGTCAGCTCCGTGAAGATCGCATCGGCAAGTTGCTTTCCGAACCAAAGCCAAATCAGAGAGAAACGCTGAAACTTCCGCTGGACGCGTTGCGGCGGTTCGCGCCGAGAGCCACAGAACGTCAACTGGAAGAGTTCATTTTCCGTGCCTGCGAATATTATCAACGCTATCTCAAACGACAGCGCGATCTGGATTCGAGGTGAGCGGATGGCAGCGACATATCAGATCAACGGCGTGACCTATGTTGTGGACGAAGTTTTTCAGCCTGTTAAGCAGAAAATTACGCTGTGTGACCGGTTGAAACACTATTTGAACAACAACTTCGCAGATTTGACACATTTCAAAAACGGTACTATACTGAGCTTTGAATATGTACTGACTGCCGGGAAGGAGGATTTATGCAGTCAAAAAGCAAAAGCAACGACCTGAGCATAACCGCACTCTACTGCCGCCTGTCACGGGACGACGGCACACAGGGCGACAGCAATTCCGTCGCCAACCAGAAGCGGATGCTCAAAAAGTACGCCAAAGAAAACGGCTTCGCCAACACCCGCTTCTATATCGACGACGGCTACACCGGCACGAACTTCAACCGTCCGGGCTTTCAAAAGATGATGGAAGACGTCGAGCTGGGCTATATCGGCACGATCATCGTGAAGGATATGTCCCGCCTCGGCAGGGATTATCTGACGGTCGGCTATTACACCGACACCTATTTTCCCGACATGGGCATTCGCTTCATCGCCGTCAACGACTGTGTGGACAGTGCGGACGGCGAAAACGAGTTGGCTCCGTTTCGGAACGTGATGAACGAGATGTACGCCCGCGATATTTCAAGAAAGGTTCGTTCTGCCCACCGCATCCGCGGCAATTCCGGCGAACCGCTGTCGCAGCCGCCATACGGGTATATGAAGGCCCCGGAAAACAAAAAGCGCTGGGTCATTGACCCCGATGCGGCACACGTTGTCCGGCGCATCTTTCAAATGGCGCTGGACGGCAAGGGCAACGAAACCATCGCGCGGATTCTGGAAGAAGAGAAGGTGCTGAACCCGATGGCCTACTGGCACAGCAAGGGCCTGAAACGCGCCGGCAGAACAGAGCAGCCGAACCCGTACAAATGGAGTAAAACCACCATCGGTTCCATTTTGCGCCAGCAGGAATACTGCGGCGATATCATCAACTTCAAGACCTATTCCAAGTCGTTCAAGAACAAGAAGCGGCTGGAGAACCCCGAAGAAAACTGGGTGATTTTCCAAAACGTCCATGAGCCGATCATCGAACGCGAGGTATTTGAGCAGGTACAGAAGCTGATCGGCAAAACAAAACGGCGCGCTCCGAAAAAGGAGAACGCCGAAAAGAATCTGTTTTGCGAGCTGCTCTACTGTGCCGACTGCGGCAAAAAGCTTTGGTTCCACACCAATACGAACAACAAAAGCATCCACTATTTCAGTTGTTCCAACTACAAGAGCGACTACCGCGGCACCTGTCAGACCCGCCACTATATCCGCGCCGACGCCATCGAGCAGGTCGTGAAGCTGGAGCTGCAAAAGCTGGCGGCGTTTCTGAAGGATGACGAAGACGCCTTCATCGATCTGCTGACGGAAAAGGCCAACCGCGACGTGCTGTTTGAAACGCAGCGGCTGAACCGGGACATCCGCAAAGCAACCGAACGTTGCAATACGATCAGCAGTCTGCACGAAAAGCTGTATGAGGACAACGCTTGCGGCAAGGTGACGGACGAGTGGTATATGGAACAGGCGCATCGGTATGAGGTGGAAAGGATGGAGCTGAAAGCGAAGATCGCCGCCGCGCAGGAGGAGCTGAAAAGAATGGAATCCATGCAGGTCGGTCGAGATCACTTTGTCGGTGCAATCCGCAAATTCATGGAGATGCAAGTCTTGACGCCGATCCTTCTGCGGGAACTGATCGACCGCATTGATGTTCATGAAACCGAGGGCAAGGGCAAAAGCCGAACCCAGCGGATCGTGATCCATTACCGCTTCATCGACACCTTTGCGCTGCCGGAAGATCGTGCAAATGAGACTTATGTGGCCGATACTCGCCAGGGCATAGCCGTGGAGTATATCCCGACACAGATCTCAGCGTAAAACAAAAGCAGATGGCATGGGCAAAAGCCCGTGTCATCTGCAAAACAGCAACAAAAAATCGAGTGTTCATACGAAGTCCGTTATGAACACTCGAAATGGTGCGAGAGACGGGACTTGAACCCGTACGAGTCACCCCACACGCCCCTCAAACGTGCGCGTCTGCCTATTCCGCCACTCTCGCGATTGCTTGAATACTATACCACCTACCGGGGGAAATGTCAAGCCTTTTTTTCGAAAAAGATCAGTTGTTTTTTTGATTTTTCACAACGGCCTCGATCACCCGCTGCGTACTGCAGCAGTCGCGGAAATCAAAGTTGAACGCGCAGAAGCGTTCGTTTTTTTCCCGGTCAAAGGGCGCGCCGATCGCCCGGAGCAGATCGGAGAAATCGGCCGCCACGGGGCCGGGGACGTAATCCGCATAGGGATAATAGAAGTCGCGGGCGCTGCGGTATTTTTCGAGGTCGAACGCAAAGAAGACCGTCTTTTTGCCGAGCAGCGCCGCCGTCATGCAGATGGAGGAATAATCCGTCACAAGCACGTCGCACGCCAGCACCAGCTGCATCACGTCGGGGTAATCCGTCAGGTCGAGCGCGCCGGACAGCCGGCGCTTTTCCGGGTGAATCTGCGGATGCAGACGCAGCAGCACCGCTGTGTCTTCGCCCAGCGTCCGGCGGAAGGCATCCATGTCGAACTGCCGCAGCAGGGCGTCGTTGTCGGCCGGGTCGTCGCGGAACGTGGGCGCCCAGAGCACGAGCGTCTTGCCCTGCAGCTGCGGATAACGCTGCAGCAAAGCCGCCTTTGCCTCCTCCTGCGCGCCGGGCGCCAGCAGACGGTCCGCCCGCGGGGCGCCAAGGGGCAGCACCTGCGATTCCCTGACGCCGAACGCCTCGGCATAGATCGGCGCAACGGCTTTGGACGAGCAGACCACCCAGGTCAGCCTGGCGTTGCCGGCCGCCTCCCGCGCACGGACGGCGGGCGGCTGCTCGATGGCAAAGCCGAACTTTTTAAACGCGCCCTCCGCGTGCCAGAGCTGAGTGACGACCGTCTCCTTGCGGAAGCGAATCTGTCCGAGGGGCATGAAATTATCGTTGAGAAACACGTATTTCGCCGTAACCAGCTGCCGCGCGCGCACAAGGAAGAACCGCAGCACGCCCAGCGGGCGCCGCGGCGACAGATCGCGCCGGGTCAGCGTCACGGTCTCGAAGCCCTCGTTTGCCATCGCTTCGCGCACCGCGCCGAGCGAATCGTGCAGCTCCTCGTTGTGCATGGAGAGGAAGGCCGCGCGCGTTCCCTTGACCGGGAACAGCAGACGGCTGAGGTTGCAAAACAGCGCGAACAGCGCATAGAGCAGTTGTTTCATCCGCCGTGCCTCCGTTTCAGCAGCAGGTTGAGCAGTCTCGCCGTCCCGGCGTTCTTGACCGGCAGACGCTGCAAGTGCTGCAGCAGACCCGGATCGAACGTCGGCAGCGACGCAAAGCAAAGAACGATTGGGCCCTTTGCCGCGCGCCTTCCGGCATGGGTTTTCACGTTGGGATAGTCCGTGATCTCCGCCGGGAGATCACCCGACGCTTTTTCGGAAAGCAGCAGCTCGAACAGCGGGCAGGTCTGCGCAAGCAGCGCCCCCAGCGCGGCGGACGTGCAGCGCTTTTTCACCACGACCGACACGCGCGGGCGCGCCGCAGCGTCGGCTTTGTCTCTGCGCAGACGGCGCAAATCCAGATCGGGGTTGGCGCCGCAGATTGCGTTGAGACGCGCGGGCGTCAGCTTTTGCAGCAGCGCGTCCATCTGCCCGACGCACAGCACAAGAGCTTCGTCCGTCATACGCCAGAGTTCGCGGTAAAACTGCGACACGAGAATGTGCAGGTGCTTATACAGAATCTCCTGCAGGTAGTCGCCGTCGGCGGAAACCGCAGCGGCAGCGTCATAGATATGCCGCATGGAGCCCTCAAGGCTTTGGAGATTCTTTTCGCTTGCCGTCTGGCTGACGGAAAGGCCCTCTCCGGCGGTGTGGCGGCGGTAGTATACGATGCTTTCCGGCGCGCCCGCCATCGACGCGCCCGCATACACGGCGTCCATGAAGAACGCGCCCTCCTCCGAAAAGCCGGTGGCCGGGAAACGCACGTCATGTTCCAGCAGGAACGCCCGGCGGTAGCACTTGTTGCTGACGAGGAAGTTCCACAGCAGCCGGCTGTCAAAGGTTCCGACAGTCTCTTCCTTTGCAAGCACGTCGGCCATCTCGTGGAAGAAGGCCGGCCTGCCGTCTTCCACCATCTGCAGCCGACCGAGCAGCAGGTCGGCGCCGCTTTTTCCGGCGGCCGCCGTAAACGCCTTGAGCGTGTCCGGCGCATACCAGTCGTCGGCGTCCAGAAAGGTGACGTAGTCCCCGCCTGCCGCCAGAAGGCCGTTGTTGCGCGCGGCGGAAACGCCGGCGTTTTTTTGCGTCAGGCAGCGGATGCGCGGGTCTTTTTTCATATAGGCGTCAAGCAGTTCCTGCGTGTTGTCGGTGGAGCCGTCGTTGACGACCACGACTTCAAAATCGCCCGCCGTCTGAGAAAGCAGGCTGTCGAGCGCCTGCGGCAAAAACGCCGCGCTGTTATAGGCAGGAACGATCACGGAAAACTTCACGGCCGACAACCTCCTTTTTAAAGACTCCGAATTCCAAATTGTTTTGACGATTCATGGAATCGTCAAAACCGGATGCCCCATTTGAGGAAATAGAGCAGAATCGATTTGACATGGATGAAGAGCAGCTTCTTGCTCTTTTTGCTGCCGCGCTCCCAAAGGTGATAGACGCTCGCCATCGGGTAGTGCAGCACCTCGTACTTCTCAGCGGCGCGCCGCGCGATGTCGCAGTCCTCCAGATACATGAAAAACCGCTCGTCAAAGCCGCCGAGCTCCAGAAACGCCGCCGTGCGGAAGAACATGAAGCAGCCCGTCGCGTTCGTGATCGGGAAGGGCTTGTCCTGCGGCATGTCGAGCATGCAGTATTCCGTCATCAGCTTGTTCGGCTCGTCGCCCTTGTGGAACCAGTGGGTGCCGAGGTAGCGCACCGTGGGGTTGCGTTTGCCCAGCTGCTGCACGCGGCCGTCTTCAAAGCGTATCTGCGGCGAAAGCAGGCCCACGTTCTCGTGCGCGTCGGCATAGTCGCACAGTTCCGTGATCACGTCGTCCTTCAGCAGAATGTCGGGATTGATCACCACGTGATACTTCGACTGCAAGAACGGCAGCACCTTGTTGTGGCCGGCGCCGAAGCCGCAGTTGCGCTCGCTTTCAATCACCACGACCGAGGGGAACCGCGCTTTGATATACTGCGCCGTGCCGTCGGTGGAGGCGTTGTCCACCACGTAGAGCGTGAACGGCACACCCTGCGTCTGCTCCAGCACGCTCTGGATGGTGGGCGCGATTTTTTCCTTGTTGTTGTAGGTCACGATGCAGCCGGATACGGTATAGTCTTTCATGATCTTCTCCTTATCTGTCAAACAGGATGCGGCCCGCCAGACGCTTGAGCAGGTAGCGGCGCCACTGCAGCTTTTGTCCGGCGGAGGTTTTGCCGCCGGTCACGTTGTTCCCCGTGCGGCGGTAATAGATCAGCGGTGCGTCCAGAAACGTCACCTTGCCGTACATTTCGCCCATCAGGCCGATCCATTGGTCGTGCATCGGCAGATGCTTCGGCATCGGCATGATCTTTTTGAGCAGCTTGCGGTCAAACGCCATGCAGCAGCCCATATAGGAATTCTTTACGATATTGCGCACAAAGCCGGGCTTGCTGCCGCGCAGGGCGAAAAAAGAATAATCGGTGATGTTCAGGTCCTTGTCGGTCACATAGGCGTTATGCAGCACCAGCGTGGCGCCCGCGTCAAACGCATCCATGACGCGCCGGACCTTATCCGGCAGCCAGACGTCGTCCTGATCGCTCAAAAAGATTTTGTCGCCGCGGCAGTGGCGGATCGCGTTGACAAAATTGGCCACGACCCCCTGCCCCTTGCCTTCCACATAGATCACGCGCGGATCATCGGCCATCACGCGGCGGACAATCCGTTCGGTGGCGCCGCCGGGCTTGTCGTCGGAAACGATGATCTCGTCGCCCTGCTCCAGCTGCGGCAGAATGGAACGCAGCTGGGCTTCGATATAGTCTTCGCCCTGATAGGCGGCCAGTGCTACGGAAATCATGGCGCATACTCTCCCGCTCAAATGGATATATTTTATTCAGTATAGCATACTTGGCAAAAGATTACAAGAGCGTTTGCCGCGCGGAGCCCGGCGCAGCGCGCATTTTTCGGCGGGAAGCTGCAGTTTGCCTATTGAATTTTCAGGCAAAATGTGCTATACTTATGAACAGACTATGATTGAATCGGAGGTTGTTTATTCCATGGAACCGAAAAATAAGTATCCGATGATATTCGTACACGGCATGTTCGGCTGGGGCGCCGACGAAGGCATTGACAAAAAGCTGCCCTATTGGGGCGCGACCACCGGCAATCTGATGGAATTCCTGCAGGAAAGCGGCTATGAGTGCTATTCCGTTTCGGTCGGCCCGCTCTCTTCCGCGTGGGACCGCGCGTGCGAGATGTATGCCCGCCTGATGGGCACCACCGTGGATTACGGCAAGGCGCACGCCGAAAAGTTCGGCCACCGCCGCTTCGGCCGCAAATATGAAACGCCGCTGTTTGAGGGCTTCTCTCCCGAAAAGAAGATTCACCTGATCGGCCACAGCTTCGGCGGCATTACGATCCGCCTGTTCTCTTATCTGATGACCTACGGCTGGGAAGAGGAAAAGGCCGTGACCCGCGAGGATGAGCTGAGCGGTCTGTTCACCGGCGGCAAGGGCGACTGGCTGCAGTCGATCACCACCATCTGCACGCCCCACAACGGCACCGTCACCTTTGAGGTTGCGGAAAAGTATAAGCTGATGCCGCTGGTGGAAGGCATCGCGTTCAACTGGGTCAACATCGTCGGCCGCACGGGGCTGCAGTCCAAATCCGCCGTGGACTTCCATCTGGAGCAGTACGGCATCAACAACACCCCGGGCAAGGAGGACCGCCACGACTTCTTCCAGGCCAAGCGCAGCCTGAAAAAGACCAAGGATAACATCAAGTATGACATGTCGCCCGAGGGCTCCCGCCTGATGAACGACAGCATCGCGCGCATGACGGACAACGTTTACTACTTCTCCTACTACTTCAACTCCGTGGGCAAGAAGGGCGAAGACAAAGAGAAGCTCGCCGCCACCAAAACGGATTTCCCGTTCCTTTACATGACGTCGAACCTCATTATGTTCAACAACCGCAAAAAGATGCAGAAGGGCGAAGTCCCCTATGAAGATTTTGCCAACGACGGCCTTGTGAACATCGGCTCCGCCATGCATCCCGACAACCAGCCGTTCCGTGCGTTCGACCCCGAAAAGATCGAAACCGGCATCTGGCAGGTCATGCCCGAAAAAGAGGGCGACCACGGCACGGCCATCGGCCTGTTTGCCGACGCGGAAAAGACCCACCAGTTCTATCTCGACCTGATGGATCTGCTGTGCGGCACGGAGCCCGCGACTGTTGCGGCAGAATAAAACGAACCCTGTGAAAGAGCCGTTTCGAAAAGAGCGGCTCTTTTGTCATATCCGCGTTTTCAGCCGCATAGGCTGTTAGCACACAGGGACACAGGCCGCCGCCCTTGGCGCGGACAGCGAGAAAAGGGTCGCGCTCCGCCGGTCCGCGGCGGTCCGTTCCTGTCCAGCCTGCCGCCTTGCGCGGCCGTTAGGGAGGAAACCGCCTATGACAAAAAAGCTCATCTGTCTGCTGCTTGCCGCCTTTTTGGGCGTCAGTATTATCGCCCTGTTTGCCGCCTGCCGGGGCGGCGGCGACACGCAGGAGCCCACGGCGCAGAGCACGACGCTTTCAGCCGACGAGCAGGACTCGACAGCCGTCTTTTCGCTGGAGGTGCCGACCGCAGACACGGAAGAATAAGCAAGACCGCCGGGACGTGCGACGCCCGACGGTCTTTCTTTTTCAGCTGCGTTTTTCCTTTTGCAGCCGCTGGGCAAACGCACGCAGCGACTGCAGGTTGTTGAAGCTCGACGTGCTTTGCGAAATGCTTTCCTGCAAAAACGCGGGCAGCGTGTCGTAGTAGTTTTGCATCTCTTTGCTGAACTTGCTTGTATCTGCCACGGGGCATCCCTCCTTTTTTCATTCGTAGTATGCCCCGCCTGCGCCCGCGTCATTCGCCCGCAAACCGCCGCCGGAAAGAGCCGCCCCTCAGCGACGGCTTTTTCTGCTTTTGTAATCGCGGTCGATGCTTTTGCTCCACCCCATGGGCAGATCCGCGCTTTTGCGCAGGCAGGAAACCGCCTCGCCCACGGATTCATAGACCAGCCGCGTGCCGCAGCTGTCGGCGTGATAGTTGGCCGAACGGTCGGCGCCGATGCCGAAATGCTTTGCGGTTTCCACGGCGTCGATGTTCGCACCGATAAACAGAAACTCCCAGCCGTGCTTTTCTTTTTGCCGCTCGATCATCCGTTTCACCTCGTCGCTCGAATAGCGGCGGCTGGCGTTTTCCATGCCGTCGGTCATAATCACAAACAGCGTGTGCGCCGGCACGTCCTCTCTGCGCGCATACTTGTGGATCGTTGCGATGTGGTGAATCGCGTCGCCGATCGCGTCGATCAGCGCGGTGCAGCCGCCCACCTGATAGTCGCGCTCCGTCATGGGCGGCACCTCTTCCGGCGGCAGCCGATCGTACAGCACAGTGCTGTCGTTGTCAAACAGCACCGTGGAAACCAGGCAGCCGCCCGCCTGCTTTTTTTGCTTTTCCAGCATGGCGTTGAAGCCGCCGATGGTGTCGGTCTCCAGCCCGCTCATGGAACCGCTGCGGTCGAGGAGGAAGACGAGTTCGGTCAGATTGTTGTCGTTGTGTTTCATGTTGATCTGCTCCTTTATCAAAAATGTAGCTGCCGGTCTTTCGACCCTGCAGCTACAGGATAGCAGATTTCTTTTGTTGTTTGGTCAATCGCGGATTGACGTCAGGCTTTGCTGAACAGCGTTTCCTGATCGTGCTGAAACAGCATCGCGTCGATTGTCGCCGCGTCGTAGATTCCGTGGCTCAGGCAGTACATGAGGATCACGTCGAACAGACTGCTTTGCGACAGGACAAAGCCCACGCTTTCCAGAAGCGTCTGGGTCTCCTCCAGCGTCAGCTCCAGCGCCAAAGCAAACGACAGCACGGTCTTTTTGTTCGGCCTGTAGCCCGACTCGTTCATGATCTTATACCATGTCTGGCGGCTGACGTTCGCCTTTTTGTAGCAGGCGACGTCGCGCATCCCCTTCCGGTCGATCAGCCGCAGGAGCTTGAGCGAAAACGGTTCGTCCACATGCAGGTCGAAGCCGAGCGAGGCGGTGTCGCCGAGGGCCGCGGACGGGCTGCAGGGCGCGGCATATTGCGCCTGCGGCTGTTCTTCCGCGTCAAAGCTGCGCCGGCGCGACTTTTTGGGGCGCGGCGCGGCTGCCCGCTGTTCTTCAAGCGGCAGATAATGTGCATCGATATAGCGCCGCAGATCTGCCAGAAGCCCGTCTGTCAGCCGCGGGGCTTTTTGGCGCAGCATCCGTCGTCCTCCCTTCTGTCTGTGTTGATGATGGCGTTATCTGGAAAACAGGTGCGTCATGCGCCAGATCAGGCGGTGGAAGAAGCCGACGATATTGCCGAAAAAGCCGGTGTGCTCGCCGTGGCACTGCGGGCAGAAGGTCTTGCCGCAGCGGGTGCAGACGCCGCTGTCGTTGATGTCGTGGCCGAGGGCGGGAATCGTCTGGCGCTCCCTTGCAGAGCAGCCCGCGCAGGCCACGTCGTGCAGACCGTCTTCGGTGCAGGTGGCGGCCTTCACAAGGGCGACTTCCTTCCATTGATGGAAATGCACCTTGCCGCGCGTGTCAAGGCGGATCGTCATATGGTGTCCGCTGTCCGACAGGAACTGCACCCGGATGCCGGAGGCCAGACGGCCGGCGCGGGTGTCGGCGCCCTCTCTGGCATAGATCGGCAGATTCAGCGCGGAGCCGAGGCCCGGGAAGCCCTTGTTCCAGTAGGCGGCGTCATAGAACGGGTTGCCGACGTAAACGTTGCTTTCGCTGCCGAGGAAGGTGAAGTGTTCGCCGTCGCTCGATTCCGGATACAGCGGCATGACGGCCGGATGGTGGTCAGGATTGTTGACCGCATTGTCGTCGGTATATTTGTCAAAGGTGTTCATGTCCACATGCCAGAGGATGACGCCGCTGGTCAGGCTGGCGCCCTCATAGCCCATCGGCAGTCCGGCGTCCCACTTTTGCGGCTGGCGGTTTTCCAGCAGGTAGTATTCGTTTTCATTCTGCGTTTCAATCCGCACGGCGGCAAAATCCTGGTTCGCGGCGCCGTAGCTTTGGCTGATGACGCTGTAATCGCCGTCGGTCTTTGCTTCGGCGGGCTCAATCCAGCCCAGCACATAACGACTCCAGGCGTCCATGGAATAGGGCATGAAGCCGCCGTCGGGGTTGATGCCCCACGAGCCGGACGCCATGACGCTGGCGTTGAGCACGTCGTAGTCGCCCCATTCGCCGCGGGTGTCATAGACGGTGTTATAGAGATCGGGCAGACCGAGATAGTGGCCCAGCTCGTGCGCCAGCACGCTGATCGGCTCCATCTGGTCGCGCGCCATCTGCTCGGCGATCGCGATATAGGACGACACCTTGACGCCGTCGGGCTTCGGCTCGGTCATCTGCTTGTTGCTCCAGCCGTAATCCTCAATCATCTCGGTCAGCGACCAGGCGTGCGCCCAAAGGTACTTGGCAACGCCCTCCACAAAGCCGTTTTCGTCAATCGCGGAGGCTTCGAACCCGGCGAACACCAGCGCGATTGCCAGCTCGCTGGTGCCGATCTCGCCGTCGTGATCCGCATCATACTGCGCAAAGTCCATGTATTTGCCGGCTTCATTGATCGCGTCGCAGATCGCGCGCGCCATGGCGAGGTCACGCAGCTTGACGCCCGTCTGCGTCAGGCCGACGCCGGTCCAGTTGTCGTGGTTGCGGTTCACGGTGACGTGAATCACGCCGTCGTCCGCGCGGTCGGCCCGGTTGGTGTTGCCGTCAACGCCGCAGGCGCTGCTTTCGCGCACCGGATCAAACGTGAACTTGCCGAACGACATATCGCTGTAATAGGCGCGCAGGGATTCCTGCGAGCGGTAGATCTCGTTCGCCCAGTCGTAATCGTCGCGGTAGCCGATATCCCGAAAGCCGATCACCAGCGTCAAAAGCGGAATATCCCTGGTGGTCTCGCCCGGGCGCGGAATCCGGCGCGGGCCGCCCTTCTGCCCGGCTGGAATCCGGTCGAGCGTGACCAGCTCGCCCGGGTGCGACCGGCAAAGCGCCTCCTGCCCTGTGTAGGGGCTGCCCGGCGCGGCGGGTACGGCGAACGCCGCCGCAGCAAACGCGGCGAGGCACAGCAGCACGAGCGCAACCGTCAGCGTCAGCTTCAGACTGTTTCTTTTCATGGGGTCTCAGATCCTTTCCAAAGGGGTTCTGCCATTATCTTACAACAGGATTATGACAATTGTGTTGCAAAAAGAAAAAAAGTGCGGCGGATGGTCCGCCGCAAAGCTGTCTTATTCCTTATAGCCGAAATAGATGTTTTCGTCATAGACGTTGTTCTCGTCCTTGCTGTGGTGGGCATACCAGACCTGGGCGAAGAACGGGTTGACCTTGGCTTCCGCGTCGTAGTTCCACGGCATCGGCAGGCACTCGGGGCACCAGTGGCCGCCCTTGAGCACCAGATTCTGCGACATCTCGAATTCGTGGCCGCAGGCGCATTTCCATTTGATGGGCGTATAGACGTCCTTCGGCAGCTTTTTCTGAAGGCATTCGCCGCCGCGGAAGGCCGCCGCCTTTTTGAGATCGTCAAGCGTCAGCTCATCGAACGGCTTGGTCTCGTCATAGCCGTGGTCAAGGATGTTTTCGGGGTGCTCCTTGTCGGGGATGACGATCTTGAAGTTCTTCCAGGAGCCGATGCTGTTATAGGCTTCGATGGAGCCGTAATAGGCGGTCACGCGGTCGCGGATGCCGTTGTCAATCCACGACTGGGTGCCGTAGAGTGAGGTATTCGCGATCGGGCGCATCATATACTGCTTGACGAGGCCCAGGGGCGCCAGGCCGGACATACGGTAATAGAACGGCGCTTTCTTGGCAATGCCCTTGAAGTATTCCTTCACGGGCACGTTGGCGCGGAAGTGCAGGATCTCTTCGAGCTCGTCGGCGTCGGTGTACCACTGGCCGTGGAAGTTCTGCAGCGTGAACCACTGTGGATCAAACAGCTTTTTCACCACGTCCTTGCCGCGCATACCGATGGCGGACAGCAGGTATTCTTCGAACTCGTAGTTGGTCAGACGGTAGTCGTGGCCGGAGGAGATGTTATAGAACCGGCGCCAGAAGGTTTCGGGCACGCGGGCGTTGCAGACCTTGGCCATCAGGCGACCGGAATCCTCCACCGTGGCCCATTCCAGCATGCCGTTGATGGGCACGTGGTACATGATCGGCTCCATGTTGTAGATGATGTCGGCATACAGAATGCCGGTCTGGCGCATCGAGACCCAGTATCTGAGGCCCGAATCGGCCAGAATGCGCTCGGCCATGACCTTGCTGATGGCGTAGTGGTCATAGACGCTGATCTGGATCGGGTCGCCGCAGCGGCCCCAGTGCACCGGCGCGTTGCGGTCGCCGGTTTCGGCCACGGTGCCGATGTAAACCACCTTGATGCTGTCGGGATCCGGCTGCGCTTTCACGGCGTCCACAATGTTCTGCATGGCCGTGGTGTTGGTGAAGATCGTGCGCTTCGGAAAATAGTCCGCGGCGGGAGACACCATGCCGCCGACGTGCAGCACGTAATCGGCGCCGGTGACGCAGGCGAGCACGTCCTCATAGACGGTCAGGTCGCCCCAATAGAGCGTCACGTTGGGGTCGCCCACGTAGGGCGCAAACTTGTCGCGGTTCTTTTTGCTGTCGCGGTTGAGCACCACGATATGATACATATGACGGCGGGCATAGAGCTCCTTGAACGCAGCAAAGCCCATGTTGCCGGAAGAACCTGTCAGGAATACGGTGGTTTTCATCAAAAGGTCACTCCTTCGACTGAATTCGGCGCACAGCCGTACATTGCCATTATAGCACAATCGTGCCCCGGTTTGTGAATAAACCGTTAATCTTTTTGCAAAGAATTTGTGAAGTTTCGTTTCGGCTTCCCAAAAGCCGGAAGCGCGCCCGAAAGCGCAGAGCGCCGCAGGGTTCCCCGCGGCGCCGCCTTCTTTTTTAAAACGGTTCCTTGGCCGAAACCGTCATTTTTTCCCCGGTGTCCGGGCGGCGGAACGTGACCGACCGGGACCAGAGGCAAAGCCCCGCTTCGCCGTCCCTTGCGCCGTAGCGGCGGTCGCCCAGCAGCGGATGCTTCCGCGACGCGAACTGCACGCGGATCTGATGGGTGCGCCCGGTGTCGAGCAGAACCGCCACGCGGGACGTTTCCCCGTCGCTCTGCTCGGTCTCATAAAACAGCCTGGCGGCGCGCACGCCCTTGCGCGGGCGGTTCACCACGAAGACCTTGTTGGTGCGCGCGTCCTTGAACAATAAATCCTCCAGCACGCCCTGCGGCGGCTCCATGACGCCGTGAATCCGCGCGACGTAGCGCTTTTCAAGCGTCCGTTCGGCAATCTGTCGGTTCAGCGCGGCAGCAGCCGCATCCGTTTTTGCAAAGAGCATGACGCCGCCCACGGCGCGGTCGAGCCGATGGACCGGATAGATTTCGCCGCCGGTCTGCCGCTGCAGCAGCTGCACGAGATCCGGCGCCCCGCCCGGCGCGCTCTGCGAAAGCAGCCCGGCCGGCTTGACGCAGCAAAGAACGCTGTCGTCTTCATATAAGATTTCGATCGGTTGTTCCATATTACGCCCTTCCGTTCAGCACAAGGAAAGAACAGGGTACAGCTTTTTTGTCTGTACCCTGTATCCTTTGAACTTTGTTTTTTCGGCCTTCGCGAAAGACGGCGGTCCTGCGCTTATTTCGCGTAGTCGACTGCGCGGGTCTCGCGGATCATGTTCACCTTGATCTGGCCGGGGTATTCCATCTCCTGCTCGATCTTCTCCACGATCTGACGGGCCACAAGCACCATCTCTTCGTCGGAGATCTTGTCGGGCTTCACGATCACGCGGACTTCGCGGCCCGCCTGAATCGCATAGGCGCTGTCGACGCCCTTGAACGACTTGGTGAGATCCTCCAGCTGCTGCAGACGCTTGATGTAGTTCTGCAGGTTTTCGCGCCGCGCGCCGGGACGGGCAGCCGAAATGGCGTCCGCCGCCTGCACAAGCACCGCGACCGCGCTCTTGGGTTCCACATCGCCGTGGTGCGCGTGAATCGCGTTGACGACGACGTCGTTTTCTTTATACTTCTTGGCCACTTCCACGCCCAGTTCGATGTGGGAGCCTTCCTGCTCGTGGTCCAGCGCCTTGCCGATGTCATGCAGCAATCCGGCGCGCTTGGCCAGCTTGACGTCCACGCCCAGCTCGGAAGCCATGAGGCCGGCGATGTAGGACACCTCCAGCGAATGGTTCAGCACGTTCTGGCCGTAGCTCGTGCGGTATTTCAGGCGGCCGAGCAGCTTGACCAGCTCGTGGTGGACGCCGTTGACGCCCGCGTCGACCACGGCGCGTTCGCCCGCCTGGCGGATGGTCTGATCCACGTCGCGCTTGGCTTTTTCATGAATCTTTTCAATCAGCGCGGGATGGATCCGGCCGTCGGCAATCAGCTTTTCCAGCGTGATGCGCGCCACCTCGCGGCGGACGGGGTCAAACGAGGAAAGCGTAATCGCTTCCGGCGTATCGTCGATGATGAGGTCGACGCCGGTAATCTGTTCCAGCGTGCGGATGTTGCGGCCCTCGCGGCCGATGATGCGGCCCTTCATTTCGTCGTTGGGCAGCGCCACAACGGAAACCGTGGTCTCCGACACCTGGTCGGCGGCGCAGCGCTGAATCGCGGTGGTGATAATCTCACGCGCAAGCGCGTCGGCTTCGTCGCGGGTCTTTTCTTCGAACTCCATGATCTTGACCGCTTTTTCGCGCGTCAGGGTCTGTTCGAGTTCCTGCAGCAAATAGACTTTGGCCTGTTCTTTTGTATAGCCTGATATTTTTTCAAGCATTTCCAACTGGCTTCTTTTGATGCTTTCTGCTTCGGTAAGTTGGGCTTCGGCCTTCTTGATTCTGTCGTTGAGCGTTTCGTCCTTCTTTTCAAGGGCGTCGATCTTCTTATCAAGACTTTCTTCCTTCTGAATCAGCCGGCGTTCCTGACGCTGGACCTCACTGCGCCGGTCGCGCAGCTCGCGTTCCGTTTCGGTCCGCGTTTTGTGGATCTCGTCCTTGGCTTCCAGAATGGCTTCTTTCTTCCTGGTTTCGGCTTCGCTCACGGCGCGGTTGATGATGCGCGTCGCCTCCTCTTCGGCGGACCCGATCAGACCTTCGGCGGTCTTTTTGCGGTGACTTCCGCCAAGCACGAAACCAAGCAACCCGAACACGACCGCGCAAGCCGCGGCAATGATCAGTGTGACAATCCAATTATCCAAAGTAGCAGCACCTCCTTTTTTGTGTTTTTGGGTTCCAAGTGTTTCAAAAAATCATCAAAAGAGGTTCCTGTTGTATATTGCAGCTTAAAACAAAGCTATCTTTAGTATTTTAAACTAAAAAGGCAAATCTGTCAAGTTATTTTCTTGCATCAAACGCTTAAATTTTCTTATTTTGAAAAAGAAAAAGAACGCACCGCTCAGGCAGTGCGTCCCTTTGGGGGTTTATTCTTCGTCAATCGTTTCGCCGTCCGGTTCCTCCGGCAGGTCGCCGCTCTTGCGCTTGCGGCTGAAGAAGTAGCCGAGCAGGCCGCCCAGTGCAATGACGCCTGTGGGCGCGGCCACGATCTGCGGATGCTCCATGATGGCTTGTCCCGCGCGGACGACCAGCGAGGGAGCGTGGCTCTCGTCTTCTTTTGTCAGATCGTCCAGCAGACTGCCGGAAACGGCGGTTTCGTCTTCGGGATAGGTTTCGTCGATCAGCTGGCCGAGGAAACCGAAGTCGGCGTTGTTGCCGTCAGACGCCTGATCAGCGCCGGGCACGTCGCCGTAGGTCGTCAGCACGTCGGCGCCCAACGCGGGCGTCTGCACCGGCATGGTGTGGAAGATGCTGCCCTGCGGCTGCTGCGCGGCATAGGCGGCGACCTGGGCCGTCAGGTTTTCCGTGTTTTCGCCTTCCGTGGCGCTCACGTGGTCGATCATGGTCTGGAACTCGTTCGCCAGATCGCTGCCGACCACGCCTTCGGCGCGGATCACGTTGAAGCAGTAGGTCACCTGCTCCGCCGGGCGGACGCCGTCGTCATAGCGGGAAACGAGCTGCACCTCCTGCGAGATGCGGTCGGGGTCAAGCGCGGCATAGGTCGTGCCGGAGGGCTTGAGCTCCTTGCCGTTCAGGAAAAGCGTGACAAAACCGTCGCTGCCGCCGAGCTGCGAGGCAAGGGCGAACGGTGTGAACCAGAGCTGAGTGCACGCCGCGGGAACCAGCAGGTCATAGCTGAACACGTCGGAATAGAACTCCTGATCCAGCTCGAAGCAGCCGGCTGCACAGGCGGAATCGAACAGCTGCCGGCAGGTGGCGTCGGGCGCATAGGCGGCCTCTTTGCCGTCGAGCATCGAGGTCAGAATCACCTTCTGTACAGCCAGCGGATCGGCCGAACCGGCCGCCACGGCAAGCTTGGCCGGGCTGACGTGGATATCGTAGATCGTGTCAAAGATCGAGGCGTAGTAGGCATAGTCGACGTATTCGCGCTGCGCGGGAGAGGCGTTCTCATAGGGCGTCAGCGGTACCTCGTAGTCGTTGGACGCGGCGGTGAGCACCTTGGACCAGTGGAACACCTCGCTGTTCGAGGGATTTTCGCTGATCGGCAGGTCGGGGAATTCCTCCACGTGCGTCTTGGCCGCCTGCACGGCAAGGCCGTTGACGGTATTGACGCCGGAGGGCAGGAACACGCCCATCAGCTCGCTCATCAGCGCCACTTCGGCGCCTTCCAGCGTTGTGCCCTTGGGCAGCGTGACGTCCTTTTCATAGAGGACGTAGGGGGCGTTGTATTTGAGCGCGGCATAGACGCCGGCGATCTCTGCGTTTTCGGTTGCGGTCGGGTTGGTAGGAACGGCGATGCCGTAATCAGTGAGGTAGGATTTCATCTGCGGCAGCTTGTCCGTCATGCCCATGGCGGTGACCATGTAATAGAACGCGTCGATCACTTCGCCGTAAGCTTCGCCGACCGTGGTCTCGTTCAGGTCGTGCAGCAGATCGTAGCGATCCACCTCGGCCACGAATTCTTCATAGGTCTTGCTGTAGGGGTAGTCCGGCGTCGGCGTCGGCTTGCAGGCCGTGAGCGCCGTGGAGCCGTCGCGGATAATGACGGTGTCAAGCCACGCCTTGCTGTAAGCAGGCGAAGAGGACTGCGGATTGCCGGGCAAGACTTCAAGGCTGCCGTTGGCGACCGTCACGCTCGCGGAAGCAAGCAGCGGAGTCAGCGCGAAGCAGCCGATCAGAACAATCAAAACGAAAGCGAGAATCGGTCTTTTCATTTTCAAGGGGATACATCCTCCTTCTCCGAATCTATATATAGAACATAAAAATCCATACTAAGCTATTATCATACAATATACTATACAACGAAACCCGAAACTTGTCAATCGTTTTTCTCTTCTTTTTTATGACATTTTTGATTATTTTTCGTCTTACCCGCGTTCGGCGCGGCTTCAGTCTTTTTTGCCGGCGACCGCCGGTTCTTCCTCGGGCGATTCGCGCTTCGGCAGCGCCGGCGCACGGTCCAGAATCCGCCGGTACGGCAGCGTCATGCCCTCGGTCATTTTGCCGCCCGCCTTCCTGCGCAGCTTCTCGGAGCCCATCAGCGCGCCCACGGCGTACATGCCGACGATGCGGCCCTTTTTCTTCTGCGGGAAGTCATAGAATCCGTGCTGCTTATAGAACTTGTGGTCGGCCTTCATCAGACCCTGCATCTGATAGATCAGGTCGCGGAAGATCTTGAGTCCGCCCACGCCGTAAAAGTTCTGCGGCTCTTCATAGCGGTGCTCCAGCGCCCAGCTCAGCTGCTTTGCAAGCTGCAGGATCTCGCCGTCCGGGTCGCCCCAGTCGCCGGCGATACCCGCAAGATAGTTGCCGCCCACCTGGGCGCGCGCCTCCATCAGAAGGCGCAGGTTCGGCTCGTGCCAGAGGTCGCCGTGCACCAGATAGCCGACGGGCTTGCCCATGGTCACGGTGCGGTGGCCGTTGCAGAACTGGCGGTCGTCATAGAGCTTCATGCGGTAGCCCATGGAGTGATCCTTGATCGTGTAGGCGTAGACGATGGCTTCGGCAGACTGGATATGGGAGCGCAGATACTCGTCGAATCCGTCCTTATAGAAGCACTTGCCCGTGGCGGCGCAGGAGAAGCAGCCGATGCAGCCGCCCTTGAACGGGAACTGCTGCAGATCGACGATCTCGGTATCATAGGGCAGCAGAGCGCAGAAGCGGTCCACCATGGCCGAGAGCGCCGCGCTGTCGGCGTCGCCCGCGCCGGAATCGGTCACAACGACGACCTTGCCGCTCTTTTTGTCACCGACCGGCAACACGCCGCTTTCGCGCAGCGGCACGGCGGAAAACGCCGGCGCCTGCTTCGGCGGGCGCTCATAGACGCCGTTTTCCATCGACCACACCACGCGGCTGAAGAAATCAACCGCCTGCTTCTGTCCCTTTTCGGTCATCAGGTCGTCCATATCCGCCGACAGGCCGCGCAGGTAGCGCAGGCCGAGGTCATAGCAGTTTTCTTCCAGGAACCGGTGGGCGGTCATGTCATAGAAATGCTTGGACGTGCTGATCTGGGTGGCGTATTTGCCGGACAGGTCGAGGCCGCTTTCCTTCATCAGCTCCACAAAGCGGTGCAGCTGCGCCGGCACGAGGAAGGTGTAGACCGGGTAGCTGAAGAGGATCAGATCCGCCCGCTGCAGCGCGGCGGCGCTTTCGGAAAAATCGCGCTCCATCTTCTTGATGAGCTGGCCCACGTGCAGCACGTCGAAGGTGCAGCCGGGGAAAAAGCGTTCGATGAACCGGACGGTGAACAGCGTGATGCTGTCTTTGCCCGCCGGTGAGCCGTTGAGTACCAGAACGTTCATTTTTTGCCTCCTGTGTTTTCGCTGTCCAGATACACCATGTAGGTGTGTGTGATATTGCCTTTTTCAAAGCGATCCGTCCGGATCGTCTGAAAGCCGAGTTTTTCATAAAAGCGCACGTTGCCCGCATCCTGCGCCTCCAGCCCGCAGGAAAAGCCCGCCTTTGTCAGGTCGGCGATCCCCTGCCGGATCAGCGCCGTGGCGATCCCCTGCCCCTGATGGTCGGGGTCCACGAACACGGGCGAGATGATCCACGTGTCCTCGCTGAACGCTTTGACGTCCAGCGGCCCGTAGGCGGCAAGCGTGCGCAGCGTGTTGGGCCAGAACAAGTAGAGATAGAGCCAGTCGGGGCATTTGAGAAAGTCGAGCACGCCGTATTCGTTGTGCGCCTTTCGCCACACGCAAAGGCCGCGGCCCTCGTCGTCGATATAAAAATAATCGGTCCCGTTCGAGGTGTTCAGCCGTTCCATCATGAAGTGATAGACGAACCTTTCGCGCCGTTTGGGGCGCTTCGTGGCATAGGCGTGCACAGGGTCGTTCACATAGGCGCGGCCCGCCATTTTTGCAAAACGGCGCAGCTCTTTTTTTGAAAGCTTTTCGCCGGGGCTGAGGATCCGCATACTGCCGTTCCTTTCTTTTTCCGTCCTTTTGTGTCTGTTCCTCTTTGATTATAATATAAGCGCCGGGGAAAGTCAAGGAAGGGGCTCCTTCCCCTCTTGCATTTTTCTGCCGGCTGTGGCATAATGAAGACGGAAAAGGAGGCGGCGCACGCCATGAAACGTTTTTTGCATTTTGTTCTGATTCTCGGCACGATCTGCAGCGGGATTGCCGCTCAGGTCGACTTCGTCTTCAACCCGCAGAAATACAACGCGATCACGCTGGAGACGTCGAGCCTGCCGTCGCCGGCCGCCGAACCGCAAACCGATGATTTCGTGCAGCTTGAGGACGTGAAGATGCACTATCAGATCTGGGGCGAGGGCAAAACGCCGCTGATTCTGATCCACGGCAACGGCGGCAGCGTCAGATCGCTGCGCGAGGCGGCGCAGTATCTCGCGAACGATTACACCGTTTATCTGCCCGAAAGCCGCTGCCACGGCCAGAGCAGCGACCCGGGCGAGATCTCCTACGCCCTGATGGCGAAGGACTACGCGCAGTTCATCCAGGCGATGGGCCTGCAGAAGCCGCTGATCATGGGCCACAGCGACGGCGGCATCAACGCCATCCAGATCGCCGCGGACTATCCGGAGCTGCCCGGCGCAATCATCGCCTGCGGCGCCAACTCCAACCCCGACAAGTTCAAGCCCTATTTCCCCCTCGGCGTGGCGGTCAGGAACCTGTTCAAGCCCGACAAGCTCAACGACATGATGCTGCAGCTGCCCGATTTCACGCCTGAGTATCTTGCGCAGATTACCTGTCCGGCCTATATCGTCAGCGGCCAGTATGACATCCTCTGGCTCACCGACACGGTCTATCTGCACGAGAACATCCGGGGCAGCGACATGGCGGTCGTCCGCCGCGCCGACCACAGCTCCTATATGTCGCAGGACGGCCGGCAGGCCTATGTGCTGGCTAAAACGTGGTTCGACCGCAAAGGGCTGAGCTGAAATCAAAACAGAAAAACGCACGCAGCGACCGGCGTCTGCGTGCGTTTTTTTTCGTTCGGTTATTCCGCTTCCGGCTGTGTGCCGTTGCGTCTGGCGTTCAGCGCGGCGAGGATGCGCGACTGCTCCTTGTTGCTGATTTCGTATTTCAGCATCGGGATCACGCTGAGCGCAAAGCCGACAGCCGGCGGGATCGACACAAGGAAGAACATGCCGAAGCGGTATTTTTCAAACTCCGGCGCGGTGGCGAACATGAAGTCGTTCGCGGGCGAGGCGCTGATGGCGTTGTTGACCGCGTTGACCGCGTCTCCCGAAAAGCCCACGGCGGCAAACACGATGCCCTGAATGATGGAGGAGATGCCCGCGCCGAGCTTGACGATGAAGCTCTGGCCCGAGAAGAACACGCCGTCCGGACGGTAGCCGGTGCGGTATTCGTCATAGTCCACGCAGTCGGCGATCATGATGGACTGGATCACCTGCGAAGCGCCGATGGCCGCGCCGCCCACAAGGAACATGATCGCCATCAGGGCGAGCCAGTGGGTCGCCATCAGGTTGGTGCCGTCAATCAGATAGAGCACGAACATGCCGACGAACGGAATGGTTGCCACCAGGCAGCAGACGTTGTGGACCTTACGCTTCTCCATCCGTTCGCAAAGCGCCGGAATCACGCCCATGGCGCCGAACATGCCGAGGAACATGGAGCCGCCGAGGATCAGCATGTATTTCATATAATCCTGCCCGTTGCCGTTGATGTCGCCGTAGTAGTAGGACAACAGCGTCATGGCCACGATCGACAGAATGTTCATCGGCGAACGGATCACGCCCGCGATCAGCACGCGGCGGAAGGGCTTGCAGTTCCACATGATGCGGATGTTGTCCTTGAAGCTCTTTTTCTCTTCCGAGGGCTGCTTCACGCGCTCCTTGGTGAAGGCCGCGCACTCAAACAGCAGGCAGCCGATCACGGTGAGCGCACTGCAGAAGACGATAAAGCCCCACTGCATCGCGTCGTTATGCGAAAGGCCGAATTTGTCCTTGAAGGTGTTGCCCAGATTTTGTGACACGCTGATGACGGTCAGCATCACGATGCCGCCGCCCACGCCGCCGCAGATACGCGCGAGGCCGAGGATGGAGGAGCGGTCCTTTTCGTTTTCGGTCATCAGCGAGGTGATGCCCCAGATCGGGATGTCGCCCGCCGTGTAGGTCATTCCCCAGAGGATGTAGGACACGCCCGCCCAGCCGATGATCAGCGCGTTCATCCAGCCGGGATTGGCCGCGGAATACTGCCGGTTGACAAAGGTGAGGATCGTGGTGACCAGCACGACCGGCGGCACGAAGAACAGATAGGGCCGGCATTTGCCCCATTTGGTGCGGGTCTTGTCCACGATCGTGCCCATCATGGGGTCGTTGATCGCGTCCCAGATCCGCGCCACGGCCATGATGACGCTGATCGCCATGGCCGGCAGGAAGATGACCGACTGGAAATAATAGGCCATGCCGGTCGCAATCACGTTATAGATGATGTTCTGGCCGAGCAGACCGGTCAGATACATTGCGCGCTCGGGCTTGGTATAGGTATTGGAAAGCACTTTTTGTTTCATACGGATTCCCCCTTACAGGGAAAGTATAGCAAACGCGGCGGCAGAATGCAATCTTTTTTTGATTGACAAACGGCAAAAAGCCTGCTATGATAAAGGTAACCTATAAAGAGTGCGCGAGGGACAAGCCCGTTGACCGCACAGCAACCTGCCGGAAGGTAAGGTGCTAACGCTTGACCGATGGGTGCCAGAAAGCCGCAGACATCCCGTCGGAACGATGGGGTGTTTTTTCGTACCGCTCTTTTAGGGAATACTTGTAAAGAGAGGTACCTCTTATGAAAAACATTCTGCACGCACTTGAACAACATGCATCCGTTTTTGTTGAGCTGCCGGACACGGCCGCCGGCGAACGCTTTCAGCGCGAAGCTAGCGCCGCCGGATTCCGCTTCGGCGACGGGGCAAAACCAACCGAACGCGACATGGGCCGGGTCATGGCCGTACACGCGGACCGCACCGTCGCCTTTCCCGGCATCTGCGGCCATATTGCGTGTCAGTGCGGCGCGAAACCGGTCATCCGGTTTGAAAACTGACCCCTTGCAGGATGGGCCGCCGTGTGCTATAATGCAGACAGAGAATAAAAGGAGGCTTTCTCATGCGCAACGTCTTTTTGAAAGTGCTGACCTGGTTTTCCGCCCTGATCATGCTGTTCACGGCGCCCGGCGGCGCGATCCGCCAGCCGCTCGCGGCAAAGAAGTGCCCTGCCTTTTACGGCGAAGCGGCAACGGCAAAGCCGCTTGCAAATACGCAGGTGCCGCAGCACCCGTATCTTGCGCCCGAGGGCACCAACGGCATGCACGGCAACTCCTACAACACCGGCACCTATGACTACACCGGCCCGCTCGGCAAAGACCCGACGGTCACCAGCCGCGCAATGAACGTGTTCGGCGGTCTGGTCGCCACGCTGATGTTTGATTCCAAGGGCCGCATCATGTGCATTTCCGGCAACGTGGTCGGCTTCCGGCTGCTGCTGCTGGACGCCGAAACACTCGAGATCCTTTGCGAAACGCGGCTGCCGCAGCGGCAAAGCACCCGCGAATTCTTCAAGACGCTTGATTTCAGCAAGATCTCCAACGACACCTCGGGCGGCGCCTATTGCCACCTGCTGCAGGGCGACCGGCCGATCATCGGCAACTCTGACAACGTGATTCAGATTTTCTATGTGGACGAAAGCGGAGCGAAGCCCGCATGGAAGGTCGAAAAGGAATATGACATTCAGCCGTATCTGGAGGCGGGCGCGTTCATCACCGACGCGATTCCCGATTTTGACGGCAACATCTGGTTCGTCACCCGGCCGGGCGACGTGGGCTTTGTCGACGCGAAAACGGGCGAAGTCAAGCTGACGCGGCTGCAGAACGAAGAGATCCAGAACACGCTCGCCGTCTGCGAAGACGGCATCTATATCGTCTCCGACTACGCCATGTACCGCTTCGATATTCAGGACGGCAAGCCGGTCTACACCTGGCGCACGGAATATGACCGCGGCGTGGAAACCAAGCCCGGCGCCATCAACCAGGGCAGCGGCACCACGCCCTCGCTGCTCGACGTGCCCTGCAGCGACGGCAGCGTGCGCAAGCTCTGCGCCATCACCGACAATTCGGACGAGCGCGTGAACCTTGTGGTCTATGACCGCGAAACGGGCGAAGCGATCGTGACCGAGCCGCTGTTTGAAAAGGGCCATTCCGTCAGCGAAAACTCGCTGATCGCCCACGGCCGCTCGTTCATCGTGGAAAACAACTATTCCGATTCCGGCGCGGGCTTTTTGGAGCGCAACCCGACCAGCTACCCGGGCGTGACGCGGATCGACATGAACGACGACTGCACCGGCTGCAACGTCGTCTGGGAAAGCAAAGAGGCCTCCGCTACCGTGGTCCCGAAGCTTTCCGCCGGCAACGGCCTGGTCTATCTTTATACCCGGGTAATGAACGACGACATCCCGAAGAACGCCGTGGCGTGGTATTTCACCGCGGTGGACTTTGAAACCGGCGAAACCGTCTATAAGGTCTTTACCGGCTGCGGGCGCAACTGGAACAACAGCTACGGCCCCATCACCCTCGGCCCGAACGGCAGCGCCTATGTGGGCGTGTTCAACGGCCTTGTCCGCGTAGCGGACGGAAAGTGAGGCGCAAGGATGCGTCGGACCATTGCCGCGCTTTGCGCGATTCTGATTCTTCTCGGAGGGATCGTCATGCTTTTCGGATGTCAAAAAGCCGGGCGGTATCGCGTGGATTATGACGGGCACAAGAGCGCCTACACCCGCGCCAAAGACAGCTACCGCGCCGGCGAAACGGTCAGGCTGTATTACGAGATCTACGGCACGGACACCGATTACAGCTTTTATCTGGATGACGAACGGCTGAACTATACCTTTGACGACCGGCACGGGTTCGTACTGACCTTTGTCATGCCGGATCACGACGTCCGGCTGCGGTGCGAAGCGCACAACAGCATGATGTATCAGCCGTAACCGCCGAACACACAAAGCAAAACGCCCTTCCGCAGACGGGAAGGGCGTTCTTCTTTTGTTTTGTTCCTGTTTCTATCCCAGATACGTCGCAATATACTGCGCGGTCAGGGCCTGGAACCGCAGAGTGCAGTCCGGGTCGTTCAGCAGCGCGTGGCCGGAATTGGGGAAGGTCACGAAATCGTGGACGACGCCCTTTTCGGTCAGCGCGGCGTCCAGCCGTTCGGCGTTGGAATAGGGCACGATGGTGTCTTCTTTGCCGTGGGCCATCAGCGTGGGCACGCTGTCGCGCGTCACCTGCTTGGCGGGCGAAAGCGCTTTGAGCGTGGGCACGAACATTTCGGCAACGCCGCTCTGCATCAGCGCGGCCAGCGTGTCGGTGCTGACGCCGATGGAGCCGGCCAGCAGCTCCCCTGCCCCGCTTCTGATGAACGCGGGATCGGTGAAGTCGGTCGGCGCGCTGCTGCTGACAACGGCAACGGGCTTCACGGGGGCCTCCTGCTGTCTGGTATAGGCATAGAGCAGCGCCAGATGGGCGCCCGAGGAGGAGCCGACCATCACGGTGCGGCTGACGGAAACGCCCTTTTCGGCGCAGGCGGCCTTGATCGCGCGCAGCGCCGCGGTGATGTCGTCGAGCTCATCCGCCGGCAGCACGCCGTTGCCGAGATAGCGGTAATTGATGGAGGCGGTCACGTAGCCCAGCGCCTGATAGCGCATCGCTTCGGGCAGATAGGTCTCTTTGGTGCCGGTGACCCAGGCGCCGCCGTGAACGAACAGCACGAGGCCGACAGCGCCGGTTTTGCCCGCCGGCAAAAACAAATCGAGCGTCTGGTCCTGATCCGCGCCGTAGGAGAGGGTCGTTTCAGACAGATAGACGACCTCCGGCCCGGGGACCGGCGTCGGATCCTCCGGGGTCTTTCCGCCGCCGCCGAAGCCGAACAGCGACATGAAAAACGCAATGAACGACATGAATAACGAGATCAGCTGCTGCAGCATGAGACCACGTCCTTTCCCCTTTTTTCGGCTTTTATTATATCATGCGGCAGCGCGGTTTGTCAAATACTTGCATTTGTCCGGCCGTTTCGCTATAATAGAGCCAAGAGAGGTGAGCCTATGCAGCACCATATCATTCCGCAGCCCGCCCGGCTGCAGCGTCTGGGCGGCGCCTGCCGCGATCCGTTCGCCTGCCTCGACGCCGTGCAGGACGGCGCGCTGCCGCCCGAGGGCTACGCGCTGCGCGTGGAGCCGAACGACGTCACGATCCGCCACAGCACGCCGCAGGGGCTGTTCTATGCGAAGCAGACGCTGCGCCTGCTTCTGAACGCCGACGGCAGCTGTCCGTGCGTCGAAATAGAAGACGCGCCTCGCTTTTCCTATCGCGCGTTTCTGCTTGATTCCGCGCGCCACATGCAAACGGTCGACGAGATCAAGCGCTATATCGACGCTGCCGCGCTGTTCAAGCTGAACGTGTTCCACTGGCACCTGAGCGACGACCAGGGCTACCGGATCGAAAGCGAGCGGTTCCCGCGCCTCAACGAGGTCGGCTCGTTCCGCAGCGGGAGCGGCTTCGG
>JAEEGI010004202.1_pt1 | contig 33858 bp, 24 predicted proteins | sample 8958751 | NCBI WGS metagenome assembly JAEEGI01 (sample SAMN16246545, study PRJNA631951) | gut metagenome | biome: gut microbiome; feature: rumen; material: KS-attached | host: Bos | place: Iran: Karaj | collected 2018-10
TGACCACAACACGTTCTGGGCTGCCTCGTTCATGTTCAGGTCCTCCATGTCGGTATCCATTTCATACAAGGTGATTGTGGCACTCGAGAGGTACTCTTCGCCGTCGTCACGCACGTTAACGGCATTGGAGTTAAAGCTCATCTGGCTTTCACTGCTCCAACCCTCTGACTTCTCAAATTCATTGGGAATACTCACGGTAAATCCGGGAAAATTAAGGGTCTTGTAACCTTCGGGAACGGCAGCAAATGCCTTACTGCTAGTGAAAAGCATTGCAAAACTTGCTGCAAGGGTAATTAAAAAAATATTCTTCATAAGCCTAAATCGTTTAACTATTCGCAAAATTATAAAAAATCTACGAATTAATCAACTATTTTGTGAAAAATGTTATCCAAAATAAGAGAATAACTCCCAACTCCTCCCCCGCCTGGGGGGAGGTGCCCGAAGGGCGGAGGAGGGGGAGCGATTAGAGAAGGCCAGGGGGCGTTGATGTTCCAAGAGGAAGTGCTTCGAGGGTAAATCATACTCCTCCGCCCTAACGGGCACCTCCCCTATTAGGGGAGGAGTTGAGTATCAACAACTTATTTTCATCGAACTTACGTTAACTATTAACTAAACTCTCATAGCAAGGGATGCTTTCCAGGAACCGGTAACTGTTGTTCTCGTAGTCGATTTGGCAGCAGTAGTGGTTCAGGCCGTTACTCACGATGAGGTAGCGCGCCTTCAGCACCATGTTGTAACGCACAATCTGGTCAAAAGTCTTTTGTGAAATGTTGACACTTGGAGCCTTGTACTCGACGATGACCAGCGGTTGCCCAGTACGGTCGGCAACCACGGTGTCACAACGGCGTGCGATGCCGTTCTGGTTGAGTGATACCTCGTTGCCCATCAGTGCAGCGGGAAACTCCTTCTCTGTGATGAGCCACTCGACAAAGTGCTGCCGCACCCATTCCTCGGGTGTCAGTGCCACCCAGCGGTCCCTCAAGCGGTCCCAGATGGCACACGAGCCGTCCTCCCGCTTCTTCACCTTATACTCATATCCCGGTAAATTCAACTCCACCATAATTGTCTATTCTTTCCACAAAAGTACAAAAAAAGCACTACCTTTGCAAAAAATAATCAACAGAATAACAATGAAAAAATCATTCTTCTTTACCATTATCATTGCTATGGCGACTCTCAATGCTATGGCTCAGCAGTTTGGCGACTGGTTTAATGACAGTACCCTAAGGCTTGATTATGTCTTTGCAGGAAACAATCATGACCAGCAGATTTTCTTTGAGAAAGCATGTATCACTCCGCGATGGGCTGGGCGAAAGGCTCGTCTCGCTGAAGTTCCCCTCAAGGGCAATGGCCAGCTGACAGTAACTGACAAGGCCACGGGGCAGACATTGTATGTCCACACCTTCTCGACACTCTTCCAAGAGTGGCAGGCAACAGAAGAAGCTACGCTCGTCAACCGTGCCTTTGAAACTAGCTACAATGTTCCGTTGCCTAAGCTGCCCGTTGACATCACTGTGACACTTACTGACTTCCACGGCAAAGTAGTTGCCTCAATGACCCACAAGGTGGACCCATCGGACATCCTTATCCGTCGATTAGGCCCGAATGGTGTGCCTTTCCATTATGTCTGGAAAGGCCAGACCCTTCCAGCTGCTGAAAAAACTGCCGACCAACCGGGTAAACGGGATTACATGCCCAGCGAGGGCCCGCTTGATGGTGAACCTGACATCACTTCCTGCATCGACCTGGCGATTGTGGCTGAGGGCTACACCCATGCCCAGATGGGTAAGTTCTACAATGACTGTCAACGTGCTGTCGATGCCTTGTTCGCCCGTGAACCATTCAAGTCGCTCAAGAATCGCTTCAACGTTGTTGCCATTGCAGCCGAGTCACTTGAGGGCGGACCCAGCGTCCCTCACCTGGGCCGTTGGCGTAGCACTGCTGTTAGCACCAACTATGATACTTTCTATAGTGACCGTTACCTAACTACACGTGATATTCACCACCTTTATGACCTGTTGTCATGCGTGCCTTTTGAGCATATCATTGTTCTTGTCAACAGCGATACCTATGGAGGTGGAGGCATCTATAACCAGGTGATGGTTACCACCAGTGATCATCCTACCTTTGCCCAAGTGCTGGTTCATGAATTCGGACACTCCTATGGTGGACTTGGTGACGAGTACTTCTATGATGACGCCTATGAGTCGATGTATCCCGCTGACACCGAGCCTTGGGAACCCAACCTGACCACCCTTGTCGATTTCCAAAACAAGTGGGCGGACATGCTGCCCAAGGGCACAGCCATCCCCACACCTCCTGATCCCAAGGTGCCGAATTACCGCAAAATCACCAACGACAAGGAACGCAAAGCCCTCAACGCCGCCACCCAGCGAGTCGGTGTCTTCGAGGGTGGGGGATACCAGTCCAAGGGCGTTTACCGCCCCGCTCAGGAGTGCCGCATGAAAATCAACGAAGTTGAGGACTTCTGTCCCGTCTGCTCCCGCGCCATCCGCCAAATCACCGACTTCTACACCAGCTTCTAAACCTGAAGCATAGTGGAAAAACCAGAGGAACATAATTAAATGCATTGGTGTCCGATATAAATTTGGTGGTACGTCGTAATTTACTGATTCATGCAAATTTAGATACATCATCAGAGCAGTAGGGTTACCCGTGGCTGTAGGGCCTCGCCTTGGCGTGGCCGTTCCCGCTGGATAGTTCGCAACCCCCTGATTTCATAGGATTGTTTTACATAACTAAGGATAACAGCTATTTGAAAGCGATTTACCTGCTGTCGCTCAGCGGCCACGCCAAGGCGAGGCCCTACAGAGAGGATGCTCCATTTGGGAAGACAAGAAAGACAATAATGACAGTTATTTTGTTGATAATCAATATGTTGTATTTGTTGTCTTTCTAGTCTTCATATAACCTTAGCGGCTTGGCGGCTTTGAGTGGGACTTGGTGGTGGGCGGTCACGCCAAGGCGAGGCCCTACAGCCAGCCGCCGTTACAGCATTGCAACATTTTCCCCGGACACCAATGAATTAAATGTCACGTTGTTGTCATTCCGTAAAGAGACAAAATGTTTTTATTATTCTGACACCTCTCTTAGGAAACTATTTACTATCTTTGCAGCAAGAAAACCAGACACGAAATGGCAGTAAAACGAGAAACGGTGACCTTTACTTCATTGAGTAAAGAAATTAAGGGCGGCAAGTTCAGAAATATCTACGTATTGCAAGGCGAGGAACCTTATTATATCGACCGCCTGCAGCAACTCATTATCGATACCGCTTTGACCGAGGACCAGCGTGACTTCAACATGTCACTATATTATGGTAACACGGCCAATGTGCGTGAGGTGATCAGTGCATGCCAGCAATATCCGGCATTCTCTGAACGCAAGGTTGTGGTGGTGCGCGAAGCCCAACTCATTGCCAAGCAACCAGGCCACAAAAATGATCTGGACCTCTTTGCTTCCTATGCCGAGAAGCCCATGCCCACCACTGTTCTTGTCATCTGCCACAAAGGAGGAGCCCTCAAGAGCAAACCGTTTAGCACCGCACTCAAGGAAGCCAGTACTGGTGTGGTCTTTGACTCTAACAAGGTGAAAGAGGGACGTGAACTGGAAAACCTGATTGTGAGTTATGCCAATTCTCTGAGCTGCAACATCGACAACAAGGCAACCAGTATGCTTGCCGACCATATCGGCACCGACATAGCCCGTCTGTTCAGCGAACTTGATAAACTGGCGATGCTTGCCGAGGGTGGCAACATCACGCCGTTGCTCATCGAAAAGAACATCGGCATTAGTAAGGATTTCAATAATTTTGAGTTGGAAGATGCATTGGGCAAGCGTGATGCAGTGAAGGCGTTCCGTATTGTGGACTACTTTGAGCGCAATCCCAAGAATAATCCTTCAATGATCAGTGTGGCGATGCTTTTCTCGTTCTTCTCCAATGTGTTACTCACTGCTACAGCTCGTGACAAGTCTCTTGATGGTATCATGGCCCTGGTGGGCACCCGTAGCCAATGGCGCGCCCGTAAGTTCCTGGATGCTACTCGCATGTATAACACCCGGTCTCTCGTGAACATCATCGGTTACCTGCGTGAGTGCGACACCCGTAGTAAGGGCATCGGTTCTCGTCAGGACCAGTATGCACTTCTCAAGGAACTGGTGTATAAAATCCTTCATGCCTGAATAGTATTGTCTAAATGCTTATTTCCGTGGTTTTTTTAACCGTTTTTGATGAAAAAGCATTGTGAAATAATGCTGATTCACTGATGTTTGTGTAATTTTGCAAGACAATTTATAATTAAAAGAGATTATCTATCATGAAAAGATTTTGTTTAGTCCTCGCAGTCCTATTAGTGTGGGGTTTATTTGCTAATTCTGCTACAAAGTATGTAGGGGGTGACATTTCCTTGCTCACAAAATATGAAGAACGGGGTGCCATCTATTATAATGAGAATGGTGCCAGAATCACTAATATGCTTAATTATCTCAAGTCCACCGGCATGAATGCCATGCGTGTGCGCTTGTTTGTAGACCCGTCAATGGCGAATGCCGAAGACCAGGGTGAAGGCGTTTGCCAGGATTTGCCCTACGTGCAAGCATTGGGACAACGTATCAAGGCTGCTGGATTCAACCTGTTGCTCGATATCCACTATAGTGACACATGGACTGACCCTGCTCAACACTCTACACCCTCGTCTTGGACGGTGACAAGTGCTCTTGCTGATAGCGTTTACAGCTATACCAAGCGCGTGCTTAACGCGATGATTGCTGTCGGTGCCACGCCCGACTTTGTCCAGGTGGGCAATGAGGTGACCTACGGCATGTTGTGGCCTACAGGGCATTGTTATCCCAATGGCAACAACTATGGAGCAGGAACCTTTGCCAATTTTGCTAACTACCTGAAGCAAGGCATCAGAGCCTGTCGTGAGGTTTGTCCCGCTGCTCAGATTGTGGTACATACCGAGATGGGACGTTCAAGCAATGTCACCTCGTTCTATCAGACTCTTATGAGTTATACCACCGACTTTGACATCATTGGGTTGAGCTATTATCCTTATTGGCATGGAGACCTGAATGTGCTGGATGCCCTGTTGACAGATCTTGAGACAACCTATCCCGCAAAAAAGATACAGATAGTGGAAACCGGCTATCCGCATGCCTATTATCCCTCAGGAGCCAGCTATGACTTGCAATCCACCTGGCCAGCTACTGAAGCGGGGCAGAAGGCCTATACCACGGCCCTTGTGGAGAAACTGAATGCCCATAGACACGTGAATGGCCTTTACTGGTGGTTCCCAGAGGCTAATGAATATGGCATCAATTACGTTAATCATGTGACGACCGATTGGTACAACTGCGGCTGGTGGGATAACCAGAACGGCCAAGTGATGGACGCCTTGTTTGAGACGATCAACTTCCTTGACGGTGGCGGTGATGAACCTATTGACAGTGCAGATTTCTATATTGTGGGCGGTGAAGGCAACTGGAGCTTAACCGAGCCACTAGGAAAAATGACAAACTTGGGAAATGGTATCTATGTAGATACACTAACGATTAGCGCACCCATCTATTTTGTTTTCGCTGATGGTGGACCCGAGATTTGGAATGACGACTGGACAGCATTTAACAGCACCTATCGTTATGGCCCCGTATCAACCACTACTGTTGTTGCTGGAACCCAATATGTTACAGCAAAGCGTAACAATAATTTCTCGTATTACTTTACTGGAGATGGCAGTGACTACTTGTTCACCTTAGATGCCGACCATCTTACCTTTACAATAGAAGTCCTTGAGCATCAACCAGCAGTCCTATTAGGCGATGTCAATGATGATGGAACCCTTAGCATAAAAGATGTGACAGGACTTATTAACTACCTCTTGACAAACGAACAGGCAGGTTTTAATGCGGAAAATGCCGATGTGAATCATGATGGGAAGATTTCCATCGCTGATGTTACTGGTATCATTTCAATGCTTTTGAGCCTGTGAGGATTGTTTTTAGATAGAGGCATTGTTTTGTCGTTCCAAGAGAAATGATTACTTTTGCAAAATAATAATAAATTGATATACAGATGAAGAGATTACTGTTTGCTATTGCGACTTTATTGACATTGATGGTAGGGTTCGCTCAGTTACAAAATGGGTACCCTACTTTGCTACAACGATTAATGGGTGATCGACATGGTTATGAAAGCATGATGAAAGCCCATAAAAATGCAGATGCTGAATATGTGTCAAGTAGGACGATTAATGGTGTTGAAATGATAGATGCCTTTATTGACATTGAGGACAAATCGGCCATTAATTCTCTGCGTAAACATGGTGTGCTTATCAACTGCGAATTTGATGATTTTGTTACGGCTCAAGTTCCTGTTGCATCATTGGATTGGTTGACCCATATCCCTGGTGTTAAGAATGTCGAGATCAGCAAAGTTTTGGAATTATGTACTGATTCAACATTGAGCAAGACTCATGCAGGTCAAGTGCTGAATGGTACTGATTTTGGTTTGCCTCAGGCTTACGATGGCAGCGGTGTTGTCATTGGAATTATTGATAACGGCTTTGATTATCAACATATAGCCTTCCGTAACGCCGATGATCCTAGTCGCAGCCGTATCGTCAGAGTTTATGATCCGTTAAACGAAAATGGGCATGAGGTGGTTGTTGATAACAATGTCTTGCCCGGCTCGGTGTTTATGGGTGAACAGATTGATACGTTGACAACAGATAATATAGCCAGTGCTCATGGAACTCACACCACTAGTATCGCCGCTGGTACACATGCCAATGGCTACGGTGGTATGGCTCCAGGTGCTGATATTGTATTGTGCTCCTCGCGCTTGTTGAATTTAAATGTTTCAGAGACCGAAGTCGTTAACTGTATCAAGTATATCTACTCTTATGCCGACAGTGTCGGTAAGCCTTGTGTGATCAGTGTGAGTGTGAGCACTGCATCCGGTTCCCATGACGGAAATGACAGGATCTCCAAGGCAGTGGCTAGCACTGTCGGCCCAGGCCGCATTTTTGTTATTGCTGCAGGAAATAATGCATCTAAAAAGGCTTTCTGTAGCGGATTGGCAACAAAGAATAAACCGTTGAATCTGTTGATTGGTTGCACTGGTCAGCATCCTAATTGGGGTGATTCATACTATTATACTAAATTCTGGATTGACACATGGGTAAAAGAAACACGTGTTAAACCTGTTATTAAATTTCATATTCTGGATAAAACAGCTAAGCGTATAGTCTGGGAATCACCTGTCATTAAGACATATCAGAAGATAAATGCCTCAGAAATCAGTGAGTATTATCAAGCAGACTCAACTGTGGATAATCAGGGATATATGTATGCTCTGATATCTCAAGCTTCATCAGAAAAATATAATCTTCAATGCCATTTTTATAATTTAAAGAGTCGTTCTTATTCCTATTATGACACTGATAAGATTTGGAGTCGTTATCAGATAGGTGTTTCCATCTATGCACCTGCTTTGGTTAATCCAAGTCAAAAAGACAGTTGTTACATCTATTCCTGGTTGAGCAACTCTGGTACAAATTGGGGCCAATTTAATTATCCCATTTATTTTGATAATATATCAGAAACAGGAGATACCGTAACCACTTCTATCGATGGTCTTGAGTTTTATGCTGGGGCTAACGATGATGCATCAATTGGTACTTACGCTGTCCATGATTCAGTGATTTCAGCTGGTGGCTATGTAGCAAGGAATACTTACTATGCATGGAATTCTGGACGTTATATCTCTAAGCCAACCGTCATTGGTACGCGATATGATCTATCAAGTTATCAAGCTCCTGGTTGTGGCCCGACAGGTAAACATTTGCCTACAGTGACAGCTCCGAGTTTTGATGTCGTAGCAGCCGTTAGCAAATATTCCGACTATATGACTGCATGGAATAACGTTTTGGTGTTGAAAACGGCTAATGGTGATGGCTATGGAATTATGGCGGGCACTTCGATGGCTGCTCCCACTGTGGCGGGTATTATTGCTCAGTGGTTGCAGATTAACCCTAATTTGTCTCCCAGTGATGTGAAGAATGTCATTGCTCAGACTGCCATTAAAGATGGCTTTACCCGAAATCCGACTCATGGTTATAAGTTTGGTCCCAATGGCAAGATTGATGCTATGGCAGGAGCAAAATATATACTCAGCCACATGGCAGACGAGATACTGTTAGGTGATATTAATGGTGATGGTAAACTGTCTATCAAAGATGTGTCGTCACTGATATCTTATTTATTGAATAACGAGACTGAGATCGTTTTTGCTAATGCTGACATCAATGGAGACGGAATAATTAGTATCAAGGATGTGACGCCATTGATCTCAATGTTGTTGCAAGATTAATTTGAATTACTTCAGTGTTTTTTCAAAGGCACATGGCCTATTGCATAGGTACTTTATAAGTAGAATAAATGATGAGATTGTTTCTTTTGAGTTTACTGATGTCGTTGGTGACTTTCAGTAACTTGGCTCAAGGGTTGCTGCCTGTGACAGTTCAGCAGTTCTTGGATGAGCAAAACTATAGTGAGCGATATAAGGCATCCCTTGATGCAGATGGTATCAATAGCCAGTTTGCCTCTCCTAAATTGCTTGATGGCACCATGGTCATTGATGCTTTTATCGCCATCAGTAATGAGATGACAATTCCACGCTTGCAGGCTGCTGGTGTTTATGTCAACAGTTTGTTTGATGGCTTTGTTACGGCTCAGATTCCCGTTGACCGACTTGCAGCCGTGTCGATGATGCCTGGTGTTATCGATGTGGAGGTCAGTATGAGGCTGGAACTTTGTACCGACAGTACAATGAGCGTGACCCATGTCAATGAAGTGATGAACCAGATGCCTTTTGGCATATATGGTCCGTTTGATGGCAGTGGTGTCATTGTCGGTGTCATTGATTTGGGCTTTGATTTTCAGCATAGAGCTTTCAGATCCAATGCCGATCCGTCAAAGACCCGCATTGTCAGGGTCTATAACACGCAGGTAACGACTGGTCACAAGGCGTTGTATGACAGAATCTTCAAATTGCCTGGCTCTGTTTTTATGGGAGATGAGATTTATTCCTTGACCACCGATAATGCTACTGACACCCATGGCACCCACACTGCAAGCATTGCTGCCGGATCCCATGTCAATGGGTATGGCGGTATGGCACCTGGCTCAGACATCGTTTTGTGTGCTGTGAGTGTACTTGATGGAGGAATGTCCGCTGTCGAGGTTGCTAACTGTGTGCGTTATATCGATAGTTATGCCGACAGCGTCGGTCAGCCATGCGTGATCAGTCTAAGTGTCAGCACGCCAAATGGACAACATGATGGAAATGACTACTTGTCAAGGGTAGTTAAGGGCATTATGGGGCCTGGAAGAATCTTTGTTGTCGCTGCAGGCAACAATGCTGGCAAGAAGTTTTATGCCCACAGACTCGCAAGTTCCTCGTCACCTATAAATTTGATGTTCAAGTGTAAGAATTCCGTCAGCGGAGATTCCACTTATTACTATAAAGGCATCAATGCAGATGTGTGGGTTCGTCGACAATCCCTCAACATGTATTATAAGTTTCATGTTTTGGATTTGACAATTGGTAACATTGTTTGGGAATCGAATGTATTCACTTCGAAGGCAAATATATCATATAGAGACATGAACGGTTTCTATACTTATTATCCTTCTTCTGACACGACTGGATATATTAGCGCTGAAAGCCTCTATGCATCCGATGGCAAGAAGTATCATTTGTCTATTAAGATACACAATCTGATTAGTCAGAGTTATACGCTCTCTAATGGTGTGAAGAAAAGCCGCTATGCGTTGGGACTCACGTTATATCCACGTAACAACGCTTCTAGTGAGTTCGATGCTTGGTGTTGTAACACGGGGGCCCGTTTTGGCGTTTATAACAGAGCTGTAACCCAAATGGATGGTTCGGTGGTGAATGACTTCTATGTTGCTTCAAGTGATTCCTGCTGTATTGGCTCCTATGCAGTGGGCGATTCGACAATATCGGCTGGCGCTTTTTCGGCACGCAAATCCTATTATTCTTTGACGCAGAACAAAATCGTGACGGATAATAGTTTCACCGTTGGCGATATAGCTTCTTTCTCATCCTATGAGGTGCTTGGCGCAGGACCAACAGGCAAAGCACTGCCAGATGTCTGTGCACCAGGAACCCTTGTCGTTGCTGCTGCCAACCGTTATTCTTATCTTGCAAACAGTTCATCTACTGTCATGCGAGTTGACAATAGCGCTTGGGGTGTGTTGAGTGGAACATCAATGGCTGCACCAACAGTTGCCGGTATTATTGCCTTGTGGTTGCAGGCTAATCCCAGATTGTCAGTTGGTCAAGTAAGGAACATTATTGCCAATACTGCTATTCATGACCGATTCACGAATCTCCATCGTGACCAATTTGGTCCTAATGGCAAAATCAATGCTTTTGATGGTATGATGTTGGTCTTGAAAGGCATCACGCCACTGAAGGGGGATGTGAATGGTGATGGCAAACTCAGCATTCTTGATGTGACGGCATTGATTGAGTATCTCTTAACAGGAACAGATGATGGCCTTAATCTGTATGCGGCAGATGTTAATGATAGCGGTGAAGTCAGCGTTGCTGATTTGACAGTAATTATTTCCTTGCTTTTGGATAGTGCTGATTGATTCGTCGCGGACAGTATCTTCTTTTAGCTATTGCTCCACATATTAATAAACAAGCCGATTGCCAAGACTGGCAATCGGCTTGTGTTACTAATATGTCAGAAGTTGTTTTACTTGGTCACATCAATGAGACCGTGGCCTGTCATTTCCTTTGGCTGTGGCAGATCCATAATCTGCAGGATGCTTGGAGCTACGTCGGCGAGGCGACCTGTGTTGATGATGAGTTCGGGATCCTCGGTGACATAGATGATAGGAACGGGGTTCAGCGAATGTGCGGTGTTGGCTGTGCCATCAGTGTTGATGGCGTGGTCGGCATTACCGTGGTCGGCGATGATGATGACTTCATAGCCAGTGGCGCGGGCTGCCTCAACCGTGTCATGTACACAGCGATCCACAGCCTTCACGGCCTTACAGATGGCATCATAGACTCCCGTATGGCCTACCATGTCTCCGTTGGCATAATTAACCACGATGAAGTCGTATTTGTCTTCACGGATTGCGGCAACCAACTTGTCGCGTACTTCGTAAGCACTCATTTCGGGTTTGAGGTCATACGTGGCCACATCAGGTGAGGGCACCAGAATGCGGTCTTCATTCTCGAATGGCTGTTCCCTGCCACCACTGAAGAAGAAAGTCACGTGAGCATATTTCTCGGTTTCGGCGATATGCAGTTGACGCTTGCCCATGCTGGAAAGATATTGCGAGAGCGTGTTGTCAACATTCTCTTTCGGGAAGAGCACGTGCATATCCTTGAACGTGGGATCGTACGGGGTCATGCAGTAGTATTGCAGGCCTTTGATGATGCTCATGCCGTCATTGGGCTTATCTTCCTGGGTCAAGGCAATAGTGATTTGCTTGGCGCGGTCGTTGCGGAAGTTGAAGAAGATGACCACGTCACCTTCCTGGATGCGACCGTCAACGGTGTTGTTGACGATGGGTTTGATAAACTCGTCGGTGATGCCCTCATCGTAGGATTCTTGGATGGCATTCACCATATTATCGCTCTGCTTGCCGACACATGCAGTGAGCATGTCATAGGCTACTTTGATGCGGTCCCAATTGTTATTGCGGTCCATGGCATAGTAGCGACCGATAACGGTAGCCACTGTGCCGGCACTTTGCTTGCAGTGCTCTACGACCTGGCCAACAAAACCTTTTCCACTCTCGGGGTCAGTATCACGACCGTCCATGAAGCAATGGATATAGACCTTTTCCAGGTCATACTCCTTAGCGATGTCGCATAGCGCCATGAGGTGTCCAAGCGAGCTGTGTACACCGCCAGTGCTGGTCAGTCCCATGATGTGTAAGGATTTTCCGTTCTCCTTGGCATAGGAGTAGGCGCTTACAATCTCGGGATTCTTCATGATTGAGCCGTCTTCAATGCTCTTGTTGATTTTTACCAAGTCTTGATAAACGACGCGGCCGCCACCGATATTTAGGTGGCCCACTTCGCTGTTGCCCATCTGTCCGTCGGGCAGACCGACGTCTTCACCGCAAGCTTTGAGCGTGCTATGGGGATAAGCGGCACGCAGGAAATCAAGATAAGGAGTAGGGGTGCTATAAATAGCGTTGCTGTGACCTTTGGGACCTTCGCCCCAACCGTCCAGAATCATCAATAATGCTTTTTTTGCCATAATAGTATCTTTTGATATGTTGTTATTTTTTACTTGGTAGATAAAGTCTCTGCAAGGCGCTTGGCGAGGTCATCGCCTGTGAGTCCTCGAGAGATGATAGTTCCGTCGTTACCGAAAATGATGACATGCGGGATGCTCTTGATTCCGTAAAGGTCAGTCGGCTCGGTCAACTTCTGGTTGCCGATGATGACAGGCCAGGTGATTTTGAGCTCTTCAATAGCCTTGCGGGTGTCATCGGGATTGTCCCATACAGCAATGCCCACCACGTCAAATTTGTCACCATACTTGGACTTCAATGCTTGAAGCTTGGGTATCTCGGCGCGGCAGGGAGGACACCAGCTGGCCCAGAAGTCAACGACGACAACTTTGCCCTTGCCGACGTAGTCCGACAGTTTCTGCTTTGCGCCGTCTTCGGCTAGAACCTCAAAGTCGGTGAATTTCTGTCCCTCGGCGGTAACAGTGAGTTGGCGAGCGGCATTCTTTGCTTTCTCAACGCGTTTCAACAGTGCGTACTCGGCAGGAGCATCTTTCAGCAGCGCGTCAATGTCCTTCTCAGTCAGGTCTTTATACATCAAGTAGTTGCAGAAGGCCCAGGGACCGATGGCATTGTCTTTGTTCTCTTGATAGAACTTCATTAAGCCCTCGGCATAGCGGGCATCGTTCTCTGCCTCGGATAGCGTAGTGTCATCGGCCACTTTCTGCATCTCCTTGCTCCACGATTCCATTTTCTGGTTAAGAGGACTGATGGCAGTTCCCTCAGCTATGTTGAGTTGAACCTCACCAGGTTCCACAACAAAACCGTAGGGGCTGCCACCAGCGTACAAGCGTGCAAAGAAACCTTTGTCGGCTGTTCCTTCAAAGGTGCACACGTTATTCTCAATAGTTGCCGTGGCAATAGTATCTCCCGTGTCATAGTTGGTCAGGAAGGCAGTTTCACCATTATTACTTTCGTCAGGGAACGTGACGGTTACCTTGTAGCCCTTGCTACACGATACGAGCAACAACAGGGCGGTAAACAGGATTGATAACTTTTTCATTGTTGATAGTTATTTAGTGATTGATTGTAATCTGTTGTAATCTGGATGCTCTAGATAATCTACAGGATTGTAGGATGATTAATCGCGCAAGGCGCGGTAGATGAGCGACTGGATGTGGCTGCGGGCGCTGATGCGGCCGAAGTTTGGGTTGTTGCGTGTGGGGCACACACGGTTGCTCAAGAAGATATAGAACATGTCGTTCTTGGGATCTACCCAGAAACACGTGCCTGTAAAGCCGGTGTGGCCGAAGGTCTCAGGAGTGGCTTCGGGACAAGTGTTGCTGGCATCAGGGTCACCAACGACAGGTTTGTCGAAGCCTAGACCGCGGTGACTGTTGGGGCTCTTCTGTGTCATGAATGTCTCGACAGTTGATGCCTTCAATAGGCGTACACCGCCGTAGGTGCCGCCATTCAACCACATTTGGAACAGCTTGGCCAAGTCGTTGGCATTACTGAACAGTCCCGCATTGCCCTGCACACCTCCCGAGAAGGCTGCCAACTCGTCATGGACGTAGCCATGGATGTGCTGTCGGCGCAGGTAAGTGTCCACCTCGGTAAAGGCAATCTCGTCGCGTGAGAATTTGCTCAGAGGGCGGTACATCGTGTGATAGGCACCCAGTGGGGCGAAGATGTAGTTGTTCACATAGTAGTTGAGCGGCGAGTGCGTCATGCGCTGCACGGCATCGGCCAGCAGCGAGAAGTTGCAGCAGCTGTACAAGTATTTCTTCTTGCCCAACTTGGCGTGATACATACGGTTCATGATGGAGTCGTAAGTTATACGGCCACCCCACAGCCCATCGGCAATGGCGATGTTGAACTTGTCGGTTTTGACTTTAGAAAGGATGTCGGTGCGCATCTTGGCGTCTTTGTGACCCCATGCTCCGTTCATGATTTTTACGGTATGGTTAGCATCCTCGGCACCAGCAATGAGTTCTCCCGTGTAACTGTTGGGATCCATCATCATGTACCACATGTTAAGGGATGCGGGCATGCCGGTCTCATGATAGAGCAGATCGCGGAAAGTGATATCTTCCTTATCACCGTCGCGCAGGCCGGGAATATAATCGCTTGCCTTGTCGTCAAGACGGAACTTTCCGTCGTCAAAGGCTTTCATCACGCCGCTGATGGTGCCAGTTGCCTTGGATACAGACGCTAGGCCGAACAGCGTGTTGTCATCAACTTTGACAGGATTGTTGTAGTCAATGGCGCCAAAGGATCCTTTATAGACCACCTTGCCGTGGCGTGCTACAATGACCTGACAACCGGGGAAGGCATGCTGTTGTACACCTAGGCGGCACACCGAGTCAATTTGGGCTGTCAGTCTATTGTCTAGTCCAACCTCAGCGGGGATAGAGTAGCCCAGGCGGGTGGCTTCGTAGTGGATGCCGTCGCCAGCCTCATAGCGCGTCTTTTTGCCCTTGAATGCCAGTGAGATGGGCAGGTTGCCACCTGCAGCATTGCCGCCGAAGATGGTCTGTGCGGCATAGTCCTCGGTCAGTGTCGAGTTGTCATAGGTGAGCACGACTGCCTTGACATGCTTGTGGGTGATGGCTGTACCGTAGTTCTTGATGTCATAGGGTTTGCACGTCAGCACAACGATGACGTTCTTGCATTTCTTGACTACAGTGTTCAGTGCTGCAAGGCTTTCCTCGCTGTCGTCGCCCACTTCCACAATGATCGTGTTGAAATGGCCGTCATGCAATTGTTCGGCGAGATCTGACGCTTTGCCAGCCTTGGCAAGGTCAAAACGCTTGATCTGGGCATAGTCTGCACAGCGGCGTGTAAACGTGGACGCTGTTCCTTTCTCGTTGCCGATAGTAGCGACAGCAATGTGTCGACTCTGCAGGTTGTGGACGGGCAGGATGTTGTCGTTGTTCTTGATGACGGTGATGCTGCTGGCGATGAGTTGGCGCTTGAGTACACCCGCATGTTGAGAATTGACTTCATTAAGCAGGTTGGCCGTATTGACATGCTGACGACTGGTCAGGTCAAGGGCATACTTGTAACGCAGGATTTTCTTGCATCGCTCGTCGATGATGCTTTGGCTGAGTTTTCCGTTGGAGACGGCAGCCTTGACGGCAGCAATCTCGTCATTGATGTTTTCAGGCATGAGCAGGACGTCGTTTCCTGCGAGCAGGGCATTGACACATGCCGACCCCTTGAGCAGCTGGGTAGCGCCCTTCATGTTGAGGGCATCGGTGAAGATGAGACCATCAAAGTTCAGCTGGTCACGCAGCACATCATTTACACAACCAGCCGACAGACTCGTGGGTGCTTTGCCTCCATCAATGGAGGGCACTAATAGATGTGCGGTGAGGATGCCACTCAGTCCTGCATCAATAAAGCGGCGGAAGGGCACCAGTTCGCAGGTATTGATTTCCTGCATCGTTTTGTTGATGACAGGCAATGTCTTATGGGAGTCTTCACTGGAGTTGCCATGGCCAGGAAAATGTTTGCCTACCGCCATCACACCGCCGTCCTCCAGACCGCGTGCAAAGGCGATGGCATGGCGTGCAACCAGTTCGGGGCTCTCTCCGAAGGAGCGGTTGCCGATGACGGGATTCAACGGGTTGTCGTTCACGTCAAGCACGGGGGCGAAGTTCACTTGAATACCCATGCGACGGCATTGACGTGCCACCTCCCTGCCGTATTCATAGAGAAGAATGTCATCATCGATGGCACCCAGAATAAGGTTGCGCGGGAAATTAGGTACCTCCTTGAGCCTCATGCCCAGTCCCCACTCACCGTCAATCGTGATCATCAATGGGACGGCGGCAAGTGATTGTGCCAGGTTGGTCACTTCGGCCTGATCGGCCATGGTGCTGTTTTCATAGATAAGACCACCCACCATGTTCTGGGTCACAAGGCGGCGCACCAGTTCACGGGTTGCTTCGTTGCTCGACGGAGTCACGGCAGCAACAATGAGTTGGCCGATGCGGGCATCAGGCGACATGCTGTCAAACACACTGTCCACCCACGCGTTCATCGCCAACTTGTCCACCTGGTTGAACAGGTTGGGCAGTTTTGCTGCAGGACGTGCTGAGGCTCCCAAGGTCAGCATCAGCGCAACTGCCAGCAGTAATACACGTTTGAATTTGGTCATTGTTTTTAGTTTTATAAGGACCTTAGGGGCTTTAAGCTTTTATATCCTTAAGGTCCTAACTTCAAAATCTTAGTTCTTCTTGATTCTCACCTCGTCTTTGGCGTCAATCTTCTTGCCGGCGGCCTCCAGTTTCTTGACATAGTCCAGAATGTGGTTGCCATACTTCTGGGTATCGACAAACAGCCTCTTGCAGCGCTTCATGGGATCCATGTAATCACCGCCATTGGCCAGGTAGTCGATAGTAGCCACGATATAGATCTTATTGGAATCAATCTTTTTGCCCTTGACGGTAGCCTTGACGAGTTCGCCCTTGTTGTTGTAGGTAGCTTTCAACTCCTTGCTTACGGCATCACCGCCGCGGCCGCACATCAGCTTGATGCTCTCAATCAATTCGGTACCGGGCATCTCAAGAACAACAAAGCGGTTGTCGAACGGGAACATGGAGCCGATGACACCCTCAGTAACGGTGCCCTTAGGCATGTCGGTGCGGATGCCACCCTTGTTCATGATGGCACAATCGATGTTCTTGATACCCGACAATTCCTTGATGATATCCATTGCGGCATCGCTCACCCAGTTCTGCATAGCATCGCTGGAGTTTTTCAGGAAGCGGGCGCTAGTGGCGACGGGGTTGTTCATGATAGAGTCCACACCGTGACGATACGTGTCAAGCCACTCGTTCATGGCGGTATAGCGGCTTGCGGCGGTGTCCCAGCTGGCATCAACGGGGATGTGGTTATATACAACTTCTCCAGTCTCCAGGTCCAGGTCATAGGTGGCCACCAGTTTACCGCTCTTGCCGTTTTGGCCGATGGGAATCAGTTTGCCGTTGGCATTGCGGATGCGATCCATGCCGCTGCCTGGCTTAATGGTGGTGTGGGAATGGCTGCTGATGACCATGTCAATGTAGCGGCTCTTGGCGATGATGAGCGAGTCATTGGGCTCGGTGGGCTCATAGCTGCTGTAGCCGATGTGGGACACCATGACGGCATAGTCCATGCCCAGCACCTCCTTGAGGTAACGTGCTGTGGCATCGGCCACGCTGGGGGCAAAACTGTAGCGCAGGTTCACGCAGTTCATGTCAGCAATCAGGCCCGTTGGGTTGACATTGATGCCGAAGAAGGCCACGCGCTTGTCGCCCACTGCCTTGATCCAATAGGGCTGGAACAGGCCGTTGAGGGGTGTGGCGCTGAAATCGTAGTTGGCGCTGATTTTTACGGCATCGACATTGCGGTAGTGGGCTGCTAGTTCCTCCATACCGTTGTCAAACTCATGGTTGCCCAGGATGATGGCATCATAGCCCAGGGTATCCATTAGTGCATATTCCACCTCGCCACGATAGAGCGAGAAGAACAGTGTACCCTGCACGGCATCGCCGGCATGGATGAGTACCGTGTTGGGGTTCTGGGAGCGCAACTGGTCATAGATGGCGCGGCGGCGTGCCACACCGCCCTTGCCGTCACTGGCCGGGTCAATCTGGCTGTGTGTGTCATTAACAGCGATAATCATCAGGTGCTCGGCGCGTAGGGCAGGCACCATCACCAGTGCACACAGGCACAGGAGCATGAAATTGCGTAGTTTTGCCATAATCGTAGTATCTTTTTTAAGTTGAGTGTTCATTAACTATTAACCGACAAAGTTACAACAATTCTAGTGCAAGTTGAGCACAAAAACAAAATCTTTTTTGTTTTTATTGTGAAGCAGCCAAATTTACGCGAAAATAGGTATAAAGAAGAGGGTGAGCTGATTCAGTTTGCTCACCCTCTTCAATAAGTCTTGTTTAATGTCTTGCAAGCAATTCCACTTAGCGTGTTAGCAGTTTAGCGTGGAATCTTAGAAAAGGCAAGAGACATTATTTAGCCTTCTTGGCTGCCGGCTTCTTGGCTGGAGCTTTCTTGGGCTCGGCCTTCTTGGCAGGGGCTTTTTTAGCCGGAGCTTTCTTGGGCTCAGCCTTTTTATCTGCGGGCTTTTTTGCTGCAGGCTTTTTGGCAGCTGGCTTCTTCTCGGGTTTCTTCTCGGGTTTGGGCTCTGGAGCGGGCTTTTCCTCCATTGCGGGCACGGGCTCGTCGATGGGGAAGTCGCCGGTGGTGTCGTTGACGATGTTGTTGCGCATCATCTCGACCTCACGGTGCAGTCGCTCGATCTCTTGCTCCTGGTTGCGGATGGTCAACAGCAGCGAGTTCAGCTCCTCGTTGTCGATGCTGGCAGGATACTGCTCTTCGACGCGCGTCATGAAGTCGCTCAGCACATTCATGTAGTTGGTGAACGCGGTGTAGGGCGAGTCATAGGGGCTGTAGTGGCTGTGTACCGAGCCATCGTCGTTGTGCTTGGTGGACATGTAGAAGAAGTGGTCACTGGCTTGCAGGTAGTTCCAGTCCTGCTTGATGCGGCGGTCGGTGCACAAGCGCACGCGCTCACCGATGCTGTAGAGCTTGTGGACAGCTTCATTCTGCAGGGTGTTACCCAACCAGGCACTGGTGTCGCGGGCCTCGTCGGTCCATGACATGGGGTAGGGCACGGCAAGTTCGGCAACGGGTTTGAACTTGGAAACAACCTCGCTCGGTGTCCAGAACTGGATGTCATGCTCTGCGGCAAAGCGCGGCAGGGCCTTGATGAATTCAAAGATGCCACTCTCGCGCGGTTGCAGCTCGCCCAGTGCATCGTAGTTCATGAACAGATTGATGAGTTGTTCCTCCTGGGGCAACTCGTTAATCCAGTTGATGTACTTGTCGGCTGTCAGGGGGTAGGAAGCCCACTCGGGATTGCTGAAGCGGAATGAGATGTCATCACTCAGTTTGCCGTTCTTCAACAGCAGTTTGAGCTTGGGAGCCGAGGCGCTGCTATACAGGAAGTTGGGCGAGCGCCAGCCCAGCACGTGCTTGGCATCGGCGGTGATGGCTGCCTTGAAGCCCATGGCATAGACCATCGAGGCAATGTCATCGTCATAAATCAACTCGGTGTTGCGGAACACTTTGGGTTTCTGACCGAACAGTTGGAAAATCTTCTCGTCATGAGCCTTGACCTGGGCCACAAACTCGTCGGGATCAAAGAGTGACGACAAGCTGTGGGCGTAGGTCTCACTCAGGAACTCAACACAGCCCGTAGCTGCCAGCTCCTTCATTGAGTCGATGAACTCGGGCACATACTGCTCCAGTTGTTCTAGGGCAGTACCGCTGATGGAGAAAGCCACCTTGAACTTCTTGCCGTGCTCCTTGATCATGTCGAGCAGCATCTCATTGGCGGGCAGATAAGACCGCTGGGCGATGCGCGTAATGATGTCGTCATCGGCAAAGTTATCATAATAGTAGTGGTCGTTACCGATGTCAAAGAAACGATAGTGTTTCAGACGGAACGGCTGATGAATCTGGAAATAAAAACAAATCGCTTTCATATTCTTATTGTCGTTTTATGTTTTGTTTTCTTGAATCTTATTCATTCTAGATACTCTAGAATTTCTAGATGGTCTAGATTTTCTTGATTGCTAGCGGTTGATGAGGTTGCGGTAGATGTTGATGACCTTTGCTCCGGCTTTGTCCCAAGTGATCTGGTTGACCTCGGCGAGACCCTGCTCACGCAACTCATTATACATGGCGGGATACTTGATGATGCTGTAGATGGCATCGGCCATAGCGTTGGTGTCCCAATAGTCGATCTTGATGACGTTGTCCAGAATCTCGGCACAACCACTCTGCTTGCTGATGATGGACGGCACGCCCATCTGCATGGCCTCGAGCGGAGAAATACCGAACGGCTCACTCACCGACGGCATGATATACACGTCACTGGCAGCCAACATTTCATAGACCTGCTTGCCCTTGAGGAAGCCTGTGAAGTGGAAACGGTCGGCGATGTCACGCTTGGCTGCCAGGCGGATCATCTTGTCCATCATGTCACCGCTACCGGCCATTACGAACTGGGCATTGTTGACCTTGTGGAGTACCTGTGCAGCCGCCTCGACGAAGTACTCGGGGCCCTTCTGCATTGTGATGCGGCCCAGGAAGGTGATGACTTTGCTGGTCTTGCCGGGAGGCGCCTCCAGGTTGAGCAGTTCCTCGTTCAGGGGTTCCACAGCATTGTGAACGGTGGTCACCTTGTCGGGGCTGATGCCGTATTTCTCGATGACGGTGCGGCGCGTGAGGTTGCTCACGGTGATGATGTGGTCGGCATTGTTCATACCGTCCTTCTCGATGCTGAAGACCGTGGGGTTGACATTGCCGCGCGAGCGGTCAAAGTCGGTAGCATGCACGTGGATGACCAGCGGCTTGCCCGTCACCTGCTTGGCGTGGATGCCGGCAGGGTAGGTGAGCCAGTCGTGGCTGTGGATGACGTCGCAGTCCACGGTACGGGCGATGACGCCCGCCACGATACTGTAGTTGTTGATCTCTTCCAGCAGGTTCTCAGGATAGCGGCCCGAGAACTCGATGCACCCCAGGTCGTTGGTACTCATGTAGTTGAAGTCGCCGTAGATGTGGCTACGCAGGTCAAAATATAGCTGCGGGTCCATCACATCGCCGATGCGGCTCTGGACGTAGTCCCAGTTCACGTCGCGCCACGCTATTGGCGTTGAGTTGGCGCCGATGATTCTGGCGAAATCCTTCGGCTCGTCGCCCCAGGGCTTGGGGATGACAAAGGTGATGTCCATGTCACCGTTCTCCCACATGCCCTTGGTCAAGCCGTAACTTGCTGTTCCCAGTCCTCCCAGGATGTGAGGGGGAAATTCCCAGCCAAACATTAATGCTTTCATATCTCTTGTAGGTTTATTCGTCAATGATGTGCAGGTTCTTGAAGGTACGCAATACGCGCAGGATGCCGCCCACGTTGGGGGCGAAGCTCACAGCACCACGGCCAATGAAGGGCGGGTTGCCGTCGTAGAGCTCGCTCAACGAGCCGATGCAACCTTCCTTCATCTCGTCCTCGAAGCCGATCATCATGCGCTCAATGAACGAGATGCTGTTCAGACCGAAGACGCGGATGTAGGCTTTGCTGTAGAAGTCCATCAGCCAGGGACGGGCGCTGCCGGCATAATAGGCAGTCTGGCGTTCCTCGGGGGTGCCTAGATACCAGGGGATGTAGCCGTAACTGTTGGGGCTGAGGGTGCGCAGGCCCTTAGGCGTCAGCAGCTCGCGGGTCGTGATGTCCAGCACGCGTTTGCGCTGGCGACGGTCCAGGGGACTGTAGTCGGTGGCGGCGGCAATAATCATGTTGGGACGCACGCTCAGGTCGGTATAGCTGCCGTTCACGTAGTCGTACAAGTAGCCATAGTCGGTCATGAAGGTCTCGATAAAGGCTGGTTTGCACTTGTCGGCAATCTCATTGCAACGGTCAACAAATTCCTTCTCGTCATAACGGTCAACAAACAACTCCTCGGTGGCAAAACGCAATGCATTGTACCACAATGCGTTGAACTCTACCAAGTAACCCGTGCGGGGTATCAATGGCGTGCGATCGGGGTGCGTGCTGTTCATCCACGAGACTGGACGCTTGGTACCGTCGGTGGCAATTAGACCGTTGTCATCCAACTTGAGGTTGGGATGGTGGCCGTCGGCAATGAAGTTGATGATATCCTTGACCAGCTTGCCGTAGCGCTCACGGGCGGCATCGGCATTCAGGTCATGGGCATAGCGCTGTACGGCCCAGATGGCCCACAGGGGAACGTCTGGCAGATCCAGACCGTCAAGATGTTTGTCGAGTGTGCCGTCACGCATCCAATCGTTGAGCGCACGTTGGGCGGTGTCCATGATGAGCTCGAAGTCTTGGCGGTGGTGAACTGACAGTGTGCAACCAGGCAGGGCGATGAACTCGTCGCGGGCGCGGATTTTGAACCAAGGATAGCCAGCCAACAGGTAGTGACCCTCCTTGTTAGTGATGTAGAACTGCTTGGCGCTGTTCTTCATGCAGTTGTAGAAGCTCGTGCGCGGCGTGCGAGGCTTAATCTCGTCCTCATACATCTTGGTCAGCGTTCTGGTATTCACTTCCTCGACGCCTGCCGAGAAGATGAGGGGCTCACCCTTCTTGATCTCGACCTCGAAGTAGCCGGGCACGTACAGGTCCTCGCTATAGGGGATGCCGCGCTCCTGGTCTTTGGTGTACTCGATGTTTTTGTACCAGTGGGGGTCAAACACGAACTTGGGCTTGTGGTTCATCTGCATGTACAGAGTGGGATAGCCGTTATACATGCAAGTGGAAATACCGTTAGAAACCTCTTGGTATTCACGGCTGGCAACAGCATTCTCTACACACAGGTCGTTAGCGTTGCGGAAGGCCAGGAAGGGTCTGAACTGCAACGTCGTGGCTGAGTGAGCATCCACCAGCGTATAACGGATGAGAATGCGGTTCTCATGGGTGATGAAGATTTTCTCCTTCTTAAGGATCACACCGCCCACGCGGTAGGTCGTGGTGGGCACGCGCTCGCAGCTATACTCACGGATGTACTTGTGTCCGTTGGGACTGTAGGTGTCACCCTTGTAGCGGTGCAATCCCAGGTTAAAGGGTGCACCATGTTGGATGACCGTCTCGTCGAGCGAGGACAGCAACACGTGGTTGTTGTCATCAAGCTCTGGCACTGGGATAACCAGCAGGCCATGCTGCTTGCGGGTGTTACAGCCCACAATGGTAGTGCAGTGATAGGCTCCCGACTGGTTGGTGCGCAACATCTCCTTGGGCAGTGACTGCTCCAAGTTGATCATCAGGTTTTTGTCAAATTTCAGATAACTCATAAGGTCTTATTTTGGTTTTATATCTTCTGGTTAATCTTTCAGTAGATTCTAGTTGTTGGTTTCAGTGTCGTCAAGAAGGGAAGGGGGCACCAGGATGTTGATGCCTTTGCTTACGATTTCGATGACGATGTGGGCGGGCATCTTCATGGGATCGCCGTCGATGTGCATGATGTCATCGCTCTGGCGATCAATGACGATGCGTTTACCGCGGTAGATGCTCACGTGGTGATCGCGGTCAAGCTGTTTCAGGAACAGGCGAGCGCCAAGGATAGGACTTGAGATGAAATTGAAGGGGTGCATCACCGTAATGTCAATCAAGCCGTCCTGCATGGTCGCGCGCGGGGCGATAAAGGCATTGTTGCCATATTGTGCCGCGTTGCAGCAAGCGATGACAAAGGCTTTCTCCCTGAGCTTGGCACCGTCGATGTCAATCAGGTATTCTTTGGGCTTGTACTTTAAATACTCTTTAAGTGTTGACTTGATATAGGTGATGAAGCCGCGTGTGCCTTCATTGGAAAACTTATAGCTCACTTCGGCATCAAAGCCCATGCCGCAGGTGCAGAAGAAAGGCCTGCCGTTGATGGTGCAGTAGTCAAATTGCCCGACAGCACCATTGTTGAGCACCTGCAGGGCTCGACTGGCATTCATCGGGATGCGCAGGTGTCGGGCCAGGCCGTTTCCTGAGCCGCAGGGAATGATGGCAAGCGCGGTGTCGGTGCCGCACAGGGCGCTGCCCACCTCGTTGACGGTGCCATCGCCGCCAATGGCGACCACCACTTCGGCGCCATCGCTGGCGGCTTGGGCGGCAATTTCTCGGGCGTGACCAGGATATTCGGTTGCGATAATGCTCACGTCATTGATGTCGTTATTCACGACGGTGTCGATAAGGCGTGGTATCTTGTCCTTGTTGCCTGTACCCGACACTGGATTAATGATAGCGACTATGTGTCTGCGTTTCTCTTCCATTCCCTGCAAAGATAATACTTTTTTATGTGATTTTTTTTGATAATAGATGTTTTTAGGATATTTTTGTGGAAAAATTATTAACAAGTCATTAAATATAGCAAAAAACTAATGAAAAAGGTAAGTGTTAACCTTCTTACTAATGTCGTTTTACTATTGGCAGGTATCATTCTTATCATCTTTCATGGTGTTCCCAACGTCATGTTGTGGGGGTGCCGTGTGATGGGTGCCATGTTCTTGTTACCAGCAATCATTTACCTGATCATGGTTGCCGTGCGCCATTCCGATGCCCGCACTAGTACTGACTACCTGGGCGTGCTGCCCGCTGTGGGAGGTTTGTGCTTCGGATTGGTGATGATCATCAAGGCACACTTGTTTGATGGTATCCTGCAGATGTTTATGGCACTGCTGCTCATTGTTCTCGGGTTGTTCCACATCATCTACCTGTTTTTGTCGCGCGATAGCCTGAAGACTAAGGGCTGGTATCACTTGTGTCCCATGATTGTCGCCTTGTGCGGCATCCTTTCGCTCGTGGTGCCGTCACTGCGTGAGAATGTGCCAGTCGTTGTGCTCATTACGGGCATCTGTCTGTTGCTGTTCAACTTCACCAGCCTGCAGGAGTATCTCGCTGAGCGTCGTGTGCGCCGTGCCATCACACAACCAACCGATAATCAGGTTGTTGAGAATCCTCCAATCGCTGTGGATGACAATATTATTGAACCAGAGCAATGAGTACGCTCAAGGAGAAATATCGTCAATTCCGCCAGTGGCAGCAACAGCCGTTTGAATACCATGACAGTCATGATCATCACGGGTGTTGTAATTGTGGCGCCGAGAGTGAGAATAACTACTGCCCGCGTTGCGGCCAGAAGGCCGTCTATGGCCCCATTACTTGGCATAGTGTGTGGCAGGGTATCTTGGATGTATGGGGCGTGGGCACGCGGTCGTTGCCCTACACACTGTGGCAGCTGCTGTGGCGCCCCGGTTATCTGATCCGTGATTACATCAGCGGCAAGCGCCAAGTGAGTTTCCCACCAGTCAAGATGCTGGTTGTCATGGCTGTACTAGTGGTGCTGGTCTATGGCTTGCTGGGGATTGATTTTGAGGCTACAGTCGATGAAGATGCGGGCAAAAATGCGGTACAGGACTTTCTGCTGGGCGACTTTTATAACTGGATGGGAAACCACATCCACTGGGCTGTGCTCATGGGCTTCTCGTTGTTTATCGTGCCAGTGTGGTTCCTGTTCCGCTCGGCACCGCGCTTGCCTCGCCACACTTTGCCCCAGGGCTTCTTTATCCAGGTATTTATCGGGGTGCAGTTCTTGCTGTATATGTTGATTGTGACGCTGGTGTTCTACCTGATTCCTCCGTTGTCGGGCAGTGGAGATGAGGCGGCTGGTTTCATGGTCATGCTTGTGCTGCCGCTCATGCTGTGGTGTGACTACAAGCAGCTGTTCGGCTACGGCTGGTGGGGGACGCTGTGGCGTATCGTGGCCTCGGTCTTCCTGGCCATAGCTGTGACCAAGGTGCTGGTTCATGTCGGCGGTTTGTGCTATTGTCTTTTTGTGGGAGATAGGTCCTTGGGGTTCAAATATCTGGTGGGGACTGTTGACCATTCGGCGTTGTTGTGGGTGTTGCTGGAGGTTGTCTTGCTGATTAACGCTAAGCCCTGGCGTGAAGGCATAGCCTGGTCCAAGATACTGCTGCGCCCGCTGTTGGCTGTGGCAGCCCTGTCGTTGACGACGGCCGCGTGTGGACATTTTGGTGCCGAAAATTCGTTGATCAATATGATCGACTCAATGCAGACGATGTTTCTGCCGGATTGATACCGGCTGATGCTTGCCCGGCAGGTCTATAACAAGAGGCGCGCCCTCCCGTTGGTCGGGAAGGGCGCGTCGTCTGTGTCTTGTGTAGTGTAACTGTCGTGTGCGCACACGGCAGTTTGTGCCATGACGATGTCTTCTTATTTCTTCTTGCGGTTGCCGTAGCGCTGCATGAACTTGTCCACGCGACCTGCGGTGTCGACGAGCTTCTGCTTACCGGTGAAGAACGGGTGTGAGGTGTTGGTAATCTCAAGCTTCACCAGGGGATAGGTGGTGCCGTCAATCTCAATGGTCTCCTTGGTGTTCACCGTGCTGCGGGTGATGAAGACCTCCTCATTAGACATGTCCTTGAAAGCAACCTCGCGATAGTTGCTGGGATGGATATCCTTCTTCATTGTTTCGATATATCTTTAAATGTTAAACTTACAATATTTTGGCGGTGGTAAACGCCTATTTTTTGTAATGGCGTGCAAAGGTACAACCATTTTTTGAACTGGAAAAACTTTTTCTCTCTTTTTTTTGATTATCAGTGGTTTTTCCAGAATGAAGGGGTGAAGATGACTAGGACGGTGAAGATCTCAAGACGTCCCATCAGCATCAGGAGCGATAGAATCCACTTGACCATGGCTGGCAGGATGCTCCACGACATGGTGGGCCCGATTTCCAATCCCAAAGTGGGACCCACGTTGCTGCCGCAACTCAAGGCGATGGTAAAGGAGTTGGTGCTGTCCACGCCAGCAAGAATCATGATGAAGTAGGCGGTAAAGCACAGGGTGATGTAGGCAAGGAAGAATGCCAGCAGCGTGATTTGCCCTGACGTGTGCACAGTCGAGTCATTGACCTTGAGGGGCAGCAGTGCCTTGGGATGCAGCATGTGGCGAATCTCGTTGCGCAGGATTTTCAATGCGATGACTCCGCGGGCGCACTTGAATCCACTAGCCGTGCTCCCAGCACATCCACCAAAAAACATGCACAAGCTCAGAATTACCCATGTGATGTGGTGCCACTGGGCAGCGTCCTCGTTAAACATTCCGGTGGTGGTCAGGAACGACACGACCTGGAACAAGGCAACGCGGATGGCGTCGGCGATATCATAGTTGTTGTACCGCAGCAGGAAAAAGACGATGAGGACGGTGGATGTTAGGGCCAGCGCTCCATAGAGACGGACCTCGGCATTCTTGAGCAATTGTTTGACCTTGCCCTTGAACAACGCTGCATAGAGCAAGGCGAAACTCATACCCGAGAGGAACATGAATACGATGGCGGTGTAATCGATGGCAGCATTGTTGAAGTAGCCCGTGCTGGCGTCATGAGTGGCAAAGCCCCCGGTGGCAGTGATTGTCATGGCATAGTTGATGGCGTCAAACGGGCCCATGCCGAAGACGAAGAACAGTGCGGCACAAACAGCGGTCAGCAGCAGATAAATGCCCCACAATGCCTTGGCGCTGGTCGTCAATCGGGGATGCATCTTGCTCTTGATGGGGCCAGTCGCTTCGGCGGCAAAGACCTTGACCGAACCGCCGACAAAGGACGGGATAATGGCGATGGTGAAAAACACGATACCCAAACCGCCTATCCATTGTGTCAATGAACGCCAGAAGAGCAGGCCGTGAGGCAGGCCTTCCACCTTGTCGATGCATGTCGCTCCTGTCGTCGTCAGTCCTGACATGGTCTCAAAAAAGGCGTCAGTAGCATTGTCGATATATCCGCCGATGAGAAACGGCAGCATCCCGAATAGCGCAAAGGCTATCCATACGACCGTAACCAGCAGATAGGCGTCACGGCGACTCAATGCACTATCGGCATGGCGTCCAAGCAGGAGTCTCAGTCCCGTTCCAACTAGTGTGGTGAGGGCGATTGTCACGGCAAAAGGCATGATGTCGCTCTCCTGGTAGCACAGGGCCAAGATGAGGCTCAGCATCATGAATGCTGCTTCGATCCAGAGCAATGTGCCTAGAATTTTGAATATCAATCGGCTATTGAACATGATAGTGCTCAGATGAAATACTTTTCAATGCGGCTGATTTCCGTTCCGTGGCAAAAGACAACCACGATATCGCCTGGCTCAATCAGTGTGTTGCCGTTCACGAGTAAGCCCTTGCCGCCGCGGACGATGCCACCCAACTCGGCTTCGACAGGGAAGTCAAGGTCACGCACCCGCTTGCGGGTAATGCGTGAACCGGAATGGGCTGTGAATTCTGCTACGTCGGCATTGACGGTCAGCAGGTTGCGCATGTTGCGGACGTCCCCGTTGAGTAGCAGTTGGTAGATGTGGCTGGCAGTGAGGGCCTGCTTGTTGATGATGGTCCCGATATCGACATTGCCGGCGATGTCCATGTAGTCCATGTTTTCGATCATGGCAATGGTCTTGCTCACGCCGAGTTGCTTGGCGGTGAGACATGCCAGGATGTTGGCCTCGGCGTTTCCGGTTAATGCGATAAAGGCCTGTGCGCTCTTGATGTTTTCTTCCAGCAAGTTGGCCACCGAGCGTCCGTCGGCATTGATAATCATCACACGGTCGGTATCCACCAGTTCGATGAGCTCCTCGCAGCGATGAGTGTCGGTCTCAAATATCTTGGCACGCATTCCGCTGGGTAGCATGTTAGCGACCCTGACAGCCGTCTTGCCTCCACCCACGATGATAATGTTCTTTACATCGGGATAATGGCTCTTGCCCATGATGCTTTTCATGTTGGGCACATATTCCTTGGTAGTCATGAAATAGGCGTAATCCCCCTCAATAAGCATGTCGTTGCCTGTGGGGATGATGGTTGCCGTGTCGCGCTTGATGGCGACAACATGATAGGGCGAATCGGGCTTGAAGATGTCCTTGAACGCCTGGTTGAGGATTTCGCAGCCGTTCCTGACCTTGATGCCCAACAGGGTGAGTAAGCCGCCATGTACTTCCCACCGCTGGCGGGCCCAGGTCGTCTGCAGTCCATTCACGATGTCGTTTGCTGCCAGTTGGTCAGGGTAGATGATTGACGAGATGCCTGCAGCCTTAAATGAGTTGACAATCTGCGAGTCGGTGAACTCGGCGTTTTCGACCTTGGCTACTGTTTGGCGGGCCCCCATCGATTTGGCCAGTACACACAGGCTCAGGTTCAGGTTCTCGTCACGGGTCACGGCGATGAAGAGGTCGGCATTCTTCACGCCGGCTTCATTGAGCGATTTGATAGGGGAGTTGGAAGAGGCGTGTATGGTCATCAGGTCACAATCGGCCTGGATGCGCTCCAGTTTTTCCTCGTCGTCATCAATGATGACAATATCCTGCCTGATTTTAGAAAACAGGTCAGCAAGATGGGCCCCTATGGCTCCTGCGCCTACGATAATGACTTTCATTTGCTTGAATTTAGGTTAGCTCGATAATCTGTAATGCGCGCATTTGTGCGACTTCTCTCTGGCAAAGGTAAAGATATTTTTTATCTTGCAATACAATGTCTCGTTTTTTCATATACCGTAACACTTATTTTATTTTTATCGGTATGGATGATGGCGACTTTTGTATGTTGTATTGGTGAGTTGTAGATAAATAAATGGGCTTCAAGGGTTGTATAAGAAAAAAAAATACTATTTTTGCAGGTCAATTTGTTATATAGAAATACTACGTAGATACAATATGGGCCTATTTGGCAATTTATTCAAAAGTAAGAGAGAGCAGGTAAAGCTCTTTTATAATACCGACATCCATTGCCACATCCTGCCGGGTGTGGATCACGGGTCACGGTCAATAGAGGACTCATTGGAAATGCTGCAGGCAGAGCAGGAAATGGGTATCAGCAACATTATCCTTACGTCTCATGTGACGGCAGTGACTTTTGAGAACACGCGTGAGAGTCTGATGGATGCTTTCCTCAAGCTCCAGGACGCGGTTACCGACGCCGGTCTTGACATCAAGCTTCACTTGAGCGCCGAGTATCGCATGGATGAGTACTTTGACAAGGAATATGCAGCCGACCACCTGCTGCCATTCCCTGACAAGTACATCCTTCTGGAGAATTCTTTCCAACAAGAACTGATGAACCTTGACGAATTGCTGTTTGACATGCAGGTGAAGGGTTACAAGACGATTCTGGCGCATCCTGAACGTTATACCTATTACTCACGTCGCCGCAAACGCTATGAACAACTCCATAATGCTGGGGCGAGGTTCCAGGTCAATATCCTCTCGTTCACTGGATACTTTGGTGAGGAAGTGCGTGACAGTGCCCTGTGGTTTGCCAAGAATGGAATGATCGATTTCCTGGGCAGCGACATGCACAATGTGAAGCATGCCCACATCATCATGGACTACATCAATTCCAAGGAATGGCGCCGCCTGAGTCAGGAAATTATGCCGACTGTCAAGAATGACCTGATTGTCTGGTAACCTGACAATCAATTTAGAGAAGAATTAAACAAACCCTACGTTTGTGCTGTGAAGTCAAACGTAGGGTTTGTTATTTAGTTTTTCTCTTGCGTCTCGTATCATTGTGGAGTGTCGCGCTGTTCAAGGGGCAAGTCCTGCTGGATAACTTCACGGCACTGTGCACTCACTTGGGCGATGTCGTTACCGCCAGTGTGCTGGATGGGCTCATGGAAGGTAAGAGTGATGGTGCCAGGCGTTACATTGAAGGTGCTGCGTGGCATGACGCGATAGCTGCCATCGATGGTGATAGGCACGACTGGCAAGCCAAACTCCAGTGCGAGTTTGAAAGCACCGTTCTTGAACGGACCCATGAGGCCTGTATCGGTGCGGCGTCCCTCGGGGAATACCACAATTGACATGCCGCTGTGAAGCTTCTTTTTGGCTGCTGCCATCGTGTCGCGCAGGCCTTGGGTGGAGTGGGTGTCCACCATGATGTGTCCGGCCATACGACAGGCGGTGCCGATGATGGGAATGTTGGTGATGCCTTTGCGCATCATCCACTTGAAGTTATGTCCCAGGAAACCGTAGATGGAAAAGATATCGTATGCTCCCTGATGATTGGCAACAAATACATAACTTGTCTCGTGGTCAATGAGTTCGCGACCCACGACGCGAATGCGGACAAGGTGAAGCCAGCACCACACACGCGCCCACCACTTGGCAGGGAAATAGCCCCAGTAGTCCTGGTTGAACAGGCATCCTGCCATGGTGATCAAAGCGGTAATGATGCTGTAAATTAACATGATGGGTGCCACGATGCACCACTGGTATATCCTGTATAGATAGATCATTACTTGATAAGTCACTTTTTTAAAAACCTCACAAAGGTAGTGCATTTGTCGCTAAAATGCAAAAATATGGCAGAAGAGGACGGAAATACGACCCATATTTAACGCCATTTAATACAGGAACACCATGAAACTCAACGCCATCCCCGAATGTTTGGCGGGAATGGCGTTTTGAATGATAAATGATGTCGCGATAAGGCGATGTGATTACTCCTCGGTCTCCACTTCGGGGGCAATGAGCTTGTATCCCTTGCCGTGGATGTTGATGATCTCGATGCTGGGATCCTCTTTGAGTTTCTTGCGCAGCTTGGTGATATAGACATCCATTGAGCGGGCGTTGAAGTAGTTGTCGTCGATCCAGATGGTCTTCAATGCGAAGTTGCGCTCCAAGATCTCGTTGAGGTGGGCGCACAGCAGGCTCAGCAGTTCACTCTCCTTGGTGGTGAGGTTCTCACTGCGGTCATCGGTAAAGAGGACTTGGCGCTGGGTGTCGAAGGTGAATTTACCGATCTTATAAACGGTGACCTCTTTACCCTTCTTGCCCTTAACACGGCGCAGGATGGCCTCGATGCGCATCACGAGCTCCTCCATTGAGAAGGGCTTGGTGATGTAATCGTCGGCACCGATCTTGAAGCCCTCGAGGATATCCTCTTTCAGGGCCTTGGCGGTGAGGAAGATGATGGGCACGTCGCTGTTGACGGCACGGATTTCCTGTGCGAGCTGGTATCCGTCCTTTTTGGGCATCATCACGTCTAACAGGCAGATGTCATACTTGCCCTTGAGGAAGGCTTTGTAGCCAGCCTCACCATCGGCAAACAGTTCGGCCTTGAACCCCTTATCCTCAAGATACTCGCGGGTGAGGGTTCCCAGGTTCTCGTCATCTTCGCACAACAGAATTTTCAGCTTGTCTTCCATAATGTTTTTGTTTTAATTATTTGTATAGTGGTAATGTAATAATGAATTTCGATCCTTGGTTGACCTCGCTCTCGGCGCGGATCGAGCCGCCGAAGAGGTCTATCATCTTGTGGACGTAAGCCAGACCGAGGCCGAAACCCTTCACGTTGTGAAGGTTGCCGGTGGACACGCGGTAGAACTTCTCAAAGATTTTCTTCAGGTCTTCGCGTTTCATGCCGATGCCGTTGTCGGCGACAGTAATCTGGATATGGTCCTCATCGGGGTTGACCGTGGTGACGGTGAGCTCGGGTGGCACATCCTCGCGGCGGTACTTGACGGCATTGTCCAGCAGGTTGAAAATCACATTGGTGAAATGCATGCGGTCCACATTGATAATGGGATCCTCGGCGTCAAGGTTGGCGTTGATGTGGCCTCCATATTTCTCGACCTTCAGCTTGAAGGTGTTGATGACACTATAGATGTTGGCGTTGGCATCCTCTTCCTCAAGGCGCATGGTGGCGTTCTTGCGGTCAAAAAGCGAGAGTTGCAACACCTTCTCGACTTGGAAACGCAGGCGTTTGGTCTCGTCATTGATGACGCCCGACACGTGCTTGAGCATTTCAGGGCTCTTGCGCACACTGTCGTCGTTGAGCATCTGGGCTGCAATCGAGATGGACGAGATGGGTGTCTTGAACTCGTGCGTCATGTTGTTGATGAAGTCGTTCTTGATCTCGCTCAGTTTCTTCTGCTTGAAAGCTACCGAGATGGTGTAGAGGAACACGCCCAGCAACAGGAATGTGAAGGCAAGCGAGGGAACGAGGAACTTCACCGACGAGAAGATGTAGTCGCTCTTGTTGGGGAACGTGACACACAGGGTATTCTGTTTGCTCTTAGGGTCGTTAGGGAACAGCACCTGAGGATAAACATCCTGTTGTGACATAGGGGAGTAGCCGCTGGTCTTATACACCACGCCGTTAGAACGGTTCACGATGGCGAACTCAAAGGGCAGTGTCAGTCCGTTGAATTCGAGTTCCGACCTCAGGTAGCTTGCTACCGTGGCACTGTCGGCACGCTCCTGGATGGGGCGGTCGCTGGAATGGTTCAGGATGGTCAAGATGACCTCATAGAGCAAACTCTTCTGGTACAGGAATTGGCCCCTGAGGATTTCTTGCTTATGCTGGTAACTGTCGTTCAAGTCCTTCAACGTGTTGCGGTTGGCAGGACGCAAACTGGCGGGATCCTCGGTGTTGAGTGTCGTGTCGATGTTGGCCTCTTTACTTTCGCCGAAGGTAAAACTGTTCTCGCTGATGCCTGAATACATCTGCTCGGCTTCTGCCAGATCCTTGTCAAGGAAATACTTGGTCTCGTTCTGTTCCAGCATCGTCGAGACGCTGTAGAGACTGCGCATCACAATCTCGCTGAACTGGCTGTTGCGCATGGCGACCATCTTTTCCATATAGACGATCTGCATGGCGAGAAGGCCCAGCAGGGCTATCGCCATCACAACAGTCAATATCCATATCGTTGATCTCTTCATGAGATTATATTGGTCTATTCTAAATTCTTGTTTTTAACAATCAACGGCAAAATTAACACTTTATTGTGAAAAACCAAAATTTTCTTTCACTTTTTGCTGAAAAATTTAACGCCAAATGTTAAAACACCCACTTTCACCGCCAAATGGAACAACATGTAACTTTATCTCTGTTCTGTTTGTGCATTTGTGCAATCACCTCTAGTGAAAATAAATATGGGCGGCCCGTTGTGGGTCGCCCATATTATATAATGTAGA
>JAEEGI010004204.1_pt1 | contig 33851 bp, 29 predicted proteins | sample 8958751 | NCBI WGS metagenome assembly JAEEGI01 (sample SAMN16246545, study PRJNA631951) | gut metagenome | biome: gut microbiome; feature: rumen; material: KS-attached | host: Bos | place: Iran: Karaj | collected 2018-10
CCTGCTGGTATCCTGCAGCGTCCGTTCTTCGATCCTAAAGCCGACGATGCGTTCAACTATGGTGCCATCGGTGTGGTGATCGGTCATGAGATGACACATGGTTTTGATGACTCAGGTCGTCGTTTCGACAAGGATGGAAACATGAAGGACTGGTGGACTGAAGATGATGGAAAGAAATTTACAGAACGTACCGACAAATATGCTGATTTCTTCTCAGCCATCGATGTGCTGCCTGACCTGAAAGGTAATGGTCGTCTGACCTTGGGCGAGAACCTCGCCGATCATGGTGGTCTGCAGGTTGCTTTCGCTGCCTATCAGAACGCCACGAAGCGCCAACCTCTGGGCGAGATTGACGGATATACGGCCGATCAGCGTTTCTTCCTGGCTTATGCCGGTGTGTGGGCAGGTAATATCTCTGAGGCAGAGATCCGTAAACGTACGAAGAGCGATCCCCACTCACTGGGTCGCTGGCGTGTGAACGGTGCACTTCCTCATATCGGAGCCTGGTACAAGGCCTTTGGTGTCAAGGAGTCTCAAAAGATGTTTATTCCTGAGGAAAAACGCCTGCAATTGTGGTGATTCTGCCTTCAAACAGACAATAAAACGCTTAAAATGCCGTCGTAAATATAAATTTACGGCGGTTTTTTTTGGAGTTTTAAAACTTTTTATTACTTTTGCACCTAGCTATAAATTAAAACATCATTATGAACGACGATATTACTATCAACCCGGAAAAGACCAATCGTGGCATGCAAGAGTTGCAGCATCAGGAACTTTTTATGGAAAAGACGGATGATGTTCAGATGGAACAGCAGATGCGCATGCATGCGGCCCAGGGAGTCTGTTGCCCTCATTGTGGTTCGATAAATGAGTCTGGCGCCATGTTCTGTGCCTCATGCGGTAATCCGTTGGGAAAGATCATTTGTCCTAACTGTGGAGCGGAGCTCGATCCAGATGCCGACTTCTGTGAGACCTGCAGACACTATATCCGCAAGGATGTCTGTTCGTTCTGTGGCGCCCATCTGTCAGGCAATGAGGCTTTCTGTCCTGAGTGTGGTTGTCCGCGTGGTGGTATCGTCTGTCCCACTTGTCATACACTGAACGACTTCTCGTTCTGTAAGCAGTGTGGAACCCCACTGACAGAAGAGGCTCACATGCTGTTGGACCGTGTGAAGGAACTTCCCGAATATAAGGAGATGCAGAAGTTGGCCTCAGAGCTCCAGCAACTGGAACTGGCCCTTCCATATACTTCTGAGCGTGAACTGCTTCAAGACCAGCGAAATATAAAGTTGCGTGAACGTGTACTGACGCTGTTGGCTCAGGATCGCGGCATCAGCAATCCCAAGATTCCGGAGTCTGCCAACAAACGTATGAGCAAGGAGGAGTATGACGCCAAGAAGAAAGACCGTCTCGAGAAGATAGCAGATATCCTCGAGAAGATGGCTCAGGTGCCACAATCCAAACCAGCACAGGTGCGCAACTATGCTATGGCCTGTCGTCCTCGTGGTGTCCGTCTGGCCTGGGAGTGTAATTTCAAGCATGCGCTCCATTCCAGTCCCTGCGGTTGTGCCAAGCCTCAGATGGGTGGCAAGTGGGTCATTTTGGGAAAGAATTCAAAAAAAGAAATTAAAGACGATAAATAAATGAGTACTGAAAGAACTTTCAGACCTGATGCAGGAGGTAACGCTGACAAGACCATGCGACCAGCATCTATTGATCAGACCATGCGACCGGCGTCTGTTGATCAGACCATACGACCGGCATCTGTTGATCAGACGATACGTGGCTCTGCCAACAGCATGATGTCGGATGATGCCGATAGCAAGGATAATTACTTCATGCTTAAGGGGGAGGGCTATCGTAATGTCCAGTCGTTGAGCGACAGTTCTGGAGAGGCACAGGTGTTCCTCGTGGAGAAAGACGGTCAGAAATACGTGCTGAAGATCTATTATCCGAACTTTGATGTCAACAAGAAGATACTGCAGAGCGTTTATAACTTTGACTTTGAGATGATCGTCAAGGTCTATGACTTCGGTAAGACCTATGTCGATGGTAAGCATCGCTACTACGAACTGATGGAGTATCTGCAGGGCGGAACTCTCGCTGACTATCATCTGAACGGTGATATGGACAAGTTCAGGAGAATAGCCCTGCAGGGTGCGGCTGCACTGGCCTATTGCCATCTGTGTAATATCCTTCATAAAGATGTCAAGCCAAGCAACTTGTTTTTCAGAGACAAGGAACATACGGAACTCGTCCTGGGTGACTTTGGCATCTCAAGTATCCTCGACCACGACGGCAAGGCACATAAGACCACCCAGGCCCGCACACCAATCTATGCAGCTCCGGAGATGTACACTGATGTGATCGACGGTGTGGTGGAGGTGATGCCGGCAGCCGACTACTACTCATTGGGTATCTGTCTGATGGCCTTGTGGCTGGGTGAGTCACCGATGAGTACCAATGAAAGGGTGATGATGCGTCAGAAGAACGAAGGTCGTCTTCCGCATATTCAGGAACTCCCTGAGCGTGTCAGGATGATTGTGCAGGGACTGACAGTCGTCAATCCGGCAAACCGCTGGGGCTATGAACAGGTAGAGGAGTGGTTCAAGGGTGGAAGTCCGAAGGTTGACCTCTCGTCTCCGTTCTTGAAATACAAGAGTTTCATCGTCGATCCTGACAGGAACCTGGTGGCCGACAATATCCACGAACTGATACCGTTGCTTCTCGACAATGAGAAACTCGCCATCGGCTATCTCTATAACGGCAGGATCAGCCAGTGGCTTGAGTCGTGTGGAAACCAGAAGTTAAGCACCATCGTGAAGGATATCGTTGTCAACCGTTATCCTGTCGATCAGCGGGCAGGTCTGATAGCTTCCGTCTATGCGATGGAGCCAACATATCCCTATAAGGATGTCAGAGGCAATCTCTGCGATGATATCCATAGTGTGGCTATCTCCCTGCTGAGTTATCAGAAAGAATACGGTATGCTGCTGTCGAATGCTAACGACAGTCTGTTCCTCTATATTGAGTCGCATACAAAGTGTAATATAGATCGTCTGCGTTCTTATTTTAAGAAGTCGGAGAATTACGATCCGCATGTATCTATCATGAGGTTGGTCTTTGAGATCGACCCAGAGATACCGTTTGTCTCCCGTTATCCTTCTTCCACCTTGAAGGAGATTGTCAGGACGTTCGGAAGAGAAAAACTGTCGGTTGACGACTGGCATAGTCTGACCGATGGACGATTGCTGTCGTGGATGTACAGTCATGAAGACCGGATGGCCTGTGAGAGCATGCGTATCCTGACGCAGGGACAGACTTACTCAGAGACGTTGGCCTATAAGGTGCTGTATAATCTGGACCGTGAGGCAGCCTACGATTTGAAGAATGCTTTCACCCCCATGCAGATCGGCGAGATGCTGAACAACCGTCTGAAGAGTGTAGAACATCTGAACGAACAGGATTTCAAGGAGGCCGTGGATGATCTGACCGATCTGAATGGCCGGTTCTTCTATTATGCGCAGCTTCATGGCTGGACCGAACTGCTGAACGAATATGTCCGTTGCTTCGATATGAAGAGTGAGGAGAACCGTGAGCGCCTGGGTATCTATGATGCAAAGACGGCAACTTATCGTTTCTGTCGTATCTTAAGTGTGACGCCCACCTATCTGCTGCCTGATGGTACCGAACTGACTGACGGACGAAAGGTCGATGAGTGTCATTTCACTCAGATCCGTGCAGAGATCAGAAACGGCTCTTTCCCCCAGTGGATGGCTGCCTTCTTCCATGAAGACCCGAATGCCGACTTCTCTGAGACCTATGCCTATGAGAACACGCTCGTGGAGTGGTTGGCTGCCATCGGCAAGATCGATTCTTCCTATACCTACTTCAAGCGCTTCGTGGATGCCCGTGAGGAGACGCTCAACCGTGTGAATGCTGTTCGTAGCAACTGGGGCAAGGCCAAGCGTCGTGAGAACTTCTGGCGGATGGCTTTCTATGCCTTGTGCGGATTGTGGATCCTACTGGTACTGCTGATAGGTGTCAATGATCGTACTTATCTGCTGAACCACACCTTCCTCTCCATCGGTCTGCCTCTTGGTGGTATGACGGCAGTGATTGTCGCTACGCGTGCCTATTTCAGGGGTTACGACGTCATGTTCTCTGGTCTTTGGGGACTGTTGGGTGCGTTGTCGTCGTTTATCCCTATTATTATATTAAGGTATTTCAATCAGTCACATCCCTCGCTCTTTAACATCATCATCATCGTGATAACGCTGGTGTATATGCTGATTTGTCACCTGACGGATTTCAGGGGCGACCAGAAAGCCGATAGCAAACTGATTTCGGAAGTGCTGGAGAACGACGTGAAATCTACGTTGCTCGAGCCTTTATATTATACGTTCAAGACGAAGTCGTATAAGTTTAACGGTTCGAAGTTCGGCTTGTTGAATGATGTGACCGACCAGGTGCGGTCTATCAGTGGTGAGAGTGTGCTCCACTATATCCTGTGGACGTTACTGGCCTTGATATTTGTGCTCGACTTTATAGTCTTCAGTCCTAGTCTGATGAATGTCAGCAATCCGAATACGGGTACGCTGAATCCTTCTGAGGTGATGAAGCAGATACAGAAAGATGTAGAATAAATGGTTTGCGAGAATTGTCATAAAGAAAACCGGAATATTGCGAAGTTCTGCAAGTGGTGCGGCCAGCCTATATCAGCAAACGACATGCTGGATAAGCTGGTGGGGCTTGACGAGGTGAAACGTCAGCTGAAGACCATCGTGGATACCTATACCTTCCTCAGATCCAGGAAGGACATTGCCAACGTGCGCATCTCTGTGAATGCCATCGTGATAGGTGAGACCGGTACGGGTAAGACCACTCTTGCCGAGATTCTTCGCGACTATTTCTATAAGCACAGGATTATCGAGAAACCGAAACTGACCATCGTCGATGCGGTCGATTATCAGCGGTTTGTGGATAAGTGGGATGATAACATCAAGAAGGCCAAGAACGGTATCCTCTTCTTTGATAATGTCCAGAAGCTTCTGCCCGACAAGTATTCTAATCAGGTGAATCCGTTGGATAAGTTGTTTGTCGAGATGGACAAGTGGGATGACAATCCTATTGTGATCATCTCTGGTCTGACAAAGGGTCTGGATGATTTCCTGGAGAGTAATCCGGCAGTGGCCAATCGTTTCAAATATACTTTCCGTCTGCCTACGCCAGGCTATTTGGAACTGACGGATATCTGTAAGATGAACCTGCGTACGAAGTATGGTGTCACCAAGTTCTCTGCTGAGGCAGAAAACCAACTGTTACGCTTCTTCAAATATCAGGTGAAGACCAAGGACGATACTTTCGGAAACGGTCATCTGGCCAACAAGACGGCAGAGGATATCTTCACCCATTTCATCAGTCGTGGTGCTGATGCCGAACAGGTGGAGAGAGAGGATATCAGAGGATATGTTCCTGAAGAACGGACCGTTGAGGATATTCTGAAGGACCTCGATAAGTTCATCGGCATGGATGAGGTGAAGAGTGCTGTGCGCGAGATAGCCTATGCTGTTCAGAACAGTATCCAGCGTGCAGAACGTGGACTGGGTGAGCAGGAGAAGATGGCCATGCACATCATCCTGACGGGTAACCCGGGTACAGGCAAGACCACCATCGCCCGTAAGTTGGGTGAGATTCTGGCTGCTGTCGGCTACCTCGACAGTGGACATGTGGTTGAGGTCGATCGTGCCAAGATGGTGAGTCCCTATCAGGGAGAGACTCCGAAGATTGTCGATCGGTTGTGTGACAAGGCGAAAGGGGGTATCCTCTTCGTTGACGAGGCTTACACCCTGGCACCGTTGAGTGCTTCAGGCGAACGTGACAACCAAGGTGCCCAGGCACTGGAGAAACTGATGAAGCGTATGGAGGACGACCGGGGCAAGTTTGTGGTCATCGCAGCAGGCTATCGCACGGAGATGGAGAATCTCTTCCGCATCAATCCCGGTTTCCGTAGCCGTTTCAATTATTTCCTCGATATCAAGGACTACTCTCCGGAACAGTTATATCAGATTATGCTCGTCTTTGCCAAAGAGAAGAAGTATATCTTCTCGCCCGAGGCTGAGACGCTGGCCAAGAAGATGATCGAGGGACTATACAACTCCCGTGACAAGGACTTCGCCAATGGTCGTACGATGCGCACCCTGTTCGATAAGATCTGTAAGAAACAGGCCCAGCGCTTGCAGCAGGAGAGCATCTCTTCCATGACCAACGAGGAACTGATGACGATCGCAGAGGCTGATATCCCATACGAGGCACCGCAGTCTGTCGATATCTCTGAATGTCTGAAACAGTTGGACGGTCTGGTAGGCCTGGATGCTGTGAAGAAAGAGATATCCAACCTGGCGGCATTCCTCAATCTGCAGATCAAACGTGGAGAGACCAACACCTTCCAGGGTAAACATTATGTGTTTACGGGTAATCCCGGTACGGGTAAGACCACTGTGGCACGTATCATGGCTGATATCTTCAAGACCCTTGGCATCGTGGCTCGTGGCCAACTGGTAGAGGCAGACCGCTCTAAGCTGGTGGCAGGCTACTCCGGACAGACAGCTATCAAGACCAATCAACTGGTAGATCAGGCGATGGGCGGCGTGTTGTTCATCGACGAGGCTTATACACTCAAGTCGAATGACGGCGACTCCTTTGGGGCCGAGGCTATCGACACCCTCCTGAAACGTCTTGAGGATGATCGTGGTAAGTTTATCTGTATCGTCGCAGGCTATACCGACCAGATGCACGACTTCATCGATTCTAACCCGGGTTTGAAGAGTCGCTTCACACAGACGATACATTTCGACGACTATACACCTGATGAACTGACACAGATATTCCTGAATCTGGCCAGCAAGAAAGACTTCACCATTGATGACACGACACGTGCTGCCATCCATCGTCAGTTTGAACAACTTTACCTGCGTCGCGATAAGAACTTCGGTAACGCCCGTGAGGCTCGTCGGGTCTTCGATGAGGCTGTAGAGCGCCAGAGTCAGCGACTCGTGAAACTGATGAACGATCCCGGTTTCCAGGAGAAGGATATGTTCGCTCTGACACAGGATGACCTGCCGATGGCACAGAACGAGGCTGCTCGTCCCCTCGATGAGGTACTTAACGAACTGGATGAGTTCGTTGGTATGCGTACAGTGAAGAACTCTATCCGTCGTCTGGCAGTCCAGAGCATGTTCATGAAACAGCGTGCAGCCATGGGTGCAGGCAAGGTGCAGCAGATGGCGATGAACTTTATACTGACGGGTAACCCAGGAACGGGTAAGACGACCATCTCGCGTAAGATGGGTGAGATCCTTCAGGCCATGGAGATTCTGCCAACCTCGCGCGTGATGGAGGTCAGTCGTGCTACGTTGGTCGGAAAGTATATGGGTGAGACGCCAAAGATTGTCAACAACGTCTGCGACAAGGCCATTGGTGGCATCCTATTTATCGATGAGGCTTACACGTTGAGCGAAGGTGGCGACCAGTATGGCAAAGAGGCCATCGACACCCTCATGAAGCGTATGGAAGACGATCGTGGTAAGTTCGTGGTGATAGCAGCCGGCTATAAGGATAAGATGGAGACCTTCCTCCAGATGAATCCTGGTCTTGCCAGCAGGTTCACCCACAAACTGCATATCGACGACTATAATGAAGACGAGCTGTTGGCTATCTTTAAGACCATGGCTCATAAAGAACAATACACCTTGTCACCCACGGCAGAGTTCAAGGCGCTCGATACCATCTATAAGATGGTGCTGTCAAAGGACGACTCGTGGGGTAATGCCCGTGAGATGCGTAACCTGCTCGATGCTACCATCCAGAAACTGTCGATCCGTGTATCGCAGATGCCTCCGGATCAGGTGACGAAGGAAACTTATCAGTTGATATTACCAGAAGATATATAAGAGATGATTATTTGTCCTACATGTAGAGAAGAGATCGACGACGATTCACGTTACTGCGACCAGTGCGGACAGGCCTTGCTGTTCTGTCAGCAGTGTGGCCGTGTAGGGGTAGGGCGTCGTTGCACCCATTGTGGCGGACTGATGGTGGATCATGGTGGTAAGAGCCGTGACTCCATCACCTCCAGCGGTTCTTCTATTACAGGCTATGCTTCCTATCATTCTATTGTTGACGGAGTCTCTCAGCCTGGCAGCATGAGTATGCCGGTGATGACGCTGTCCAACGACAGTCTGAACATCAGGATTGTGGCGATGAATGGTGCTATCATCGGACGGCGCCAGGGGCCCTATACCCAGTTCTTTGAGAAGCAGGCTTATGTCTCAGGTGTCCATGCCCAGCTGAAGTTTAATCCGCATGTAGGCTGGTGTGTCACCGACAAACATTCTTCGAATGGTACGAAGCTGAATCAGCGCCCGGTTCAGCCCGACGTCGAGATGACATTGAAGAATGGTGATATCCTCACCCTCGCCAATGTCAGTCTCCAAGTAAACATCAGATAACACATGATTAGATTAGAAATAACGTCCACCAGCCAGGTTGGCTGTGTAAGAAGCCAGAACGAGGATATGGTACTGGTCGATACTCATTTTATTCGTAACAGTGAGTTCTCGACACAGGCATCGCTGAATCATAACGACAGGTACCTGGTGGCAGTGGCCGATGGCATGGGTGGTCATAACAGGGGCGATGTCGCCAGCAACGACGTGCTCCGCAACCTGCAGTACTATTTCTCTGATATCCCCGAGAAACTGAATGCGGGCGACTTCAACGAGGTGATGGTCGAGTGGCTCGACTCCATCAATAACTTCGTGGCTTCCAAGGGACGTGCCGACGAACAGTTCAAGGGCATGGGTACCACACTCGTAGGACTGGCCTATTACTATGGTGACTTCTATTCGATGAACTGTGGTGACAGCCGACTGTATCGTTTCCGTCAGGGTGAACTGACTCAGTTGACCACCGACCACTCCCTGAATAATATGCTTGGCTCTGAGAAACATACCAATATCATCACCAACTGTATAGGCGGTGGCTGTAACTCCTCCTATATGGATCTGGTACGGATTTCGGATATATGGCCCGATGATGTCTTCCTGCTCTGTAGCGACGGTCTCACAGACATGCTTCCCGATCAGAAGATAGCCCGGCTGTTGAATGACGGTGCTGATGCTATGGCGCTTGGTGATGCAGCCGTAGAGGCAGGAGGATTGGATAATGTATCCTGCTGTGTAATAACGATTAAATAACTTCAAGAAGAAATGCCATTAAGACTTCCCGACAGGTTACCTGCCATTGAATTGTTGAAGAATGAGAACATCTTCGTGATGGACAACTCCAGGGCTCACACCCAGGATATCCGTCCTTTGAAGATTGTCATTCTGAACCTGATGCCCCTGAAGATCACGACAGAGACAGACCTAATCCGTTTGCTCTCCAACACACCGTTGCAGTTGGAGGTCAGCTTCATGAAACTCCGTAGTCATACATCCAAGAATACGCCCATCGAACACATGATGATGTTCTACCGCGACTTTGAGTCGATGCGTAACGAGAAGTTCGATGGTATGATTATCACAGGTGCACCAGTGGAGACCCTCGACTTCGAAGAGGTCACTTACTGGGACGAGATTACCAGTATCTTTGCATGGGCCCGTACCCATGTCACGAGCACCATGTATATCTGTTGGGCTGCCCAGGCAGGCCTGTTCTATCATTACGGCATACCTAAGTACCCGTTGCCCAAGAAGATGTTCGGCATCTTCCCGCAGGTGCCTCTGGATACCGCTCTGCCTATCTTCCGTGGTTTCGACGACGAGTTCATGATGCCTCATAGCCGGCATACCGAGATTCATCGTGAAGATATCCTGGCTAATCCCGACTTGTCGCTGATTGCTGAGTCGCCCGATTGTGGCGTCAGCATGGTGATGGCCAGGGGTGGTCGTGAGTTCTTCATCACGGGCCATCTGGAGTATGCGCCCAACACGCTTGATACGGAGTACCGGCGTGATAAGGGCATCCGTGACGATGTGGAGATGCCTAAGAACTACTATCGTGATAATAATCCCGATAATCCCCCTCTGGTGACATGGCGTGCCCATGCCAACCTGCTCTATTCGAACTGGATCAACTATTATGTTTACCAGGAGACTCCGTTTAACATCGACGACATTAAATAGACTATAGTAGAATTGACCCCATTAGAACTGTTAGCTCCTGCCAAGAATCTGGCCTGTGGCCTTGCTGCCATAGACCACGGGGCTGATGCTGTCTATATGGGGGCTCCGCGCTTCGGGGCCAGGGCTTCAGCTGGTAACAGTCTGGAGGATATCCGTCAGTTGTGTCAATATGCCCACCGCTTCCGGGCGAGGGTGTTTGTCACGTTGAACACCATCATCTATGATGATGAACTGGAGGATGTCAGTCGTTTGCTCGACGAACTGGCCGACACAGGTGTGGATGCCATCCTCGTACAGGACATGGCTGTCCTGCAGTTGATGGCAGAGCGTCAACAGGCAGGCCATCCCTTGCCTTTTGCCATCCATGCCTCTACTCAGACCGATAACCGTACGTCAGAAAAGGTTCGTTGGTTACAACGTCTGGGTTTTTCTCGTGCTGTCTTGGCTCGTGAGTTGTCTGCAGGAGAGATTGCGCAGATTCATCACGATGTGCCCGGTATCGAGCTCGAGGTGTTTGTCCACGGGGCTTTATGTGTGAGCTACTCCGGTGTGTGCTATGCTTCCCAGCATGGTTTCCATCGTAGTGCTAATAGAGGAGAGTGCGCCCAGTTTTGCCGGATGCGCTTTTCCTTGCTCAACGCCGAGGGTTGGGAGGTGGAGCCTGAGCGCTACCTGCTGTCATTGAAGGATCTGAACCTGAGTTCCGACCTTCGACAGTTGGTAGAGGCTGGAGCCACCTCCTTTAAAATCGAGGGTCGGCTTAAGGATGTGGCTTATGTCAAGAATGTGACGGCAGCCTACAGCGAACTGCTGAATGCGATAGTCCGTGAACACCCTGACCGTTATTGCAGGGCTTCCGACGGTCATTGTGAATATACGTTCAAACCCGATTTGAACCGTACGTTCAATCGGGGCTACACCACGTATTTCGTCAATGGTCGTCAACCGGGCATCGCCTCTTTCGATACGCCCAAGGCGGTAGGTGAGTTTGTGGGAACGGTGAAGGAGATACGGCGCGACTCTTTTAATGTGGCAGGTGTCCGTAGCTTCGTCAATGGCGATGGCCTCTGTTTCCTCAACCAGGATCATCAGTTTGAAGGTCTTCGTGCCAACAGGGTGGAGGGCAATCGTATCTATCCTTATAAGATGCCTGTGGGTTTGCGCCCGGGCATGTCGCTCTATCGCAGCAGCGATCAGGAGTTCGAAAGAGTCTTGTCTAAGTCCAGTGCTGTTCGCCGGTTGCCAGTCAGTCTTTCTCTCTCTACCATCGATGATGGCTTCCGGTTGTCTGCTTCCTGTCAGTCGCGGGTGGTCAGTTGTCATTTCGCGTTTGAACATCAGCAGGCTCAGAAACCGCCACATGAGAATATCCGTCGCCAACTCTCCAAGTGGGGCGACACGATCTATGCTTGTACGTCTGTTGACATCCCCGACGATTTCTCTTTCTTCATCCCAAACAGCATGCTCTCTGAGATGCGTCGTCAGGTGGCAGAAGCCTTGGAGCAGTCTCCTGTGCCAGTGTCTCATCAACCGGCTCAGATCCATCTGGAGGCTGGTCCCGCAGTCCCTCGCTACGACCATCCTTATCTCCATAACATCGCGAATCATTTGGCCAGCGAGTTCTATGGCGTTGATGGCTTGACGGCTTATGAGTTGAAGGGTGGGGAAGGACCTCTGATGCAGTGTCGCCATTGCATCCGTTATAGTCTCGGCTATTGTGTGAAACGGGGTGGTCGTCAACCAGAATGGCGTGAACCTCTCTTTCTGCGACTGGGAGATGGTCGTCGTTTCCGTCTGGAGTTTGATTGTAGGAATTGTCAGATGAATGTTTTTGGGGTTTGAGGTTTGAGATTTGAGATTTGAGATTTGAGATTTGAGATTTGAGGTTTATCATATGGCTGGTAGAAGATGGATGAGGGCACTGCTCTTGTCACTGTTCGCTATGTTCTATTCATTCCTCATGACATCCTGTTACAATCAGGGTCCTTTGACTTCCGATGCCTGGGATCTGACCAGTCAGCAGTTAGACTCCATCTCTTTCTATACCACTCATCACTATACCCAGAATTATAATTTCGTCGTGACGGGCGACTCTCTGGTTGTGGTGGCCCAACAGCCTGAGGATATGTCTGTCCCCGAAGTGGTGTCTTTGGAGATGCAGACGACAGAGGGAGAGATGCAGAAAGACTCCATCACGATCCATCGTCACGAACGGATTGTGGTGGCCGACATCAAGACGTTGCCTGCTGATACTATCGATTCTGTCTGGGTGAAGGTGGCGCGCGATCAGTTGACGTTCGGATGGGTCCACGAGAAAGAACTGTTGGCAAAGGTATCTCCCGACGATCCCATCAGTCAGTTCATCGATTTCTTCTCCGATGCCCATCTGTTGATATTCCTGGCTTTCGGTGTCATCGTGGTCGCTATCTATGGTGTCCGTTTCCTCCTGAAGCGTGGTTCCAAGATTGTGCATTTCAATGATATCCCCTCGTTCTATCCTACGGTGCTCTGTCTGCTCATCTCTGCGTCGGCAGTCCTCTATAGTTCCATCCAACTTTTTGGGGCAGAGACGTGGCGTCATTTCTATTATCATCCCTCGCTCAATCCGTTTGCCCTGCCGTTCTGGTTGGGACTCTTCGTGTCGTCTGTCTGGGCAATCATCATCGTGGCGATAGCCACGGTCGAGGATGTCACCCGTCATCTTCCTTTAGGCTCATCCATCCTCTATCTGGCTGGCTTGGCAGCGGTCTGCGCAGTCTGTTATGTAGTCTTCAGCATCACCACCTTATATTATATAGGTTATCCGCTACTGATAGCCTACTTTGTCTTTGCTGTCCGTCGCTTGTCTCTTCAAGAGACCATCTGAGTCCCCTCACACCATCATCAGTTCACTCATCACCATGTCACTCACAAACAGACCTTGTCTTGTGAGGTGCAATCGGTTGTCGGTACAGACTATCAGTTGGTCATCGATAAACCGTTGGGCGTTCTGCAGACAATACGTGCGGTGCTTTTCAGAAAGCGTCGTGAGGTCGAGTCCCTGTCGTGTTCTGAGGGCTACGGTGACCATATCATTATAGCGTGTGTCCTCGTCGAGTCGTTCTTCCTCATAACAAGGCCTTCCTTGTTCCATGGCTTCCATATATTGCTTGATGTCAGCCGTGTTCCAGCGCCTGCAGGCTTTCCCGTCATACGAGTGGGCAGCAGCCCCCAAGCCGATGTAGGGTGTCTGGTTCCAGTAGTTGCTATTGTGCCTGCTATGGCAATCTGGCTTGGCGAAATTCGAGATCTCATAGTGCTCATAGCCTGCAGTCTCCAGTTGGTCGATGAGCGTATAGTACATCTGTCGTTCCAGTTCCTCGTCGGGTAGTGATGCGTTCAGGGCATCATCCCTCATCACCATCCGGTGGAGTGGGGTACCTTCCTCAATCATCAGACAGTAGGCCGACAGATGTTCTGCTCCTAAGGCGAGGGCTTGGTCGATGTCCGATTTCCAGTCTGACATTGTCTCTCCGGGAAATCCGTACATCAGGTCGATGCTGATATTCTCGATGCCGGCCTTTCTCAGTCTGTCGAAGGCTGTCATCACCTGGTCTGCACTATGTCTGCGGTGCAAGAACTGCAGGCGCTCATCACTGAACGTCTGTACCCCCATGCTCACCCTGTTCACGGGCAGACTGCTCAGTTCCTGTGCGAAGCTCTCCGTCACATCGTCGGGATTCACTTCGATCGTCACCTCTGCATCCTTCTCCACCTTATTATATATATAGATGGTCTCAAACAGCTGATGCAACTGTTCCCCCGTCAACTGCGAAGGGGTTCCCCCACCCAAATAGATAGTCCCAAACCTCCAATCTCCAACCTCAAACCTCCAACCTCCAACCTCTCTGCACACTGCCTCCACATACCGTTGACGCAGTTCAACAGCTGTCGTCGAGTAAAAACCGCAGTAAATACAACGGCTTTTACAGAAAGGAATATGAATATATAAACCTGCCATTTCTCGTCTAAATCGCTACAAAGTTACGATGAAACGAGCGAAATACCAAATGCGCAAAGCACAGAAATACTAATTTTGCTTAATATTTAAAAGAAATCTTTGGTTGTTTGTGGGAAAATGTCTAATTTAGTGCCCACAAAATGAAATTATTCACCTAAAACTAAAAATGATATGAAAGTTTATCAGACAAACGAGATTAAGAACATTGCGCTGCTTGGCAGTGCGGGTAGCGGCAAGACGACTCTTGCCGAAAGTATGGTTTACGAGGCTGGCATCATCAAGCGCCGCGGCACCGTAGAGAGTAAGAACACCATGAGCGACTATTTCCCTGTTGAACAGGAATACGGCTACTCGGTGTTCTCTACTGTTTTTCATGTGGAGTGGAACAACAAGAAACTCAACATCATCGACTGTCCGGGTTCCGACGACTTCGTGGGTGGTGCCATCACAGCCCTCAACGTTACCGACCAGGCCGTGCTCCTCATCAATGGTCAGTATGGTCCTGAGGTAGGTACGATGAATGCCTTCCGTAACACAGAGAAACTGAAGAAGCCCGTCATCTTCCTGGTCAACCAGCTCGATCGCGACAACTGCGACTTCGACCAGATCCTCTCTCAGCTGAAAGAGGTCTATGGTCCTAACTGTGTGCCCGTTCAGTATCCTATCGCTACAGGTGCTGGCTTCAACAGCGTCATCGACGTGTTGCTGATGAAGAAGTACTCTTGGAAGCCCGAGGGTGGTGCTCCTATCATCGAGGATATTCCTGCCGATCAGTTGGAGAAGGCCAAGGAGTGGAAGGCTGCCCTTGTTGAGGCTGCTGCTGCTGGCGACGACACACTGATGGAGAAGTTCTTCGAGAGCGAGGACCTCAGTGAGGATGAGATGCGTGAGGGTATCCGCAAGGGTCTTGTCACCCGTTCTATCTTCCCCGTATTCTGTGTCTGCGCAGGTCGTGACATGGGTGTTCGTCGTCTGATGGAGTTCCTCGGCAATGTGGTACCTTTCGTCAGCGAGATGCCTGTCATCAAGAATGCTGCTGGTAAGGATGTGCCTGCCGATGCTTCTGCACCCACCTCTCTCTATTTCTTCAAGACCGGTGTTGAGCCCCATATCGGTGAGGTTCAGTATTTCAAGGTGATGAGCGGTGTCGTGAAGAGCGGCGACGACCTCACCAATGCCGATCGTGGTTCTAAGGAGCGCATGGGTACCCTTTATGCTTGTGCAGGTGCCAATCGTATCCAGGTCGATCAGTTGGTGGCTGGTGATATCGGCTGTACCGTGAAACTGAAGGATGTGAAGACCGGCAATACCCTCAATGGCAAGGACGTTGATAATAAGTTCAACTTCATCAAGTATCCTAACTCGAAGTTCTCTCGTGCCATCAAGGCCGTTAATGAGGCAGAGACCGAGAAGATGATGGCAGCCCTGCAGAAGATGCGTCAGGAAGATCCCACATGGGTTGTTGAACAGTCTAAGGAGCTTCGTCAGATCATCGTTCATGGTCAGGGAGAGTTCCACCTGCGTACCCTCAAGTGGCGTATGGAGAACAATGAGAAGATCCAGATTGAGTTCCAGGAGCCGAAGATTCCTTATCGTGAGACTATTACGAAGATGGCTCGTGCCGACTATCGTCATAAGAAACAGTCGGGTGGTGCAGGTCAGTTCGGTGAGGTACACCTGATTGTGGAGCCTTACACCGATGGTATGCCCGATCCTACCAGCTTCACCATCAACGGCCAGGAGTTCAAGATGAACATCAAGTCAAAGGAAGAGAAAGATCTGGAGTGGGGCGGTAAGCTCGTTTTCATCAACTCAGTGGTGGGTGGTGCCATCGATATGCGTTTCATGCCTGCTATCCTGAAGGGTGTGATGGAGCGTATGGAACAGGGTCCGTTGACTGGTTCTTATGCCCGCGACGTCCGTGTGATTGTCTATGATGGTAAGATGCACCCCGTTGACTCTAACGAGCTCTCATTCATGCTGGCAGCCCGTAACGCCTTCTCGGCAGCCTTCAAGGAGGCTGGTCCTAAGGTGCTCGAGCCAATCTACGATCTCGAGGTACTCGTTCCTGCCGACTACATGGGTGATGTGATGTCCGACCTTCAGGGCCGTCGTGCCATCATCATGGGTATGGACTCAGAGAGTGGTTACCAGAAGCTGACGGCAAAGATTCCTCTCAAGGAACTGGCCAGCTATTCAATCGCCCTCTCTTCACTGACCGGTGGTCGTGCATCGTTCACCACCAGCTTCTCAAGCTACGAACTGGTTCCGAACGACATCCAGCAGGCGCTCATCAAGGAGCACGAGGCAGAGATGAAGGAAGAAGATTAGTTCCCTCACTATCCAATAATAAAATCCGCGGGCATCACCTCGCGGATTTTTTTATCTTACCTCTCACCTCTTACTTCTCACCTCTTACTTCTCACCTCTTATCTCTAAATCCTCAATTAAAATTTTCAATTTTGTTAAATATTAAAAATCTATGGCTAAAATTTAACAAATACCTTTTGCGATTTTAAGATTTCTCTTATCTTTGCAACAGAATTGACAAACAACAATGAAGAAAAGTACCATTTGGATCATAGCAATCGTCATGGGCCTCTCATTCGTAGGGCTCCTCTACCTTCAGATATCTTACATCGAAGAGATGGCCAAGATGAAGAAGGAGCAGTTCGACGAGTCTGTGAACCGTAGCCTCTATCAGGCCTCTCGTAACCTTGAGATGAACGAGACGCTTCGCTATCTGGAGAAAGATGTCAAACAGACAGAACGTAAAGCCTTCCATCAAGACTCCCTGATGGTCGATGGTCTCGATGGCACCATCAAGCAGAGCCACCAGTATGCTGTGGCAGCCGACGATGGTACGGTCTATTCATCCTTCGAGCTGAAGACCTTTGCCATCAAACCGGCTAATGTGCCCAAGGCCATGATCCTCCGTACCGACAAGAACTCCATCTCAGAGGCTTCCAAGTCGCTCCAGGAGATTGTGCGTAACCGCTATGTCTATCAGAAGGCCCTCCTCGACGAGGTGGTCTATAACATCCTCTATACCGCCAGCGACAAACCCCTGAAGGAGCGTATCAACTTCAAACTGCTCGATCAGGATATCCGTGCCGAACTGATGAATAATGGTATCAATATCCCCTATCATTTCCGGGTAGAGACAGCCGATGGTCGAGAGGTCTATCGTTGTCCCGACTATACCGAGGAGGGGGAGGAGTACACCTATAGGAAAGAACTCTTCCGCAACGACCCCTCACCGAAGATGGGTGTGGTCAAGATCCATTTCCCCAACATGAACTCCTACATCTTCTCGAGTGTCAGGTTCATGATTCCCGCCGTGGTGTTCACGGTGGTGCTGCTCATCACATTCATTTTCACCATCGTTGTCATCTTCCGTCAGAAACGTTATAATGAGATCAAGAACGACTTCATCAATAACATGACGCACGAGTTGAAGACACCTATCTCCAGCATCTCACTGGCAGCCCAGATGTTAAGCGACACCTCAGTCGATAAGTCTCCCGCCCTGATGACTCATCTCGGTGGTGTCATCATCGATGAGTCCAAGCGTCTGCGCTTCCTCGTCGAGAAGGTGCTCCAGATGTCGATGTTCGACAGAAAGACTGCAACGTTTAAGAAGAAGGAGTTGGATCTCAATGAGTTACTCGAGAGCATCGCCAGTTCGTTCACCCTCCGTGTTGAGCATACAGGTGGTAAGATCTACACCGAGATCGAGGCTGTCGATTCAGCCCTCTTCGTCGATGAGGTCCATTTCCAGAATGCCATCACCAACCTGCTCGACAATGCTGTCAAATACCGCAAACCCGATCAGCCGATCGACATCTATATCCGTACCTGGAACGAGAAAGACCGTCTCTGTTTCTCTATCCGCGACACCGGTTTAGGCATCAAGAAGGAGAACGTCAGGAAGATCTTCGACAAGTTCTATCGTGTCCACACGGGCAATGTCCACGATGTCAAAGGCTTCGGCCTCGGTCTTGCCTACGTCAAGAAGATCATCACCCTCCACGATGGTGACATCAAGTGTGAGTCCGAACTAGGTAAAGGTACCACCTTCACCATCAGTCTGCCTATTTTTGAGGTGAGTGGTGAGAGGTGAGTGGTGAGAGGTAAGTGGTGAGAGGTAAGAGGTAAGAGGTGAGAGGTAAGTGGTGAGAGGTAAGAGGTGAGAGGTGAGTGGTAAGAGGTTAGAAATATATGAATGATTTTTATTATAGGAATTTGAATGTTTATCAGAAGTCGATGGAGTTAGTTGCTAATGTCTATAGACTTTCTAAGTACTTTCCTGATGAAGAGAAGTTTGGTCTCTCAAATCAGATACAGAGGGCTGTCATATCTGTACCGTCTAATATAGCTGAAGGTATGGGTAGATTCTCTAATAAAGAACGTGTCCACTTTTTGGAGATTGCGAATGGATCATTGATGGAAGTGATGTGTCAGTTAGAGGCAGCTCTGCTTTTGGGGTATATCTCCCAAGAACAGTTTGACAAACAGGAATTGTTTATTTCTGAAACAACAAAAATGTTAGTAGGATTAAGAAAGAATTTTGAAGATAAAAGTAAATTAGTATAAACCTGGTGACTCTGGTTGGAGTAGGGGTGTTACAGAGTAATCTCTCACCTCTCACCTCTTACCTCTCACCTCTAAAAAGAATCATTATGGACGACAAACTGAAAATTTTGCTTTGCGAGGACGATGAGAACCTCGGAATGCTGCTCCGTGAGTATCTACAGGCCAAAGGTTTCACCGCAGAACTCTGCGCCGATGGCGAGGCAGGCTTCAAGGCTTTCCTGAAGACCAAGTTCGATATCTGCGTCCTCGACGTGATGATGCCCAAGAAAGACGGCTTCACCCTGGCACAGGAAATCCGTTCAGCCAACACCGACGTACCCATTATCTTCCTGACAGCCAAGACCCTGAAGGAAGATATCCTCGAAGGTTTCAAGATTGGTGCCGACGACTATATCACCAAACCCTTCTCTATGGAAGAACTGGTGCTCCGCATCGAGGCCATCATACGTCGCACCAAGGGCAAGAAGAGCAAGGAATCGACCGTCTATCGCAGCGGTAAGTTCACGTTCGATACTCAGAAACAACTCCTCAGCTCCCCTGAGAAGCAGACGAAGCTCACCACCAAGGAGAACGAGCTGCTTGCCCTGCTCTGCAGCCATTCTAACGAGATCCTGCAGCGCGACTTTGCCCTGAAGACCATCTGGATCGACGACAACTACTTCAATGCCCGTTCGATGGATGTCTATATCACCAAGTTACGCAAGCACCTGAAGGCCGATCCGCAGATTGAGATTATCAATATCCATGGCAAGGGATACAAGCTCATCACCCCAGAGGAAGAATAACCCCATCGGAGTGGCGCTGGTAGCAGCTGGCGCCCTCCTCTTGGTCGTAGGCTATGTGCTCGGCTGGACGTCCAGTAATCTGGTACTTCTGGCCGGGCTCTTGCTCGTCATTGTCGGTGCTATTCTCCATGTCAGGTCCCTCAAAGCAGGCGAGAAGTATTAAATAATCTTAAAACTCGCTTGCCTCTCACGTCTTACGACTCACCTCTCGAAAAAAATATGTACCTTTGCACCCGCTTTTCGGAGCACATTATTAATTTTTTATTTTAATTTAGTATGAATCAATACGAAACCGTTTTCATTTTAACTCCCGTTTTGTCTGATGATCAGATGAAGGAAACGGCCGCAAAATTCAAGAAGGTTCTCACCGATAATGGTGCTGAGATCCTGAGCGAAGAGGCCTGGGGATTGAAGAAGATGGCTTATGCTATTCAGAAGAAGTCAACAGGTTTCTACTGCCTGGTAGAGTTCAAAGCAGAGCCATCAGTGATTAAGACACTGGAGACCGCCTTCCGTCGTGATGAGAAGGTCATCCGTTTCCAGACTGTTAAACTTGACAAGTATGCCGTGGAGTATGCTGAGAAGCGCCGCGCTAAGCTTGGTAAAAAAGAGGAGGCTTAAACTATGGCACAGCAAGACACAGAAATCCGTTATCTGAACGCTCCTTCTATCGATACGAAGAAGAAGAAGTACTGCCGTTTCAAGAAGAGCGGTATCAAGTACATCGACTACAAAGATCCCGAGTTCCTGAAGAAGTTCCTCAACGAGCAGGGTAAGATTCTTCCCCGTCGCATTACCGGAACATCTCTGAAGTACCAGCGTCGTGTGGCTCAGGCCGTTAAGCGTGCCCGCCAGATTGCCCTGCTGCCTTACGTAACCGATTTGATGAAATAATTGAAGGAGGACGCAAGATTATGGAAATTATACTGAAAGAAGATATTATCGGTCTGGGATTCAAGAACGATATCGTGAACGTTAAGTCCGGCTATGGTCGCAACTACCTCATTCCTCAGGGAAAGGGTGTGATTGCTTCTCCTTCAGCCAAGAAGATCCTCGCAGAGAATCTGAAGCAGCAGGCTCACAAGCTCGCCGCTCAGAAAGCAGCTGCTGAGGAGAAGGCTGCCCAGCTTGCTGACGTGGCTCTCGAGATTGCAGCTAAGGTCAGCGCTACCGGCCAGCTCTATGGTTCAGTAGGTGCTGCTCAGGTTGCCGATGAGCTCGCTAAGCTCGGTAAGGAGGTTGATCGCAAGATCATCACCATGAAGGATGCCAAGAAGGTGGGCGACTATGTAGCTCTCGTACACTTCCACAAGGAGGTAACCGTCGAGCTCCCTGTTAAGGTCGTTGCCGAGAACGCTGCTGAGTTGCAGGCTGCTGCAGAGGCAGAGGCTGCCATCAAGGCTGCTGCTGACGCTAAGAAGGCTGCTGCTGAGACAGAGGTTGCTCCCGAGGAGACAGAGGCTGAGGCTGAAGTTGCCGAGGAGGAAGCTCCCGCAGAGGCATAAACCCGTAAAGTAATTATTAATAATAACATGCTGTAAGGCATCATTATTTATTATGACGCTTCCCGGAGGTCTTTCGATCTCCGGGATTTTTTTCTCCCTCTAGGGCCAGGCCCTTTTAGGAGGTGAAGTGGCAAACCTCCTAAAAGGGCCTGGCCCTAGAGGTCAAATATTTCCGAGATAGACGTTCCTGATTCCCTCTTCTTCGGCCACGCGCTTAGCAGCCTGAAGAGTCGAAACGGGCGTTGGCGGGATATCTTGCATCTTGTAACGGGGGAAGAAACGACTGAAATGCAGGGGATTGTCGGCCAGTCCGTTGTCTGCTATCCAGCGGCTCATCTGTCGGATCATCAACAAGTCATCGTTAACTCCCGGGATGATGAGATTCGTCAGTTCTATCCACACCCCAGCATCACGCATGGCCAGAATGGTGTCGAGTACAGGTTGCAGATGTCCGCCACTCACCTTCATATAGATATCGTCGCTGAATGACTTCAGGTCGATATTGGCAGCATCGAGATAGGGTAGAAGGTCTTTCAGTGGTTCCTGACAGACGTAACCCGCTGTGACGAGAATGTTCCAGAGACCTTTTTCGTGAGCCAGTTTGGCTGTGTCGGTGATGTATTCCAGATACGTCAACGGCTCCGTGTAAGTGTAGGCGATGCCAGGACAATGATGCTCCAGACAGATTTCTACAATCTGCTTTGGCGAGAGACTGTAATGTCCTACGTCGGATGGTGACACCTGAGAGATTTCATGATTCTGACAGTTCAGACATCGGAAGTTACAACCCGTACAGGCGAGTGAGAGACAAATCGTTCCCGGATGAAAGTGATGTAAAGGTTTTTTCTCGATAGGATCGATGGCCAGTGAACAAGGTTTTCCATACACCTCACTAATCAGTACACCATCCTGATGACGTCGGCTACGACAGATGCCAGTCTTGCCGTTTGCAATATGACAGTGATGTGGACAGAGCAGACACTCCACCTGTCCATTGTCCAACTTCCGATAATACTTACATTCCATCAGAATACAATTGCTTCATACACATATAGTTCTGCATCTCTCCAACCGTCCCAGCCGATACCAGCTTTGTCTTGTGCACAATGGCCAACAAACTCCTCCTTCGTCCAGTTTACCTCATCGGCCACCTGTGGCAGAAACGTTCCACTGCGATATCCCTTACGGATATAGATGCCATGACGATGCAACTCAAACTCATCCAGACTATGGATGCGTCGCATGGGCGTAAGTACAGAAATTTCAATATCAATATCCTCCAGTTCTTCCTTGCCGACAGGCATGAAACGAGGGTCTTCAAAGGCCGCTGCACGCGCCATCTCAGCCACAATCTCGAGCAGAGGCACATCCTCACCAAAGTGTCCGATACAGCCACGAAGTCTCCCATGCTTATGCAACGACACGAATGCGCCGCACTTTGAATGGAGCGTTGAAAACCGAGAATCCAACGTGGGCAGTGAGATGGGCTTCCCGTCCACTGAATCCTTGATACTCTTCAGGGCCGTCTCTTTCAGCATTCTCTTCTCCTCGTCGGATAGCATAAACGTTTGCGATGCCCCTCGAAGAATAGCAAACGCATGATAGCCCACAACCCGTGAATGATCATAGTTGTCAATATCCCCAGAGTTCTGGTACAGCAGATGCTTCACCTCATACGTCCTGTCCATCATGAGCATCAGTGTGACAATAGCCAGTTCTCCGCAGGCACTCGTAGCCAGATTTCGCTTACCACTTCGGGCATTCTCCTCCAGCACGGCCATAAACTGTTCCACATCCCCCGTCTCAATAGCCTTTCCAGTCTTGGCATCCACCTCGCAGGCATCCTCATACGAGGGATAATGAGAGAAGTCGCTGCTGATGATAAACAAGTTTTCCTCCGTGAAATACGGCTTCAGCACCTCAGCTATCTCTTTGAGTTTCAGATAGTCGTTGGTAGAGATGATAATGGGCACGATGGCAGGTACGCCATCTTCGCCGAATCGCCTTTGAAGGAATGGCAACTGCACCTCCAGACAGTGCTCCCTGTCGTGCGCCTTGGGCTGATACGAGAACACACCATTCGAGGCTGTCAGTTTTTGAGCCGTCTCTCGATCCACCCTCACGTTTCCCAGAGGTGTCGCATAGAAGTCAGCCTCCGTATTCACCGATGCCCCGTTAAGCCATTCATGATGACTTGGCCCTAGCAGGAAAATACGTTTGAAGGGCTTGTCCGTGGGTATCGACATGTAGGCAGCAGCAGCGACATTTCCAGAGAAATAATACCCGGCATGAGGCACTATCAGTGCTGCCACATTATTATATATACTACAGTCCCGATGCAGAGCCAGAAAGCTGTCCACCTCCTCGCTCAGTTCCTTTGCATCGCCTGTGTAGAATCTATTGGCTTGCGTCGCAGGTCTAATCATCCTTTTTTTCATATTGTTTTAAATCACTTTGCAAAGATAAGGAAAAAAGTCAATAGTCACTAGTTTTTTGGGTGAAAAGCAGTCAAAAAGGTTGGTAAATAAACTTTTTTGCGTGTTTTTCAAAAATAATTCCATTTTTATTTGGTGGAACCAGAAATACTCATTACCTTTGCGGCAGTTAACCGAGAAGTTGACACTAGGGAAAGCGCACCCTATAAAAATGATGATACAATAAAGATATATAATTGTGTCCTAATGCCTTAGGCGGAAGCTATTGAGGACAATGGACCAACTATGAATAACATTTACCAAATAGTAATCCCCCTCTCGGTAAAACGAGAGGGGTACTATGAAAAACTGTTAACCTTGGGGGAGCTCTTTAGTAGACTCCCCCGCTTTTTTCTCCCTGTGGGGCCATGTTTGGGATAATTATCAGCTCTCTGCTGAAGTTATTGATATGGCTCCTACTCAGCGCAAGAATGTTTATGGCGATTATAAAGAATCGCAGAGATATTAGTGGATAAATACAGATGAAAGTTTTTCTTGATACGAACTCCCTCTGGGGCCAGGCCCTTTTAGGAGGCGAAGAGGAAAAACCTCCTAAAAGGGCCTGGCCCCAGAAGGAGATTTTTGAGAAGCGATCTTGGCTAAAAGGGTGGGAAAAACGGTCAAAAAGGGTGGAAAAGGAACTTTTTTGCGCAATTTTCAAAAATAATTCGATTTTTATTTGGTGGAATCAAAAATACATATTACCTTTGCAACAGTTCAATAAACGAACTATGAAAAATGCTTACTAGAGGGAGTCTCGTAAAGAGGCTCCCTCGCTTTTTTCCCTCAGATGGAAGCAGATACCACACATCTTGTCGCGTGCTAACCTCCTAAAAAGACCTGGCCCCAGAGGGGGATGAAAAAAGGATTTTAGGTTAATCTGTAACATTTATTTGGTTAATTCGAAATAAAACCGTACCTTTGCACCCGAGTTCGCGCCGTGCTTGCTTTTAGGGCAGCGATGGTGTGGCCAAGACTTATTGGAACAGCGTCTTACCGCGCTATGTTTTTGAACTCTTGAACCTAGGAAATTCAATACTCCAGTCAAGAACATTGCAGAGGAGATACTACGGGTAGGTATGAAAAGCTGTCCCGTTAGTGTGCAGAGGCTGTATATATACGAACCCCGTATAGGAAATAGGTTTTTTTCGAAAATAATGTATTTCTTAGAAGAAGTTGTAAAAGGAGGCCTTTTACCCCTTCAAATTGGAATTTGAAATTCGATTTAACGTATAGGGGGTTAAATGGTTATAGAATTATTGGCTAGTCATTTTCGGAAAATGACGGGAAAGTTTATTCATTTCTTTCAACCTGAAAGAAACGAATCAAAGAAAGGGTTGAAAACGTCCTGTGCTCGGAGGCCGTATGTCTGATTTTCCAAATCACTCAATGAACTCGCTTTGCTCAGACAGCATTTCGTATTTCGTTGCTCAGATTGTCTTCGTCAATCTGAGACTTAATATTGCTTCAGAAAATCCTACATACTCTAAAGACCTCTTCGTGCGGAATGTTTTCTTTTTTGGAGCTGACGCGATAGCGCAGGCAGATCTAATACCATGCTAAAACACCGAGGGGAATGCCGCGCGGCAGGGGGCGCGTAGCCACCTTAGAGCGGGGTGGTGGGTGCGAGCTTTAGCGAGCGGGAAAATATCCGCTGGGTTAAGTTTTTGAGTTTATATAACACCTTGCTGATGGCAACATCCATCGGCAAGGCTAATGGTCATAAACCGATAGCTTGACGGGGTTTACCGAATAGTTACATTTTATGCAATTTCGGAATTCGACTCCAAAAATACATAAATTTTTTTCGGTAATCTGACAAATTATAGTAATAGGAACGAATATTTAACAATAAATAAGAATATTAATATCTTGGAGGATTGAAAATATTTCCTTAATTTTGCCAACGAAAATAGTGAAGAAAGGATAGATTCTATGGCAACGATAGTTTTAAATGTACCTGACGAAAGTCTGGTTTCTAAAGTTAAGCAGATATGCAAAATGCTGCAAGGCGTGACATCTGTGAAAGTGGAGAGACCTAAAAAAGTCAAGGAGGAAGACATTACTAAGACCAAAGGGTATCAGGAGGCAATGGAGGACATTGAACTCGGAAGGATAACCCAATATGACTCCTTGAAGGATTTCTATAAAGAAATGGGATTGTAATGGCTTAAAGTTTCAAATAAAAGAGAAAAGTAGCTTGGAAAAAGAATTTTGTAGGTTGCAAAATAAATTTTCTAAGTTAGAAAAGGGGGAGAATTAAGTTGAAAAACCGGCTCGCGCGGGCGGGCGTAAATTTAGAAATAAATAAATTTAATTATTAATTTGCCCCTATAAAGGGGCAAATAATTAATTATATATTTAATTTAAAATTTTGGCATTTCCGGCTTTTCTTGCGGCTCGGGGCAAGGAAAGTCGGACAGTGCTGTTTTCATGTGTTGTATCTTTGCATTCGGAATTGATGAAAACGGAATTAAGGGATTATCAGATAGAGATGAGGGACAGGTTGTATGAGGCCTGGAAGAGGTGTCGGAGTGTGATGGTGCAGATGCCGACGTTTGAACGAATCCAGCGCTTCGAGGTGGCCATCGACGGCGAACAGATCTATATGCGTCAGTCGTCGAAGGAGTGGGACAAGCCCTTTGCGAAGGACAATGTGCTGGTGAGGGAGAAGGACTACGTGATCTTTGGCAATAAACTGGTGTTCCTGAATGATACCGGGCGTGTGTATGAGGTCTGCGGCTATGAGGATAATGTGTATGTGTATATCAAGTGGCACGAGATGAGTGATAATGACTATCAGTATGCCTGTGTGGGGCCGAAGGGGACGATTGTATCGTATCTGAGGGAACTGCCGGGGAGGCTGATGCCGAGGCCGACGAAGTTATCGAAAATGGGGCTTATTCCGTTTTTTAATGTGATAGGAAATAGCCGAGACGATAGAGTTTGAAGAGGAAAAGGGAAGGGCGGGATCCACAGAGGTTCCGCCTTTCTGCTTTCCAGAAGAGACGGTGCCAGAGGCGGATGAGCCAGAGGATGGCGGGGATGTGGATGCCGGAGACGAAGGTGAGCAAGCGGGAGTAGCCGCGCAGATCGTGGCGGAACTGACTGAGCGTGCGGAGGCCTTCCTCGGTCTTGGCGACAAAGTCGGCGTTACTTTCGAAGGTGCTGAAGCCCACCGGGTTGTCGATATGTTCGATGGCGATGCGGTGCTGGCGGAAGGTCTTGCCGAGCAGGACATCCTCGTAGCCATAATGACGGAACCGTTCGTCGAAGGGATAACGGAGCATGAGGTCGCGACGCATCAGGAGATTGGCGGTATGGAGATGTTGCCAGGGATTCTTCTGACGCTCCGGGGCTGTGTGCTTGGGAGCCTCGGCACGCTCGTAAAGGTAACGGAGATTGCCGGAGAGGACTGACGGGTCGCCATCTATCGAGACACCACCATCGATGACGAAGGAGTCGCAGACGGCAGAGAGGTAACGGCTGATGAACTGGTCGCTGATGACCGTCATGTCGCTGTCGATGAAGAGCACATAGTCGTACTGGGCCTCGCGCACCAAAAAGTTGCGGATGGCAGCACGACCGTTGTTGACCGACTGACGGAGGTAGCGGCAACAGGGCCACTGGCTAATCTGCTGATTGTCGGCGATGACTGCAGCATCGGTAGAACCATCGTCGCCCACCAGGATCTCATAGGTGATACCGACAGCCTCAGTCTGTTGTCTGAGACTATCCACAAGACGGACACAGCGGTCGTTGTAGGTGGGAATGAGGATGGATAATGCCTGAATCGTCATGATATTGAGTGCAAAAATACATAAAAATGCGGAAAAAGGAAAATTATTTCGCGATAATTTTGGTGGAATGGGGAAAAAGTTGTAATTTTGCAGCCGCTTTTACGAGATAAGAGCACTGAAATTCAAAATTTAACAATTAAAACATTAAAAACAAATGGCAACAAAAATCAGATTGCAGCGCGGTGGTCGCAAAGGTTATGCTTTCTATAGCATCGTGATTGCTGACGCTCGTGCACCACGTGATGGTAGATTTACTGAGAAGATTGGTACTTATAACCCCAACACCAATCCTGCCACAGTAGATTTGAATTTCGAGCGTGCACTGTATTGGGTGGAGACCGGTGCTCAGCCCACAGACACAGTACGTACTATCCTGAGCCGTGAGGGTGTTTATCTGATGAAGCACCTGCGTGGTGGCGTCAAGAAGGGCGCTTTCGACGAGGCTGCTGCTCAGAAGAAGTTCGACGCCTGGAAGGCTGACAAGCAGAATGGTCTGAACAAGATCGCTGACGAAGAGGCTAAGGCTAAGAAAGAGGCTGCTGCCAACGCTCTGAAGGCAGAGAAGGCTGTGAACGAGGCCATCGCCAAGAAGGTAGCTGAGAAGAAGGCCGCTGAGGCTGCTGCCAAGGCTGAGGCTGAGGCTGCCAAGGCTGCTGAGGAAGCTGCTGCTGAGGCTCCCGCTGAGGAGGCTGCTCCTGCTGAAGCATAAGTCTCTGCTGACGCAAAAGAATAATGGGTATCCGAAAGGATGCCCATTTTTTTATCTTTGCCAGAAGTCGAGGTATTGCTGGGCTACCTTCAGGTAGTCGTGGTGCTTGCGTACGTATGCCACACTTTGGCGTTTGAGTTCGGGAATGCGTTCGGGATGAAGCACCAGTTGCTCCAGTTCGTGAAAAACACTATCGTAAGTGGGGACTACGTTGATGATGGGACGTAGCGCCGTCTCGTTGATAATCTCGTAGTTCTCGGGTTCGCCACCGCCGATGCAGATGATGCCTTTCGACATTGCCAACAGCGGGTTCATCGAGGGGGTATAGCTGTAGAGCTGGTCGAGGATGGCATCGGCCCCATCCATCATCTCCTGATACTTGTTGAAAGGTACCGACTCCGCCACACGGAGTTCCATGGCCTGTGGATAGCGCCGACCGACCTCCTGGGCGGCCTGGAGCATGATGTCGGTGCCCTTATAGGCCGAGCGCTCACGGTTGATGCCGATGAAGATGACGACCTTCGATGACGGGGCGACAGGCGCCGGTGTCTCGGGCAGTCGGATGGGGAAGGGGATGAAGGTGGTCTTCTGAGGGAACACGGGGTGATAGCACGCCCAGTATTCGTAGAGGCCGGTGATGATGCCGTCGCAGTCGTTGGCTATCCATTGGTTGAGTCGTCCCTTGGCGGTGCCGAGCCAGTCGTGACGCTCGCGCAGGGCATCAGGGTTGGTGCGCAACGTCTCACCGATGTTGAAGTCGCTGTAGCGCAGGTGCTTGCGGGTGACACAGGTGTGGACCCAGTACCAGTCCATGCCGAAGCCCCCGAGAAACACCTTCCGGTTGTGCCGGCGCAAGTAACGGTAGAGGGGGAAGAGGCGTTCGGCCTTCAGTTCGAAGAACATCGGATTGATAAGTTGTACCACATCGTAGCCTCTCAGACGGGGCAGGAGGGTGTAGATCTTAGCGAGGAGGCGCAGACCGCCCCATCGGCCAGCAGGGCGCGACACATCGATGTCGCGCGGATAGGCCTTCCAGAAGTCACCGTTGGAGACGACGGTCACCTCATGGCCAAAGTGGCGCAGGCCTTCTGCCAGCGTCGCGTGGACATTGCTGTATTCGCCAATCAACAGGATCTTCATCGTTCTTTCTTCATCAGGGGGATGATGCGCATGAGCAGACTGAGTCCCATGTTGCTGTTGCTGAGTCGTCGGAACCAGGTATATTTGGCACTGTAGTCTTTGTCGGGCAGGGGGAACAGGCCTTCCTGTCGGAGCAGGTCGATCTTGCTTTCCAGATAATGGCGCGAACCCGTCAGTCGGATGACGTTATAGAGATAGTCCATCGTGAGTTGGGCAATGCGTCGCTGCAAGGCTGTCTTCTCGTTGACTGGCAAACGGTCGGCAGAGGTGTTCAAGCGGCTGATGACCGCCCTGAAGTCTTCGAGTCGCCGGACACGTTCGCGCGTCTCACTGTTGTTGGTGATGGAGTCGGGGCGCTGACGATAGAGATAGGCTTCGGCATCGGTGACACAGACCGTCTCAGCCCTGAGCAGCAGGAGGGGCGTGAACTCCTCGTCTTCGTGGCTGATGCCCGGCGTGAAGCGCAGGTTGCCTAAGACCGACTGTTGGAACACGTAGCCCCAGGCCGTCCCACGGATATTGTGATTGCGCATGTAGTTGACACCGCTCTGTACGGGTTGGTCGATATAGGTCTTGTCTTCGCTGGCGGTCGTGGTGAAGTCGAAGACCACCATCTCGGGTTTTGTGAAACGGATCAGGTCGAGACAGTGCTCATAGGCCGACCGTACCAATAGGTCGTCGCTGTCGAGAAACTGCAGGTAGGTGCCTGTCGCCATGCGGATGCCCGTGTTTCGGGCCTCACTGAGTCCCTGATGGGGTTGACGGATGTAAATGATGTCCTGCTCGTAGCGCGTCAAGGCCTCGACAGGACTCTTCGAGGAACCGTCGTCGATGATGATAATCTCGCGCTCGACATTCCTCAGCGAGAGTGCCAGCACGCTCTCGATACACTCGCAGAGCATCTGTACGGGTAAGTCGTAATAGGGTATGATAAAACTAATCAGTGGCTTCTCCATAGTCTGTGTATGAATGTGTTAAGTTTGCATATACGGTTGATACCTAATAGGTTAAGAAGGTGTGCTTTAAGTTTTTCTACACCTTTTAACCCAGCAGGATTCAGATGTCTTAGGGGCAGGACAGGCTCTGCGCCCGTCAGTTCGAAGACGTCCATCTGGATGTTCAACAGATGGAGGTAGTAGCGGTCGTCGATGGGCATCTGACTCTGCAGGTGTGCCTCCAACAGCATGGCTAACTCACGGCCTCGGGCAGTGGCTGTGAGACCCTGAGGATTGTCGCAGTAATGGTAAGAGCCCTTGCTGGTGGTCTTCAACTGTCGGACCTGTCGCAACAGGTGGGGCAGGGTGTAGGCATCCTCGAAGACCTTGCCCTCGGGAAACCTGACCGATGCGAACAATGACCGTCGGTAGATCTTGTTGCAGGCATAGGTGTGAAGGTAGGCCTGACTCTCGAGCCAGTAGGCCGACATATCAGTATAAGTACGGTCGTCGGGCTTTAACCGGCCAGGGATGGCATATTCCAACAGGTCGGCATCGCCCATCTCGTCGAGCAGGGGCTGATAAGTGTGGGGCGAGAGATAGTCGTCGGCATCGACAAACGTGACATAGTCACCCTGAGCGATGTCGAGCCCCGTATTACGGGCTGCACTCAGACCACGGTTGGACTGGTGGATGACGCAGACACGCGCTTCGCGCAACTGCCACGCATCGCAGAGTTGGGGACAGGCATCGGGAGAACCGTCATCGACGAGGATGACCTCGAGGCCGTTGACAGCCTGTGACAGCACACTCTCCACACATCGGTTGAGTGTGGCTGCGGCACGATAGACGGGGATGATGACGCTGAGCTTCATGGTGCAAAGGTAAGAAAAAATTTGGAGAATAGAAATAATTGTCTTACTTTTGCGTTTAAAAAGAAGCGATGGCGAAAGAAACCGACGGAAACTACGGACATATCCTGAAATATACGGGGGTGTTCGGAGGTGTGCAAGGCCTGAATATCCTCATGGGTCTTGTGCGCAATAAGTTGGTGGCCCTGTTGCTCGGTCCTGAGGGCATGGGACTGGCATCGCTCTTCAACACCACGACGAACTTTATCTCGCAGACCACGAACCTGGGACTCTCGTTCAGTGCTGTCACACGGATCTCGGCTGTCTTCGAGACGCACGACGAAGCGCAGATGACTCAGGCGGTAAAGACGGTGAGGGCCTGGAGTCTATTGACGGCTCTCGTGGGTATGCTGGTGTGTGTGCTGGCGGGACCGTTGCTCAGTGAATATACCTTCTCGTGGGGCAATCATACGCTCCACTTCATCTTGTTGGCTCCTGCCGTCGGTCTGATGGCGATTACGGGTGGCGAGACGGCCATCCTGAAGGGGGCGCGAAGGTTACGCTCACTGGCTGTGATACAGGTCTATGCCGTCATCGTCTCCCTGTTGGTCTCGGTGCCCGTGTATTACTTCTTCGGACAGACGGGTATCGTGCCCGTCATCGTGTTGTTGGCGCTCGTCATGATGCTGTTGACCATCCGCCATTCCTACCGGCTCTATCCCTTGCGCCTCAGGGGTTCCAAAGGGGTGTTGGGCGACGGGTTGAACATGGTGAGACTGGGTGTTGCCTTCGTGGTGGCCGGTGCCATGGGCAGTGGGGCGGAGATGTTCGTCAGGAGTTATCTGAACGTGCATGGTGACCTCGAGGCGGTGGGCCTCTATAATGCGGGTTACATCCTGATTGTCACCTACGCCAGTATAGTGTTCTCGGCGATGGAGACCGACTATTTCCCCCGGTTGTCGTCGTTGGGCGATGATGTCGCCCGACTGAACCAGATGGTGAACCGACAGATTGAGGTGTCGCTGCTCATCGTGTCGCCCATGCTCGCCGCCCTGATTATCGGACTGCCCGTGCTGATACCCCTGCTCTACAGTCACGACTTCCTGCCTGTCATCGCGATGGCCCAGGTGGCCGTCTTCTCGATGTATCTGAAGGCCCTGTCGCTGCCTGTCGGCTATATCACCCTCGCCAAAGGCGACTCGGTGGCCTATATGGTGCTCGAGGGTTGTTACGACGTGCTGTTCGTCGCCCTGTTGGTGGTGGGTTATCAGTGGTGGGGACTCTATGGTGCAGGTGTGGCGCTCTCGATTTCTTATCTTTCGGACCTGGCCCTTGTAGGAGGTTGGGCGGCCTGGCGCTATCATTACCGGGTGTCGGGGCCGGTGATGTATTATGCGGCCATCCAACTGTTACTGGGTGTTGCGGTCTATCTCGTCTCCCTGCTCGACCATCCATGGCTCTACTGGTCACTAGGCAGTCTGCTCTGTCTGGTCAGTCTGTTGATCTCCCTCTATATCCTCCATCAGAAGACGTCGCTCTGGACGGCTCTGATTGATAAGTTCAAAGCCCATGCCCGAAGTTAGTATCCTTGTAGCCGTCTATAATGCCGAACCCTGGCTGAAGAGCTGTCTCGACTCACTGTTGCAACAGACGTTGACGGCTATCCAGGTGATCTGTGTTGATGATGCCTCTACCGACGGTTCCTTAGACCTGCTCCAACAGTATGCCCGGCAGGATGCCAGAATCGAGGTGGTGAGTCTGCCGGAGAACCAAGGACAGGCGCATGCCCGGAACCAGGGACTGAAGCGGGCGAAAGGACGGTATGTCTGTATGGTGGATGCCGACGACTGGTTGGCCTCCGATGCCCTGGAACAGGCGGTGAAGCGTTTTGAACCTAAGACCGACTGCGTGCTTTTCGAGGTGGTCAGGCAGTATGAGGACGGGCATGCCGACACCTATCCCTTGCCCGACTTCACCGTGCTCTCGGGGACAGAAGCCTTCAGACTGACACTCGACTGGACGCTGCACGGTCTCTATATGGCGCGTGCCGAACTCTATCACGAACATCCCTATGACGAGACCTGTCGGCTCTATAGCGATGATAACACCACCCTGATTCATTACCTCGTCTCACGGGAGGTCGGTCGATGTACAGGACGTTATTATTATCGTCAGCACCGATATTCGAGTACCAACAGGAGTAGTGTGCACCGTTTCGACCATCTGAGGGCCAATGAGAGCATGCATCGGCAGATGGTGGCCCTCGGTGTGCCGCAGAGCATCATCGACAGCTATGAGCAGCACCGTTGGCTCGTGCTGGTCGATGTCTATATGTTCTATCATGTGCATGGTCGGGAACTGTCGGCCCGGGAGCGAGCCTATGGACTCAGCGAACTGCATCGTGTCTGGAGGAACATCCCGCACGAGACACTTAAAAAAGAGACGACAGCCAAGTTTGGCTATCGTCCCTGTCGTTCGTGGCGCCAGTTCCGTCTGCAGGAATGGCTCTATTTCACCCTTCGTGGCTTCTTAGGTAAGAACCGTTAGAAGCGGTAGTCGAGTTCTATATCGATGAGGTTGTAGTTGTGCTTCTTCTCATTAGCGATTTCTATGCTTCGGTCGTTCACGCGAGAGTACTCAGCATGGATCTCCAGATTCTTGGTGAACATATAGTTGAGACCGCACTCAATCTGGTTGACCGAACTGCCCCATTCCTTCTTGTTACGGTAGGTCTGATAACGGGCCTTGGCGAAGAGTTTGCCCTTGATGAGAGGTACGATGCCGAAGACATACCAGCCATCGGCCTTATCGCCATTCTCGTAATAGAGCTTACGCACATTGTTACCGGGCGGCTCGGCACCCCAACCCT